>OBUT01000114.1_pt1 | contig 47470 bp, 46 predicted proteins | sample 1475941 | NCBI WGS metagenome assembly OBUT01 (sample SAMEA2579956, study PRJEB22360) | human gut metagenome | biome: human gut; feature: human-associated habitat; material: faeces | place: Denmark | collected 2008/2010
TTTGTTTATGGAAGTTACGAAAAGAGTGTAATTTATTGGAAATGAGCTTAGGTTAATTGCTCATAATAGTAATAGGTTACGATTTAGTTCGTTATCTGCTGCATTATTCTTCTGCGCGTTGCGTAACCTTCAAAGAACTCTTCGTATGCAAAAGTAACAATAAAACGGGAGATTTTGAAATGAATCTCCCTGATTTTTTCTTTATCATATAGGTTTTTCCGTAAAAGCGATTTTATCCGTCGGCACACCATCGTACAAAAGAATTTTGAACGAACGTGTGCCGACTACCGCATAAGCTGAGAAAAGGGCTTTGCCTCACACCTAAACAACTGTTTAGACTAATGAGGCAAGGCCCATTTCTTTTGTGCTTATGCCAAAGAGGTGCTTTTACGGCTTTTCAGATGATTTTTCTTTTTCGCTGTTCTTTTGAGCCGGAAGCGGAAAGCCGTGTATGACCGCTTGCCCATAAATGGAACAAGCCGTCACCCACAGCAGGCAAACAGGGAAGAATGGTTTTATCTGCCCGCCCCGACACGTCCGGCCGGACAGATAAAACCATACTTCCTTGCAGGTGGTTTGCTCGGTTTCACGCTATCGGCTATGTCCTTTTTTGGGGGGACTTCCTTTTTTCACGGATTTCTCTTTTGAAGTTTTCTGTCTAATCGGCCTCTACTTCCGTTTACCTCCATTTTCGCGCCTTTCAGTGGGCCGCATCAGGCAGTCATTTCCGTTCTGGGCGCAAAGGTAACTCCGGGATTTGACGGGAAAGCAAGGTCAAGCCTCCTGTTTTCGGGAAAAATCTCCAGCCCTGCGGGTAGTATTTTTCCCGAAAAACCTTGCATTCCCTAATCCCTACCTTTTTAAGCACTCGAAACGAAAACGACCGATGCGACAGAAAGACGCATAAAAAAAATGTCGGATAAACGAGAGGCAGATAAGATAGTTTGAAACTCAACTCCCTCAGCTCTTGAATCCGCATAAAAAATAAAAATCAAAAACAGAACAGATATGGGAACAACAATGGCAACAAAATTCGTGGCTTGGGAAGTGCCGACATTGGAAGCACTGAAAGGCAGTAAGGTTTACATCCTTCGTGAAAAACTGAACAACGGAGGACAGATGAACCGAGAGGAAAAAGATTGGCTCACCGAAAAGGTGAATAGCAACACCTATTTCAAGAGCGCAGTCCCCCTGCAAGGCTGGAGGTTTGACTTCTCCGATGTACTCCGCACGTTTCTCGTGTGCCAATACGGACGTTGGACGGAATACAAGGCAACGGACAAGACCGGACTTCGCAGATACCTATACGGCAGGATAGACAACATTGTAGAACTTGAAAAATAGCGAGGATATGACAGCAACGGCAGACTTCAGACAAGTGGCGCAATACATAGGGCTTGCGATATGCGCCCTAATCATGCGCACCGCCCTTTGGGTGTTCGGCATCCTTTGGGGTATCGTCAGAGAGATAGTAAACGGAATGTTCCGAGTGGCGATAGGCATAATCGTGGCAATCTTTTCCACTATCGCCTTCTTCGGCTTCATCCTTTGGTTATTCACCCTTTAATCCTTACCGACATGAACAAGACAACGGAAAAAATGCCTACATGGAGTTTATGTTACCTCATAAATGGGGACGCAACAGGATTGACGGACAATGAAATCCTCTTGATTGATAAATGGATGAATGATTGGCAGGTACAAATCGTTTCACCCATTACAGATGAGGAAGGAAACGCACAACCATACTTTTCACGCTATCCGCTTTTCGGACTTCCTGCCGAAGTGGAGGACTGCGACATACTTTATTTGAATGACAACCCATCAAAAATATAGCGATATGAAAACGACAGACCATTTCAAGAGAACGATACAGATGTATTTGGAGCAACGTGCGGCGGAAGATGCGCTCTTTGCCAAGAACTACCGCAACCCTGCCAAGAACATAGACGATTGTGTGACCTACATTCTGAACTATGTGCAGAAAAGCGGTTGCAACGGCTTCACGGACGGGGAAATATACGGACAAGCCGTACACTACTATGACGAGAACGAGATAGAGATGGGCAAGCCTATCCAGTGTCATGTAGCCGTGAACCATGTGGTGGAACTCACCGCAGAGGAGAAGGCGGAAGCACGGCAGAACGCTATCCGACAATACCAAGACGAGGAAGTCCGCAGGTTGCAGAACCGCAACAAGCCGAGAACCGCCACCAAAGCGACCGTCCAAGAAGTACAACAACCCTCATTATTTGATTTAGGCTTATGAAACCGAGAACACAGATACAGCAGGAAGTCGCACATCTGAGCAAGCGACTACCGAGATTGACCGCCACGCAAAAGGCATACGCTTTCCGTCATTGCTTCAAGCATTACGCAATCAGGAGGGCGGACGGCACGAATATCTGTACCGAGTGCGGACATTCGTGGAAGAGCGACCACGACCTTGCGGACACCCTTTGCGGATGTACCTGCCCCCTTTGCGGTATGCAGTTGGAAGCGTTGCGCACCCGAAAGAGCGTTTTCAGCGAGAACGAATATTTCTCCATTGTCACGACCAGCAAGCAGTACCAAGTGATACGTTTCTTCTTCGTCAAGTCCCGATACAAGGCAGGGCAAGCAGCCGAGTATTCCATTTATGAAGTGGTGCAGAGGTGGATTTCACCCGATGGAAAGACAACGACCGTTGCCCGACTGCGTGGTATGTCAATGTTGTATTACGACCAATGGGCGGAATACAGCGACATGGAGGTACGCAAGAACAACGGACTTCACGCATACGATATAGCACCTATGTGTACCTATCCCCGACAGCGTTTCATCCCCGAATTGAAACGCAACGGCTTCAACGGGGACTATCACAACACACTGCCGTATGACCTTTTCACGGCTATCCTTTCTGACAGCCGAGCCGAAACACTCTTGAAAGCAGGGCAATACGCCATGTTGCGCCACTATATCCGAAGTTCCTTTGACATGGGACGGTATTGGGCATCCGTCAAGATTTGCATCCGCAACGGTTACACCATTTCGGACGGCTCCGTATGGTGCGACACCATTGACCTCCTGCGTCATTTTGGCAAGGACACGAACAGCCCGAAATACGTCTGCCCTGCCGACCTCAAAGCGGAACACGACAAGTTAGTGGCAAAGCGCAACCTGCAAAGGGAGCGTGAGCGGACGGAACAGCAACGGCAAAAGGCGATTGAGGACGAGAAGAACTATCTGAAAGCCAAAGGCATCTTCTTCGGACTTGTGTTCTCCGACAGCCTTATCTGTATTAAGGTCATAGAAAGCGTGGAGGAAATGGCGGAAGAAGGGCGGATGATGCACCATTGTGTGGGCGGTTATCACAACAAGGCAAACTCCCTTATCCTATCCGCTACCATTGACGGCAAGCGGATTGAAACGATAGAAGTCAGTTTGAAAACGCTGAAAGTGGTACAGAGCAGAGGGGTATGTAATTCCAATACCGAGTACCACGACCGCATCATCCGACTTGTGGAGGACAATGCCGGACTTATCCGTCAGCGGATGAACGCAGCATAATATCAACCTATAAAACAGAATAATATGGAAGTAAGGCTTGAAAACATGATTTGTTTGTGGGACGATAAAATCCCCACGATGTTCCTTGAGTTTATGAACCTCCTCACTTTTTGTCAGAGTGAGGAGCAGTTAAGGGCAAGCGTAAAGGACTTTGCCGAGAAGCACGAACTTGACAAGTTCTTCCTTTACGGCTTCGGCTCACACCATTTCTACATGCACCAACGCTACACGAGCAATCCCGAAATGGTGATGCAGAACAGAGTTTTGTCAGTACATTTCTAACCACTTAAAAACAAAGATTATGAGTACACGGATGACCATCAACGGAGTAAGCACCTGCACGGAAGCAGGAACAGAGAAATACGAGAAGTTCCAAACGGGTATCGGCAGACGCAAGCGGACACTTGTGCAATACGACTACCGCCACACGGACGGGGAATTATTCTCTTGTGTCAAACCCACGTTGGACGAGTGCCGAACCGCACAGGACAAGTGGCTGACGGCAAAGGAAGGAAAGGAGGGCAAGCAATGAACGAAGCAGGCTACCAAACGCTGATAGTCAAGTTCAGCAAGTCCATCACGGAATTGGACGGCATCTTTGACGATGCCGGAGCGTGGGGAGTTGAAACCCTTAAAGGATGGGTAGAGGACTATGAGAGCAGTCGGTTTACCGCTATTGACACCCACACGGCAGTCATAACGAGCGAGTACAATATGGAGTGTGTGAAAACATGGTTGGAAAGGAACACCCCCATAGCCGAGAAAACAGAATTTTGAACATTCGGGCGGTGTCCGCACCGCCCGAACATAACACCCAAAGAAGAATGAATATGATAGCAAAGACAATTTTGGAGCAGATAGGTGGCAGACGCTTTGCCGCCATGACGGGAAGCAAAGACTTCATAGACATGGGCAACGGCTTACGCATGAGCCTTGCGAGGAACAAGACGAGTGCCAACCGCCTTGACATCATCTATGATGCAGGGGCAGACCTCTACAATATGCGTTTCTACCGCAGGACGTTCAGCAAAAAGACATTCGAGTGCAAGACGAAAGACATCGAAACGCACGAGGGGATATATTGCGATATGCTGGAGGAAATGTTCACGATGGTGACGGGGCTTTACACCCGTTTTTGAGAGGTGGGCGGCGAAAGCCGCCTACTTTCTTTCAGTGAGCATGATGGCGGACAAAGAAAGTAGCAAAGAAACCTTTGTCCCAATCTTCGATAGTATTCACAAAAACAAGTTTTAATCATGGAAACAATCAGACAAAACGGAAAAATCATCTTGCACAGCAATGACGAAACAAGCATAAAGATGATTTTCAAAAACCTCACGGGCAGAAATTTTCAAGGTCAGGAATATGTGGAGTATATCCGGCATATCGCAATCGGGGACATGGGATTTTCTCCCGGCATTATCGAGCATTGCAAGGATGATGAGGTAATCGGTAAAGGAACAATCCCGAATGTATGAAAGTGGAAACTCCGATGAAGTTGCGGTTTCATCGGAGTTTTAGCTATATATCCCAATCCGGTTTTACAATTTTTGGATAACGTTGTTGTCTAACAGTCTTCAACTTTGCCATATAAAATAAATAAATCTCCTTATATGAGCCAAATCCGGGCTGTTGCATATCCTCTTTGATGGATAAACCACCAAATACAAGTAACCATAATTTTACAGCAACTCCTAAGTATCCCCAAAGTGGATCCATTTCATGTAAATCCAGTTTAGCGACTAAATTTTCTATTCGGACATCCATATCTGGATGAGTTCCACCACCAGAAATAGAATCTTCACCCATCAATAAAAGGGCTGCTAATACAGTTGCAACTCCCGCCTTATATGTATTTCCCCACGCAGAATCATATTCAGTTTGAATAAAACTAATTGCTGTATCATCAGCGTCAATTTCATCATCTACAGTATGGGAAAGTGTCTGCTGTATTTGTGTATGACCTAAATAATTATGTGAAAATTCGTGGGCATATATAAATGCTATTGCAGCGCAATATACGCCATTCGCATGATTTATAATATTTTCAAATTGTTGGGGATTACAGATATTGGGAGTAACCCAATACACATCCCTATTGAAGTTATGCAATAATTGACGTCCCCTAAAAAAGCAATCATTGGCATACTCTACATCAACCATATTGGGTTTATATCCATTTTTGTTTATGCCAACTGTGTTCATCATTGGAATATGTATGACATTCTCAAAATAAGCAGTAAGATAGATACAAACCGACCATAAATATTGGCAAAAGTTTTCGTTGATATATATATGGTTTAATCCATCACTATCTTTTTTTATTTCCGCAACGTCACTAATAGCTTTTCCTTCTCTTATAAAAGTAAATCGGCGGGAAAAGTTATTGATATTGCAATCATCTTTTATAGCATCTAATAACTCAAAAACTTTTTCAATACATTGAATAGCATCATCAGATAACTGTTCAACAGGTAAAAAATAGATTTCTTTCGGTTCTTTCATTTTACGGAATTTGTATGCAAAGGTAATGTGTTTATTTGTACTGGATGCAAAAGTTCCTTGCGATATTGTTTATCGCAAGGAATTTCAGTCGGATTACGGAATACACAGCATTGCAAACTCCGCTTTTCTCCGTTTGAGTTGCATGGCGGGTCTTTCCCTTGTAGTTGCAGATAGCGTATACTTTTGTAAATGTTCCTGTCGGCCGCCCCTAAATTTCGGATTATCGTGCTTGTTATATTAGTTGACACCTGTCAATTTCAAAGAATCAACCAAATCGATTTTATTTAATGCAGATTGCAGACCATAAAAATTATATCTTTTTTGACTTTCATAAGTCAGAGCTTCGTTTAACTTCGCCAAGTCAAACTTTTTGCTTTTAATTGGGAAAACCATGTCTGATTCAGAATCTACTTGTTTTCCCTTAAAATCCGGTTCGCGTGGAATTCCTCGTTGTTGGTAATTATACTGGATTAGTAACGTAGCTACCGCATAAGAGATATGGTGCATTATAAAATTATCATCAGAATGGAAAATAGGTTCTGGAAGATTTTTTTCTATTGCATCCAACAATCCTTGAATAGAAAATTCACCAATTTTAATTTGATTATAAAATGGTCTGTTTATTACCTTGAAATAACATAGTAAAAAGAACAAATCGGCTGAAAAATGCTGCGCGGGATTATATCCACTAAGTGCTAAACGTGTGTATGCAAATATTTTATTAGCGGCTCTAAGACTAATATTGGAGGCAACTGTTATGTCGCTGGAAATATAATTAAAAACCTGTCCTTCCGATTGCAAGTCTCGATTCCTCATCCGAGACTCATGGTTAAAGAAAGTTCCAAAATCATATGCATCGAATAAGAATTTGCAATATTCTTCCATGTTAGGAGCCGGAAGTGTGTATTCTATATCAATAAATCTTCTAAGATACTCTTTCCCGTCAATATTTGATGAACCATAGAATCCTTGTACCGCATATTGAAGTTGATTTATATTTACAGCTAAAACAAAGATTATGTTAGGAACCTCAAATAAGTGCTTTACTCTTTCAAGGAGTTTTACTGCGTAATGTGGATTGCAACGGTCTAATTCATCAATAAAGAAAAATACAGGCTTCCCGTTAGCCTCAGATGCTACAAATTCAGAAAGCTGATTTCTAAAACTCTCTAAGCTATCTTTCTTGCTTTGATATTCTGACATTTGCTGATAGCATTGGTCAACTAATTCATCAACACCAGCTTTAATCAGGGCTGCATCAACACCTGTTGCTTTATGTAAAATACCTTTTGCAACTTCTCCAGCTACTTTCAGTCCTATTTTTGCTCCACTTTTAACGACCTTACTGAATGTCTTTGATTTTTGGAATACCTCATCCAATTCTGACATAATAGCGATAAACGGGTCATCTTGAAAATCGGTATTCCAAGCATTAAAGTATATAGATTTATATGTCCGGTCTAATAACATTTGGTGCCACATACGAACAAAGGTAGTTTTTCCTGATCCCCATTCTCCATCTAAAGCAATAACAGCACCAGTATCGGCATACATATTTGCAATATCGGTAAGATTTTGAGCCAAAGGTTGGCGATTCAACTTATCTTCTGCAAATGGATTTCCCGACACAACTGAAATTTCTATATCTTTACATTTCATCTTAACCAAGATTATAGCTGATTTGCAGATACAAAGGTAGCGTATTTATTTGTATTGGACGCAAAAATTCCTTGCGATATTGTTTGTCGCAAGGAATTTCAGTCGTATTACGGAATATACAGCAACGCAAACTCCGCCTTTCTCCGTTTGAGCAGCATCGCGTGCCGTTTTCCCTTGTAGTTGCAGAAAGCAATATACTCGCGGTAGATGTTCCTGTCGCCCGCCTCCAGCTTCTGGATTAGCGTGCTTTTGGGTATTTTCCCTCTCCCCAAAAGGCGGTACGGACCGACATTGTAGGCAAGCGTGGCAAGGAGCAGACTATCCTTCCCGAACTGCCGGAACATCGCGCAGAATTTCCGCAGATCTTTCCGCAGAAGCGCGTCCGCCTGCCGTTTCGTCATGGTGCGTGCCGAAAACCTTTCGCCCGGCTGCAACCGATGTCCATACCCTACATACGGGTAATGTTTTTCCGAATGCCAGCCTTCAAAGTATTTCGTGCATCGCACAGCCCTCTCAAATGGTGGCAGCCGGTAGATAGCCGCCTGCCCGTCCGTTCCCTCATGGCGTCTGTCCCGTGCGGACACGGAACAGACCGTCAGAAGCGAACAGAGGATAGCCATGAATACACGCATCATCGTATGATGGGCTTAAAGTTGCCGATGGGGATAACAGAAAAGACCCCGTCATCCTTCACGTTGCGGTTGTTAAAGTCAAACTCCAGCTCAAAGGAGTTGCCGAAATTGTCCTCCACCACCACGATGAAGTTGTGCGCTTCCTCGCCATCCGCCGTGTAGTACAGCCGGAACTTCTCGTTTTCGAGCAGGTAACGGTCGTTGGGCAGGAACGTGATTCCGTTGTCCATTTTCAGCGTGCCTTCCCCCTCGAACTGGAAATACCGGATGGTATAGAGGGTGTTGGCGAAGTCGCCCGTCTTTTTCAGCTCACAGCGGATTTCAACCGTCTGCCCCTTCGTCACCTTGTTAGGCACGGGCATCGTTTCCACCGTGAAGGGATAGGATTGCTGGATGTCCATGTCGTCGTCACACGACACGAGCGTGAGCGACACGGCGGCGAACAGGCAGAGTGCCAACGCCTTGAAGATTGATGTTCTCTTGTTCTTGTTGTTCAGTATGTTCATTGTCATTTGATTTTTAAGTTATTGTTCATTTCTTCTTTTCGTTGTCAGTTGCAGATACTCGTTCAAGTCCTTGCAACCGTCATAGAGAGCGGAACGGTCACAGATACGTTCCCCATAATGTCCTTTCAGCGTTTTCAACGTGCGCCGTCCGGCTGCGTCATGGTCGAGATAACAGTCTATGCGCCCGTAGCCGTCCAAATGCTTCATTGCCTTTTCCACGTTGGCAACAGAGTTCAATACGAGGCAGTCACCCTTTTCCAATCCGAGCGTGGCAGCGGAAAGGAAGTCCATGAATCCTTCAAAGATGCTGCACACGTCAGCCGGAGAGCCTTCCGCCTTGACCAGCGACACATCCTTCGGAGGCACGCATCCTTTGAAGAAGCGGCTGCGGATCTCATATCCACCCGTTACGTTCGGGAAACCGACGGCGAAATACCGCTTGCCACGCACTCCATAATTCAGTCGGCAGCAATACCGAGATGCTATGTCGTAAGAGATGCCCCGTTCCGCCAGATAGTCCGTCAGTGGAGAACGAAGCAGAGGGACGGCTTCCACTCCTTCAAAGGCAGGTTCTGATGGTTTAGGCAGGAAAGTCGGTTTACTCACTTCGGGAACAGGCATAAACATATTGGCGGTTTCCGCTATGAATTTCACTTGTTCCATGAAGTCGTTGCTTCCGATAAACTCCCTGGCAAGCGTGAAGATGTCGCCACCTTTGCCCAGTCCGAAGTCGTACCAAAGCTGTTTCATCACGTTCACACGGAAAGAGGGCGTGCGTTCGCCCCTGTACGGGGTGAGATACCACAATTCGTTGCCGCTTCTTCGGACAGGCTCATGTCCCAGCCGTGCGAGAAAATCCGCAATGGGCATTTGTTTGATGATGTCTATTTCCGTCCGTTCCATGCGGCGTATCAGTTTATGATGAACTTAATACCTACGCCCCACTGTGTATGAAACTTCCTTGTGTCGCCACCCCACAGGCAACGCTCACGGAGGTTGGCGAGCAGGGAGATACGGTCTGCCACGTAAAACTCCACATCGAGCGTCAGCGCACCGCCGTAGATGAAGGCGTCCCGGTCATGGAGCGTGGAGCCGTCATGCAGTACCTTTTCGCCCCAGTTCACCGATTCATATCCGGCAAGAGCCGAAGCTCCTGCATAGACGAACACGATTTTACGGGCATCGGAAAGTATCTTGAAGTAGTAACCGCCCTCTGCCGTGAACTGAGCCACGGGTATCTTTGCGTCCTTGTACGGGTTGTTCTTCAGCAGGTACTCGCCGCCGAACACCCATTTGTTACCTTTCTTCGTATAGGTGAAGAGAGCCGCCCCGAAACTATACCCGCCGTCATTGCCGCCGGGTTTGAAGCCGTCCGCCAGATTCGCCCTTAACTCGATGCCCTGCATCTTCGGCAGGCACCGCTGGGCGTTCGCCCGCCCTGTGAACAGGGCAAGCGACGCGGTAATCATAAAAAGGTACTTCTTCATAGTCAGCGCACTTGAAGTTCGTTGATGGTATTGGCACGCACCAAGTCCTCGTTCTCGATCACGAAGGACTGGTGGCGACCGCCGTTCTTCTCGTTCAGCTCCACCACGAGACACTTGCCGTCGGGGATGGTGAACTTTGCCATCGTGAAGACCGTGCGCTCGCTCTTCCTGCCCGGCACGAGCGTGGCGTAGTTCTGCGCGCGGAGCGGCAGGACGATCTGCTCCTGCACGGCGGTACGCTTCGCTACCTTCTTGTCCACGATTTTCCACGTTATGTAGTCCACGTCGAAAGGAATGTTGCTCTGGTTCTTTATCTCCGTGTGGAAATACAGAAGCCCGTTGTGCGTGTAGATGCCTTTCAGCAGGTACTGGATGCCGAATCGCTTGCAGCCGATGTGCTTCACCTCGCGCTTGTTCTGCTTGTGGATGGACTTCATGATAAGGCGTACCAGCATTGGGCTTTCGCTGCCCAGTTCCTTCAGATAGATTTCCTGCGCATTATTCGGGCGGTTCACCTTCTCGCCGTCATGTATGAAGTCGTACATCTCCACGTTGAGCAGCAGCGGTTCTGAGGCGTACTTCACGTTGAAGGTATAGAAACTCCCGTCCTCCGTTATCACGGACATATTGGTTTCGTTCGGGAAGTTCCTCACGGTCGCCTTCACGCGGATGACGTTCTCCGCTCCGTCGGCTTTGCCCGCAATCAGGTCGGGCGAGCCTAAATCGACGTAACGAACCTCCGAGGGGAAAATGACGTGGACGGTCTTGTCGTAGGTCACTTCCAAGCCGTGCGGGGGAACCATGCGGTCGAAGGTCAGCTTCTTTGTCAGCCCGTGATACAGGTCGCCGTCCGCCTCCTTCTGCGGATAGACCTCCTTTGTCAAGGTCGGTTGTTCACTTCCGTTGTTCTCTCCAACGGTTACGTTCTCCTGCGCGTTGGCAGTTACGATGCCCATAGCGAGGGCAAACATGATGATTACTTTTTTCATTCTACTTTGGATTTTAGTGGTAAATAAAAATTGGATTGTTGTTACTTTTTATGTTTTCAATTCCTGTCCTGATAGAGCATGACCTTGTACCCGGCTTTCAGATGCACCTTGACGGTACGCATCTTCTTGGCGATATACTGGCTCGTGCCTTGTATCAGCCCCTTGCCCAAATCGGAGGCGAGCTGCGCCCCGGCGTTGGTGGATATATTGATGCTGCTGCCCAGCGAGCCGCCCATGTTGGCGGCAACCTCCCTGACGGCATTCATCTCCATCGAGTTGGGAATGAAGATGCCGCGTTGTCCATCCGTGTCATACACCGCCAGTTCCACCGGTATGATCGTACCTGCGTACTCCAGCGAAGTAATTTCAATATCGAGCCGTTCGCCCTGAATCTTTGCCATGCCTACCACCACCGCATTACGGGGGATAATTTTGTCCGCCACCGCCATTGGCTCCAGCAGCCGGAGTTTGACAGCTTGCCCGTCCGTCACACTCTGCGCCCCATAGATGCATGCCGAAATGGTATTTTTGTCCGATACGGTCGTGACCCCCACCGCCGTATTGAAACTGCGGTTACGCTCCTGCGAGAAGGAAGCGACAAACTCTGCATTGCTCATCGGCTGTGAGAGCGAGGAAACCACCTGATGCGTCACTTGCCTGACAGATGTTGCCATATTCTTTCCGGCTTTCTGCACAGGATAAGGCTCTGCCGCCTGCACCGTTTCCGGTTTGCCGCTGTTCTGACCGCCCATGTACTTCGCCGCCAGCTCGTAGGACTTCTCCATGAGTGCCACTTGGTCATCCATAGCGGATGCCTTGCCCTTCTCGCTTTCAAGTTCCGATTCCAGCGAGGCGATGCGCTCCAACAGTTCGTCCATTTCCGCGTTGTCGTTCTTCGGCTGCTCGTAGAAGTTGCCGAGCGTGGCATTGAGGTCGCGGTAGGCGGCTGCGGAGGATTGGATGGTTTTCGGAGCGGATGATGTTGCTGTTGCATCTTCTGCATTTCCGGGATTGGCAAGGTCGAAGTCCCTGCCGCCGTCCGCTTCCGCCACCTCGCGGTCGAACATATCGCCCAGCTCCTGCATGGCGCGGCTGCGGTTTTCCTGCCGTTCCTCCATCGCCCCCTGTTCGTAGGCTTTCGCCTTGTCGCCGATGATCTGGCGGTTCGCCTTGTCGGCATCGGGCATTTCGATGTTGTAACCACCCGTTCCCGATTGCTGCTCCTTGTCGGAAGACGGGGCGAATATCAGCCACATCACCCCGATAAATACCAGCACCATAGCGGGCAGCACTATCATTTTCTGACGTTTCAGCCTTTGGGCTTCGGTCAGCGGCTTGCGCTCCTTTTTCGGTTTCCCGTTGTCGGGAGCCGCCTTGTTCTCATTTTTGGGTTCATTCTTCGTCTGTTCCATACAAATAAGGTATTACATTATGATTGTTTTCCGGCTTTACGGACAGTTCCACCTGTCTGGCATGGTCTGTTACTATCCGGCTGCCGTCATTCCTGCCGATGTCATAGACGGCTTTGCCGAAGGTGTAGAGGGCAAGCACCGCGAAGGCGGCGAGCATCGCCAGCACGATGCGTTTGCGTGTTTTCGGGGGCAAACCGTCCAGATAGCCTTTGAGCCTTGCCACCAGCATTTTCTTTTTGTCGTGGAGCTTCCAGTACGCACGCCAAAATGATTTCCTGATTTTCTTCATGTCCGTTACCTTTTGATGGTTTGTAAATCCTTGTTCTCGATGATGGTGAATCCCTCGATGGTAAAACCGTTGGGATTGTCGTCCGAACGGGACGAGTTCAAGAGACGGCACGTGGTCACGAGGCTGCGCTCGGTGACGTTGCTTTGCCGGATGATCTTCTGTGTGGCGTAGGTCACGGCACGGTAGGGATAACCGTTGAAGTCGCATACCACGCTGTCCACCTTCAGCACTTGGTTGATGTTCCCGGCGATAATGCGGTTGTAGTACCCTTTCTCGGCAAAGTCCGAATAATAGTTGTACACACTTTTGTCCGCTAATAGCAGGGCGCGTTTCACGTTATGCTCTATCGCGCTCTTTTCGGGCGAGAGCGTGAAGAACAGCTCGTGGAAGCGGCGCACATGCTCCCTTGCCTCCGCCGGACGGTTCTGCGACAAGTCCTGCGAGAGAGCCAGCATCAGCGACTTGCCGTTGTCCAGCACGTAAATCTTCTCCCTCTGTTTCTCCGCGAAGCGGTAGGAACTCCACACGCTCCATACCGTTATCACGGCGCACAACGAGAGGAAGACGATACCGAACAGACGTATCTGCCTGAACGATGATTCGATGTTTTTGAGTGACTTAAATTCCATTGTTTTTTATTCGTTTTTAATTGTCAGTTGATTATTTCAGCAGTTTCCCGGCACGTCCGACCATGTTGCCTGCGGCTGCACCCGCCACGCTGCCCGCCATGCTTCCGGCTCGTCCTGCCGTCTGGTTCACGTTGCGACCATAGCTTCCCATGCCTCCGGCTTGGATAATCCAGCCAGCCACCGTGGGAATGGTGAAGTAGCCGATGATGCCGATTATCATGAAGACGATGTACACCCCGTCGCTCGAATCCAGCGAGAAGTTCGGGTCTGCCTGCATCCGTTCGATGTCGCTTTGCAGCATCAGCACCTGTATCTTAGCCAGTATGGTGCTGAACATATCCGACACGGGCAACCACAGATAGACCTGTATGTAGCGGCATATCCATTGCGTGAGCGTGTTTTGGAAGCCGTCCCATACCGATATGGCGAAAGCTATCGGACCGAGTATCGCCAGCACCACAAGAAAAAAGGTGCGAATGGTGTCTATCACGAGGGCGGCGGCTTGGAACATCAGTTCCAGTATCTCGCGGAAGAAGTCGCGGATGCCCTTCTTCATGTTGTACATCCCGCGCTCGATATACATTCCCGCCATCGTCACCATGTCACCGGGTGACCAGCCCAGTTCCTCCAGCTGTTTGTCAAACTCCTCGTTCGACACAAGGTAGGCGGTTTCGGGGTTGCGCATCATCGCCTCGTATTCCAGTTTGTCCTTCTGCTCACGGTATCGGTTCATGTCCAGCGTTTCCGCCTCCAGCATCTTTGCCGTACCTTGCACGACGGGCGACATGATGCTGTTTATCGTGCCTAATACCACCGTCGGAAAGAACATGATGCACAAGCCTATCGCGAACGGGCGGAGCATGGGGAACACGTCTATCGGTTCGGCTCTCGCCAGCGACTGCCACACCCGGTAGGCGACGTAGAACAGCGCACCCAGCCCGGCGATGCCTTTCGCCACGCCCGCCATGTCCCCGCATAGCGGCATCATCTGTTCGTAGAGCGAGCGCAGAATCTGGTGAAGGTTGTCGAAATTCATAGGCTACCAGTATCTTTCGTTCATACTGCCGTACAGCCCCATGATGCGGTCGAGGTCGTTCCTCTTCTTTGCCCGCAGGTAGCTCACGCCGATGTTCTTGTTGGTGTAGTAGCTCACGAGGTTGCGGTAACGCTTCATCTTGGAATGGCAGCGTTCCACCACGTCCATACGCTCCTTGTCGGTCATGGAGAGCGTGGTGATGTTCACCACATTTTTCAACTCCGTCAGCACGTCGTTGCTCTCCTCCAAGAGCTTCGTGTAGCCGAAGGCGATGGCTCCCAGCTCCTCCACCGTGAAGCTGTCGTCGCGCAGCATCTTTTGGAAGCTGGTCACGTAGATGTCGGTGATGTCGCCTACCATCAGGATGGTCTGCTGCACCTTGCGGGCGTCTTTCACCAGGTTGTTCACGGATTTGAGGGCGTCGTAATACTTCTTGCCCTGTTCATAGATTTTCACCGTTTCCTGAAAGTTCTTCACCATATTCTGGGCGGTGGTCGAGGTATGCACCACGTTCTTCGAGGTGTTCACGATGCTCTGCGCGATGTTGGACGGGTCTATCACCGCCCACTGTGCGCTTGCCCTGCCGGCTGCAAACAGGCACAGGCAGATAATAAGTGTCATTCTTGTTCTCATGTTACTTTGGATTTTAGTGGGTTTCATTATTTATTCTCCGCTTGCCGGATGATCCGGTTTCGGGTTCACACGCACGTAGTCCCCGTTCGGCGAGAAGGTCAGGACGTCCGTCGCCTCGTTGTAGGACACGTCGATGCGGAAGCCGGTGTTCATGAAGAGGTTGCCGTTCTCCTCCTGCAAGAGGTAGGTTTCCGGCTTCAACCTGCGGCGGATGCCGCTCCGCTTGAACACCGTCACCTTGTAGGCTTCACCCTCCTTGTAGATAAGCACGTCGGGTTTCCCCTCCACGCTCTCCCAGTTCCCGCAAAGCAGGTCGCGGCGGTTGTCCACGGTTTCGCAGGATTGCAGCACCATGACCGCCAGCCCGATCAGACACTTGCTGACTTGCAGCATTTTCGTTCTTGATATACTCATACGCATTTTCTTTTTTTAGTTGATGAATCTGTTTTTACTTATTGCCTATTTCTTGTTTCTCCGTCTTTCGGCAAGCTGCCGGATGGCGGCTTCGATGTCGCCGCCCAGCTTTTCCGCCAGACGGTAAACCTCCACCTTCTCCGTTTCCTCAGTGGTGTACGCCAAATACTCTTCCGCGCTGACTTCGGTGGCATAAACCGCCGACTGCGTGCCACCCAGTCCGATCCAGACCTCCTTGTAGAGCCTTGACGGGTTGTTCGCCATGTTGATGGAGAGTATCTGCGACTTCTCCTTCTCCGTAAGACCCAACAGGGACTGTATGGCATCAAACTTGTTCATGTATTTCCGCTGGTCGAGGAGTATCTTGCAGTCAGAGTTGTTGATGATGCTCTCCTTGACGACAGGCGAGGAAATGATGTCGTCCACCTCCTGCGTCACCACGATTGCCTCCCCGTAATACTTGCGCACGGTCTTGTACATATAGCGCAGGTACTCAGCCATATTCGCCGAAGAGAGAGCCTTCCAAGCCTCTTCCACTATCAGCTGTTTGCGTACGCCTTTCAGACGGCGCATCTTGTTAATGAAGGCTTCCATGATGATGATGGTCACCACAGGGAAAAGCTCGCGATTTTCTTTTATCGAATCAATCTCGAAGACGATGAACCGCTTGCCGAGCAGGTCGATGTTCTCCGTGGAGTTGAGCAGGAAGTCGTAGCGTCCGCCCCGGTAATACTGCCGCATGGTGGTGAGCATATTGTCGATGTTGAAGTCGGACTTCTCCACCTTTATCTCACGTTCCGCCAGTTCGCGGCGGTAGTCGTCGCGCATATACTCGTAGAAAGTGTTGAACGAAGGGACGATGCTCCGGTCAGCCCTGATACGCTCGATATAGGCGTTCACCGCACTGCCCAGTTCGCCGCTCTCCGTTTTCGTCACTTTGTCGTCCTCCGACTTCCAGAGCGTCAGCAGCAATGTCTTGATGCTGTCCTTCTTCTCCACGTCGAACACGTAATCATCGGTGTAGAACGGGTTGAATGAAATCGGTTTCTCCTCCGTGTAGGTGAAGTACACGCCGTCCGCCCCGTTTGTCTTGCGCCGGATCATCTCGCACAAGCCCTGATAGGAGTTTCCTGTGTCCACCAATACCACGTGCGTACCCTGTTCGTAGTATTGCCTCACGAGGTGGTTCATGAAAAACGACTTGCCACTGCCCGAAGGACCCAACACGAACTTGTTGCGGTTGGTGGTGATGCCCCGCTTCATCGGCAGGTCGCTGATGTCGAGGTGCAACGGTTTTCCCGTGAGCCTGTCCACCATCTTGATGCCGAAGGGCGAGAGCGAATTGCGGTAGTTGGTTTCCTCCGTGAAGAGGCACACCGCCTGCTCGATGAAGGTGTGGAAACTCTCTTCCGCCGGGAAGTCCGCCGCGTTGCCGGGCATCGCCGCCCAGTAGAGTGTCGGGCAGTCGATGGTGTTGTGGCGCGGTACACACTCCATGCTCGCCAGCTGGCTGCCCACATCGTTCTTGATATGCTTCAGTTCCTCCGCGTCATCGCTCCACGCCATGACGTTAAAGTGCGCCCGTACCGAGGTCAGCCCGTAGGAATGGGCTTCGTTCAGGTACTGGTCTATCCACTCGCGGTTGATGCTGTTGCTCCGGCTGTATCGGGAGAGCGACTGCATATTCCTCGCAGACTTCTCGAATTTTTGAAGGTTTTCTTCACTGTTGTCGATAATCACATACTGGTTGTAGATGTGGTTGCAAGAGAGCAACAGCCCCACGGGAGAGGCAAAGGAGAGGCGGCAGTCGCTTCGATCCGTTGAGAGTTTCTCGTAGCGGATGTCAGTTGCCACCTTTCCGGGCATATCCTCCGCGTCAGAGAGGGTGTGCAGGCACAGGCGGTTGTCGCCGATGCGCATTTCCTTTGCCGAGAGGTCGATGTCCTGCAAGGTCGTGTCGCCTTCGGGCATGAGCGAGAAGTAACGCTCTATCAGTCCGGCGGACTTCTCCGTCCCGACAAGCTCGTTGGTGGAGAGGCGGCGCAGCCTGACAAAGCCGCTGTCGTTCATGATGCGCTCGAACTGTTCGGCAGCTTCCATGAACTTCCCGGCGGTTTCCTTGTCCAGCTCCTTCGGGATGATATGCCCACGGCACAGCGTGCTGAAGTTGCTCTGCATCCGGTTACGCTCCTTCGTCGTCTTGGTCAGGTAGAGATAGCAGGAATGTTTCAGGTACGGACGCTCATTGAAGTGGCGTTCAAAGGAGCGGCTCAGAAAACTCATGTCGTCCTTCTGTAATTCCGGCTTGTAGCGTTCCTTGATGAACCAGTCCTGCTTATGTACGACGCAGAAGTCCGGCAGCACCTTGATTGCCTTGCACCAGCAGCCGTGTATCGCCTCATACTCCGCGCCCGTCACGGTGTAAAGCTCCGGCAGTTCCACCTCAAAAGCCACCGTGATGTCGGCGTCTTTAGAAATGATGCAGCCATGCTCCACCGCCAGCAGGGGGAACTTGTTTTCCAGTGTTGTCATTTTGGATGTATTTCTCATGTCGTTTCTTCCTTTCGTTGCCGTTTGAATAATCGGGTGATCCGCCGCCGGTTGATAAGGTATCGGGGATGGCTCCTTACCGCTCCCAACTTCATCAGCCCGTGTTCGCCGTACCGGGCGTTCAGCGCGAAGGTCTGCCATACGAGGACGGAAGACGATGCCGCGCCGAAGCCGATACATATCCACTGGTCGATGCCGACCATGTAGAGGATGACGAACAGGACGAAGAGAGCCAGCAGACCTCCGCAGAATATGAAGAGGTACTGAGCCTTCAAACCCTTGAACTCGACCGGACGACCGATACCCTTGTTTATCGGGTATTCAGCCATACATTGTTTATTAAAGGAAGAATGAGCGCAGGATAGTCGCAGCTACAATTAAAAAAATACATGCGCCGAACCACGAGGCTGCGGTTTTCGAGGTATCCGGGTCGCCGGACGAAAACTTGCCATAGACTTTTACGCCTCCGATAAGACCTACGACCGCGCCGATGGCGTAAATCAGTTTCGTGCCTGGGTCAAAATAGGAACTCACCATAGAGGTGGCTTCGTTGATGCCCGCGATGCCGTTTCCCTGCGCGAAGGCGGAGGCGGTTGCGGCAACCAGAAGTGCCGCGGAGATGATGAACTTTTGTCTGATGTTCTTGTTCATAAACTGTTCTTGTTTTTGTGCCGTCCAAAGGGTGGATAGTCCTTTGGACGGCGGTTGATACTGGATTACATTACTTTGGTTTAGTGGATTCTCCCTTTGTTTCCACGGACTTGGGAGGGTCCGTTGCGGACGGGCCGTACCTTGTACCGCCGTGCCGCGTGGTGTGATGTTGTCTTACGTTTTCATTTTTTCTATCGTCTTTCGTTACACATACTTCCGGATGTCGAACTCCTCGATATTGTCGGGGACGGTAAATTCCTTGTCCGGTTTCTTCAGCCGGATTTCAATAAGCCCCTTGATGCGGATGCTCAGTTCTGTCGAGCCTGCCATCAGTTTCTCGTACAGTTCCGTCCCTTCCATGTCGGTGAAGACCTTTGCTGCCCGGTCCTGTTCCGACGTTGTCGCCTGCGGATTCTTGGCGGTCTTGACGGCATCGTCTATCTCGTCGAAGCTGTTGCCTGAAGCCCGTGGCAGATCCGGACCATTCTCTTCCGGTTCGTCCTCTCCGAACTCCAGTTCCGAAGGCTGCATGCTCGTGAAGGTTTCGTCGAGCTTCTCTTCCGGGACTTGTGCCGGACGGTACACGGCTTCCGCGTTTCCGTCGTCAAAAGTAGCGTCTTCTTCCGCCAGCCCAATGCCTTTTTCCGAAGTGGCGGCTTCTTGCGTCGGTATGGCAGCGGTTGTCCGGGTTGATGCCATCCTGAAACGGCTCCTGCCGATGATGTCCGATGTTTCTGCGGGAGGTGTTTCCCGTACCGTTTTCTGCTTCACCTCCGTGCCACCCAATGACCGCCATAGCCCGGCAATGCCTTTAAGGAAGCGGACGAATCTCGTTTCCATGATGCGGTCGTAGAGCAGCAGGAACAGGAACCACAGGTTACAGCCGACCGATACAGCCAGCAGAATGTCAGTCATGCTTATTGTTCCATTCATGCGCGTTCTCTTTTAAGGTTAGAATACTGCATCGTAATTCCGGGCGTAAAGGCTCTTTATCACCTCTTCGCACTGGTTGAAGTGGTGTGTAAGCACATGGTCGATGTAGGCGGATAGCGAAAGCCTGTCATGCCCAATCACACGGGTGATGCGCATGATGCGGTCGTGATACTCCGGGCGCACATATGCCATCTTCCCCTCGCGTGCCTTTACTTCGGGTTCACGGATGAAAAGCCGTTCATAGTCCTTTTTGCCGCATTTGCCACTTACCGGCACGGGCGACAGGATTTCCACACTCGCCTGCACTTGGGCAAGCATACCTCCGCCGTCATGGTGCGGACTTCTGTTTTTCTGATTCTTTTCCTGATTCATATCCATATTCAAATTAAGTCTTCACGTTGTTTCTTGTACAGTTCGTTTATTTTCTCCTTGTGCTGTTCCAGATGTTGGCGCAATACAGTGTCCACGTAGCCGCCTACCGAAATTTCCCGTCCGGCGATGTCATTCACGATTTTAAGAATCTTGCTGTGTACGTCGCGGCTGATATAGACGCACTGGCGTGTCTTTATCTCGTTGCGGCGGAGGAACAGACCGGAATAGTCGTCCTCCTGCCGTTTGCGGCGGGCGGTGTCTTTCTGCACCTTCTCCCTTGACGGGGATGCCGTGGGCGGTGGTTCCGTTTCCGGGACGCTCTCTTCTTTGGGGGCAGGCACGGGCGGCTCCTGCGCACGGTACAGGGTCCCGTCCTGCTTGCGTCTGCCGATGGAGGCTATCAACAGTTCCTCGTCAATGCCTTCGGTGTTCACTTTCCTGCTGCCCATGCTCATTGAGGTTTGATGATACGACTGATCTCTTCCGAGAACTCACGGATGCCGCTCCCTTTCAGCAGGGATGCGTCCATCGGGAAGATGGTCGAGCGAAAAACGCTCTTGCGCTCTTCCGAGAGGTCGCGCCGGAACTTCTTGCTGTCGGGCAGGCGGGTGGACAACACCGACAACCCCATTTCGGCAATCACATCTTCATACAGGTCGTACAGCCCGTTCTTCTCCCTGCCGTCCACCATCGTCCAGAACAGGTACAGCCCTTTTGTTTTCGCCTGCCCGGTCGTCATGAGATTGTCTCGGAACATCACGGCGAATTGCAGGGTGCTTTCCACGACGAAGCGGTCGGCACTCATAGGCGCGAAGATGTAGTCCATCTGTGAAAGGGTCTTTACCACGCCGTTGCTTTTCAGCGTTCCCGGCATATCGAAGAATACGATGTCCGGTTTCACTTCTTCTTCGGCAAGCATCCTTTCGGCATCGTCAAGGGCGTTGAGGGCGTCGCTTGCAATGACCGGATAGGCGTTCTTCCTGATCTTGCGGAAGTGGTCACACGCGAGTGCCTTGAAATAGAGGCTCTCGTCGATAAGTTTCGTTTCACGTTCACGCAGTCCGTGGATGCTGTGCTGCGGGGCATCGCAGTCTATGACGGCGACATTGTGACCTTGCACGTTGTGGAGGTAGCTGGCGGCAAGTGCCGTGACGGTAGATTTTCCGATGCCTCCCTTTTGTGTTGCGAATGCAACGAAGATTTCATTACTCATGGTTCTATTGCTTTTAATGGTTGATGAATTGTTTTCCTGTTCCTGTACGGAAGCGGTGACATACATATCCGCGTCCGTGAAACACTGACAGATTGGTTCGTCACGTATCCGCTTCAATGGTGAAGCCGGGATTCGGATAACCGATGAATGACGGCATTGCGTCATGAAGTCATTGAATCCTTGAATCACCGCGTCACTGGAAAACCGGGTATCCGACGGTTCGGATATTCGGTTTGGCAAATATCCGCCGAAGCGGTTTGCCGGATATCTGAAAGTTCCTTTTTCCATATCTTCAAATCGTTCGTTTCTTGAATCATGCTGCAAATAAACAAGGATATTTTTGAATCCGTATCACTTCTCCGGCAAGTGGCAGCACGTTGCGCCGGTTGGCACTGATTGTCCGGGTCAAGCCCCTGTTCTATACCGCGTTAAGAGTGTAACTTTGCACCCGAACGGCAGGGTTCGCCGCCCAGAGTTTGAAAGGCATTCCCCCAATCCGTCCCTGACGGATTTTTATGTTCACCTGAACATAGCAAGGTATGTTTTCAGCCGCTCAAAACATTTTGAGCAGCCACGAAAACGCCTTGCCCTTGCAGGGGGCGGGCTTACCCTCCGAAGTCGGGAAGCCTCTCAAACCTGCGGTGTCTGTGCCTCGAAGCGGCGGCTTATGCCGTCAAACCGCTAAATCCAAAGTAATATGAGTGAAAAAAGAAGAAACAAAGGCGGGAGAAATCCCAAACTCGATCCGGCGGTGTTCCGCTACACCGTCCGTTTCAGCGAGGAGGAACACAACCGTTTCCTCTCCATGTTCGAGAAGTCAGGCGTTTACGCCAAGTCGGTTTTCCTGAAAGCGCACTTCTTCGGACAGCCGTTCAAGGTGCTGAAAGTGGACAAGACGCTGGTGGATTACTACACCAAACTGTCCGATTTTCATGCGCAGTTCCGCGCAATAGGTACAAATTACAACCAAGTCGTGAAAGAACTGAGGCTGCATTTTTCCGAGAAAAAGGCGATGGCGTTGCTCTACAAGCTGGAGCAACAGACTGTCGAACTCGTAAAACTGAGCCGTAAGATTGTGGAACTTTCAAGGGAGATGCAGGAAAAATGGTCGCAAAAATCAGTATAGGAAACTCGTTGTACGGCGCACTTGCCTACAACGGGGAGAAGATCAACGAGGCGAAAGGGCGGCTTCTGACGACCAACCGCATCTACAATGACGGTACGGGAACGATGAACATCCACCGGGCGATGGAGGACTTTCTCGGCATCATGCCCGTGCTGTCGAAGGTGGAGAAACCGGTGGTGCATATCTCGCTCAATCCGCATCCAGATGATATTTTGACGGATACGGAGTTTCAGAACATCGCACGGGAGTATCTGGAGAAGATGGGCTTCGGTAACCAGCCATATCTCGTTTTCAAGCACGAGGACATCGACCGCCACCATCTGCATATCGTGACGGTCAGGGTGGACGAGGACGGCAGGAGCATAGACACCCGGAATAACTTTTACCGGAGCAAGCAGATAACACGCGAACTGGAACGGAAATACGGGCTGCATGACGCGGAACGCAAGAACCGCCGTCTTGACACGCCGCTGCGCAAAGTGGACGCTTCTGCAGGCGACGTGAAGAAGCAGGCGGGGAATGTGATTAGAGAACTGAACCGCAGGTACAAGTTTCAGACGATGGGCGAATACCGCGCACTCCTTTCCTTATATAATATGACGGTGGAGGAAGCGCATGGCAATGTGCGCGGACGCGAGTATCACGGGCTGGTCTATTCCATTACGGACGATAAGGACAACAAGGTCGGCAATCCTTTCAAGTCCTCGCTGTTCGGGAAGTCCGTTGGCTATGAAGCTGTGCAGAAGAAGTTTGCCCGTTCCAAGCAGGAGATTAAGGAAAGGAAACTTGCTGACATGACGAAACGCACCGTCCTTTCCGTGCTGGAAGGCACATATGACAAGGAGAAGTTTGTAGCCGCGCTCAAAGGGAAGGGCATCGACACCGTACTGCGCTACACGGAGGAAGGGCGCATCTACGGAGCCACGTTCATCAACCACCGCACGGGCTGCGTGCTGAACGGCTCACGCATGGGCAAGGAGCTTTCCGCCAACGCCTTGCAGGAACACTTCACGCTGCCTTATGCCGGACAGCCGCCGATTCCGCTTTCCGTTCCGGTGGAGGAACCGGAGAACAGGCAAGGATATTCCAAAGGGGAATACGAGAGCCATTCCGGTGGCATGAACCTGTTTGCCCCCGAAGGTCCGGCAGTGGATGCCGAAGAAGAAGCCTTCATCCGAGCGATGCAGCGCAAGAAGAAAAAGAAGAAGCGCAAGGGCTTGGGAATGTAATCAGGAGTATCAACAATCAAAAAAATCAATGTATGTCACAGCAAGAAGACGATTTGAGGGCATTGGCGAAAATCATGGATTTTCTGCGTGCCGTGAGTATTATTTTAGTGGTCATGAACGTGTACTGGTTCTGCTATGAAGCCATCCGGCTTTGGGGTGTGGACATCGGCGTGGTGGACAGAATACTGATGAACTTCAACCGCACGGCGGGGCTGTTTCGTTCCATCCTGTACACGAAACTGTTTTCCGTTCTCCTGCTTGCCCTGTCCTGTCTGGGGACAAAGGGCGTGAAAGGTGAGAAAATCACTTGGGGACGAATTTGGACGGCTCTTGCCGTTGGCTTCGTGCTGTTCTTCCTCAACTGGTGGATATTGGCTTTGCCGCTGCCGATAGAGACGGTGACGGGACTGTATATCATGACCATTGGCGCAGGTTATGTCTGTCTGCTGATGGGCGGTCTGTGGATGAGCCGCTTGTTGAAGCACAACCTCATGGATGACGTGTTCAACAACGAGAACGAGAGCTTCATGCAGGAAACAAGGCTCATCGAAAGCGAGTATTCGGTCAATCTGCCGACACGGTTCTACTACAAAAAGCGTTGGAACAACGGCTGGATCAATGTCGTGAATCCCTTTAGGGCTTCCATCGTGTTGGGTACGCCGGGCAGTGGTAAATCCTATGCGGTGGTAAACAATTTCATCAAGCAGCAGATTGAAAAGGGCTTTTCGATGTATGTGTACGACTTCAAATTCAGCGACTTGTCCACGATTGCTTACAATCATCTGTTGAACCACCCGGATGGTTACAAGGTGAAGCCGAAGTTCTATGTGATAAACTTTGACGACCCGCGACGCTCGCACCGTTGTAATCCCATTCACCCGGACTTTATGGAGGATATTACGGATGCCTACGAAAGTGCCTATACGATAATGCTCAACCTCAATAAGTCGTGGGTGCAAAAGCAGGGCGACTTCTTCGTAGAATCGCCCATCATCCTTTTCGCGGCTATCATCTGGTATCTCAAAATTTTCCAGAACGGTAAGTATTGCACGTTCCCCCATGCAATTGAGTTCCTTAACCGCCGTTACGAGGATATTTTCCCGATTCTGACCTCTTACCCGGAACTGGAGAACTACCTCTCGCCGTTTATGGACGCATGGCTCGGAGGAGCTGCGGAGCAGTTGATGGGACAGATCGCGTCGGCTAAGATTCCGCTCTCGCGCATGATTTCCCCACAACTCTATTGGGTAATGTCGGACAGCGAGTTTACGTTGGACATCAACAATCCCGAAGAGCCGAAAATCCTGTGCGTGGGTAATAATCCCGACCGTCAGAATATTTACGGTGCGGCACTCGGTCTGTATAACTCCCGTATCGTAAAGCTCATCAACAAGAAGGGAATGCTGAAGTCGTCGGTCATTATAGATGAACTACCGACGATATATTTCAAGGGGTTGGATAACCTTATCGCCACCGCACGAAGCAATAAGGTTGCCGTGTGTCTGGGCTTTCAGGATTTCAGCCAGTTGGTACGCGACTATGGCGATAAGGAAGCCAAAGTCGTGATGAATACCGTCGGCAATATCTTCTCCGGGCAGGTGGTGGGTGAAACTGCCAAGACACTATCCGAACGTTTTGGAAAGGTCTTGCAGAAACGGCAGTCCATATCCATCAACCGACAGGATGTTTCCACATCCATCAATACGCAGATGGACGCGCTTATCCCGCCCAGCAAGATTTCCGGCTTGACGCAGGGAATGTTTGTCGGTTCTGTGTCCGATAACTTCAACGAGCGTATCGAACAGAAGATTTTTCACTGTGAGATTGTCGTGGATGTCGAAAAGGTGAAGCGCGAGGAAAAAGCCTACAAGAAGATACCCGTCATTACCGACTTCACGGACGAAAAAGGTAACGACCGCATGAAGGAAACGGTGCAGGAGAATTACAGGCGAATCAAGGAGGAAGTCAAGCAGATTGTTCAGGAGGAACTGGAACGGATTGCCAACGACGAAAATCTGAAACATCTGTTACAGCAGAAATAGCCGAATTATAGACAACAAAGGAAACGGGCGGAGTAAGTTTGATACCTTACTCCGCCCGTTATTCTTTGGGGTTTTATCGTCAGCCTATCTTCTCATACGCTCCATCTCTTCGTCACGGAGCATCTTCTCGTTCAGTTTTTCCTGCATTTTGTCAAGGAAATAGGTGCGACTCTCGTTCTTCCGGCGTTTGATGTCGATGTAGAAACGGTAGCAGTCCTTTGATTCCACACCGAATATCTTGTACAGAAGTGGGGCAAGCTGTTTGAGCGGCATATTGCCGTTGTTGATACAGCCCATCTCGTTGATGCCGTATATCAGCTCCACGAGGTCGATGGCGTTGCCTGTCCATTGCAAGGGTGAGGCGGTATTATCGTTTGTGTTGTCGGTGGATGTTTGGATAGGGATTAGTGGCGGCACTTGGGGAGCGGCAAGAAACTTCTGCATCTTCCTTACGAAAGAGAGAGCCTTGCTGACATAGTTGGCTATTTCCTTCTTTTCTTCGGGAAGGTTATGCACGGGATGATGCTGTAACTCGATTTCGATGTAAGCCAATGCGATGATGGTCCGGTTCGTGTCCGGGCTGCCGATACACAGTTCAATCACTTGGGTGGCGAAAGCCGTGTATGCTTTTTCCATATTGCAGTCCCCGGCTTCGTTTATCCGGCGGAAGAAATCGGTTTCCGCCAATAAAAAATAATTCATGTCCTGTCAATTTTGAAATTTTACACTCTGTTTTCGGTATGCGCACATGAATAGTATTGGCAAAAATCGCGACCAAAAAGCAAAAAATCCGGCACGGTCTTTACAACGTACTGGATTTCAGCGCAATAATAATTGATATTTTTTATCCGGCATGAATTATGGCTGTCTTAAAATGTTCTTTTTCAGAACATTGCTTTATTAAACGGATTATAAAAGTGTTCTTCTATGGAACATCCCGGCTATTTCATGGTTTCCATGCGTGTGTAGATGCTCCGGTACACACCGTTGGAATAACTCTTTTGTGAGGAGAGTGTCCAGCGTGCTTCGGGCAGTGCCGACTTGAAAAAATGCCGTCCCGTTCCCGATATGAAAGGCACGGTATATAGGATAATCTCATCCACCACCCACATACGCAACAGCCCGCTGATATAGTCCGAATTATCGGGAGTGGCTTCTGCGAGATAGCAGATGTTTGTATTGTCTTTCCGCCATTCGTCCAACATGGAGATGGAGTAGTCCGGCGTGACATGGTAAAGCGCGTTTTCCCTTATTTTGTCAATATCGCAGCGGTCAAGGCGTAAATCCTCATACGCTTTGCCATATAATTCTGAAGAATGACACCCGTCCATCGTGAGGACGGCAAGAATCTGAACTTTACCCATAGTCTTTTTCCTTTCGTTGGGCAAGGTGCAAAAAAGTAGCGTGCAATCCACACTACTTTCAAGCGACGGCTCTGGTAAAGCCTTTTACGGAGAGTACGTGAATGCACGCTATGCGTAGGCATAGCATAAGCATCACGCAATCGTCTCCGTAGTGTCAATTTACCAGATTTTCGCTCGAAACGCCTTGCGGTCTTATGTTATATATCGGCGGCGAAAGGCTCTCCTATCGCCGTTTACCTTCAAATGTTCATGCAAAGATAGCTAAATTCAGTGAATTACCGGCTATGATTGCCTGAATTTGTATTTCAACCCATACTCTTCCAACTTGCTGTACAGCGTTGTACGTCCTATTCCGAGCAGTTCGGCGGCAACCTTGCGGTTCCCGTTCGCTTGCTTTAACGCACGCAAAATCCGTTCCTTATCTTCCGCGTCGTTACGCAGGGCGAAGCTGACGGGTGAAGTCGGTTTCGTCACGGCAAGTTCCAGATGTTCTTTCGTGACAAGTCCGGTCTGCGCCTGTAACACCGCACCCATGATTTTCTGTCGAAGCTCACGGACATTGCCCGGCCAAACATGGGTCAACAATGTTTTACGGGCTTCCCCGTCAAATCCGATAACGTCGCATTCCAGTTCTTTGTTCGCTGCCTCACGGAAAAATTCCGCCAGTGGCATGATGTCCTCCTGACAGTCGCGCAGTGGTGGAACTATTATCTCGAAGTCATGCAGACGATATAACAGGTCTTGCCGGAATCGCTTTTCGTTCACAGCCGTCTCCAGATCTTCGTTGGTGGCGGCGATGATACGGACATTGAAACTTTTATCCGTCTTATCACCTATCGGGCGGTATCTCCGTTCCTGTATGGCTCTGAGTAACATCTGCTGGGTTTCCATTGCGAGATTACCAACCTCATCCAAGAACAGCGTACCGCCTTCGGCTTCATGGAAATATCCTTTCTTGGCACTGTCCGCACCGGTGAATGCGCCTTTGACGTGTCCGAAAAATGCCGATGGAGCAAGCTCTTTGTTTAACGATCCGCAGTCCACAGCCACGAACGGCTTGCCGGAACGTTTGCTTTTATCATGCAGATGGTGGGCGATATGCTCCTTGCCCGTGCCGTTCTCTCCGAATATCAGTACGCTCATGTCGGTTGGTGCTACCAGCCTTATCCGGTGCATGATTTTCCGGAAGGCGGAACCGTCACGGGCAAACACGGGCATACGGCTCCGCCCGATATTCCGCTCTTTCAGTATGGTACGGAGAAGAGGCACGAGTTTGTCCTCCACGAGTTGTTTGGGTATGTAGTCCAGCGAGCCGAGTTTCATACTTTCAACCGCCGTATGCACTTCGGCATAGTCGGTCATGATGATGAACGGCTGCGTCATACCCTCTTTGCGCATCCAACGCAACAGGTCGATACCATTGCCGTCAGGTAGGCGCAGGTCTGAAACCACGATGTCCCCGTCAGCGGCTTGTTGCAGAAGTTTCCTCGCTGTCGAGAGGTGGAAAGCCTGCACGGTACGGAATCCCTCACGTGCCAGCAGGTTACAGACAAACTCGCAATATACGATGTTGTCCTCCACCACGATGATTTTTATCTTATCCATTGTTGTATTTCTTCCTTTCTTCTTTTGCCAGCCGGATTATCTCCGAACCCTTATCCAGCACAGCTCTTACGGCATTGCCTATTGCTTTGTCGTCAGGTGTGCCATTGTGATGAATCAGTTTATAAAGTTCCCTCAACGGTCTGTCGGCACGGAGTATCTCCCAAGAGCTGCGCAGGTGGTGTGTTAGGGCGTCCAGTTCCGGAAGGTCTTTCCGTTGTTCCGCATACCTGAGCGACTGCATTTCCTTTTCTGTTTCCGTTATCAATTTCTCCAGCATGACGGCTTCATTGCCGTAGGATAGCAGGGAGGTGAAACCCGGCTTTTCATTTTGTGCCGCATTCATGGCGCATTTATTTGAAATCTCCATCAGTTCAGATATGGAGAACGGCTTGAACAGGCATTCTGTGAATCCATGTTCTATAAGTTCCTCTTTGCCGCAACTGCCCGAAGCGGTTGTCACGATTACCGGGATATCCCTTGAATTGCCAACGTTGGAAGTGCGCAACAGTTCCAGCAACTCGAAACCGTTTATATCCGGCATATTCAGATCCGTCAGAAGAAGGCTGTATTCCTTTTTTCGTATCAGTTCCATCAGCTCCGCAGCATTGGTGCAGGTATCGCAGTGTATCCCTTCCTGTGCATACATTTCTTTCAGCATCAGGAGCAGCACTTCGTCATTGTCGATGGCAACCACATCGTGGAATGTATGGTTATGATGAACCTGTGTTTGATTTATCCGTTCCGGTAGTTCCTCGGCTGTCTGCATGGGGATTTCCACCGTGAAACGGCTACCTTTGCCTTTATCGCTCTCCAGACGGATTGTGCCGCCGAGCATTGTCACAATACGCTGAACAATGGAAAGACCTAATCCGAAGCCATCCTTTGCGGCAGCGTTTGACAGACGTTCAAACGCCCCGAATACCCGTTGCTGTTCCTCTTCGGTCATACCTGTACCCGTATCTTCGACGATAAGTTTCAGCAGACCGTTATCATAATCTGCCCGCAAAGAAACACTGCCGTTCTCCGTGAACTTGATAGCGTTGGACAGCAGGTTGTTCCCGATTTGCAAGATGCGTTCCTTATCTGTACATACAAAGGCATCCTTGTGGCAATGTATTGTCAGAGTCAGTCCTTTGTTTATGGCGATTGGCATAAACTCCGTTTCGAGCGTATGTGTGATTGCGGAAATCCTACATGCGGAGAAATTAGGCTGTTCCTTGCCGTTGTCCAGCCGGAAAAAATTCAGCAGGGTGTTCAGCATTTCACGCATGCGGTCAGAAGATTCCTGAATGTTTCGGATATACGTCCCGGTTTTATCCGTATTGCAGTCTTTCCGCATCAGTCCGGCATAACCCGTTATTGCCGTCAGTGGTGTACGTAATTCATGGGTAATGGTATGAACGGCTTTCTTGCGAGAGGCTATCAGTGCCTCGTTTCGCTTTGCCATTTGTTGCAGTCGCTCAATTAAATCTGCGGTTTCCTGTTTATATCGCTTGATGCGGTTGGCATTTCGGTGTATGATGATATATGATATGACCAGTAGCAGTATAACGAACCCTGTCAAGCCCCCAATCTGAATGAACGACCGTTCCCGCATGGCTGTTATCTCGGCTTCCCGCTTTTGTAGGTCAGTTTGTACTTTCCCGTCTATTTGAACAACCAGTCCTTGCAGTTGCCTGTTAAGTTCCGCATTTCGTGCGGCAAGGCTATCGGCATGAACCGATAAGCGACGGCTTTGCGCCTGTTGTTCGGTTCTCATATTCCGGTTAAAGGAACGGTGCATCGTGGTAGTCACAGTTGGTTTCGCTTCTTCCTTTTTGCCGAAGATGCCCAAGAATCCTTTTCGTTTAGGTTTCTTGGGTTGTTCTTGCACACTTTTCTGCGCGATTACGGGTACTTGACGGGGTATCTTATCGTTGATGGCTTGTTGCTGTTCAAGTATCTGCACGATTTGGCACATCTGCCGTTCCTTATCTTCGAGAAGATGGCGTACGCTGTCTATACGCTCTGCCGGATAGGTAGCTTTGAAACGGCAGAGCATACTGTCCATTGCCATACGCTGTGCATGGTAATGTTCGATATCTTTATCGTTCCATTCCAGTATTGTTTCACCAAATAGAGAGAATTTTATCATTTGAATATTGATATTGTTTATCTCTTTTCGGAACTCGTCTATTTTTTTATTGTCAAGTTCTAATGCTTCTATCTCCTGCCATTCATAGAAGCTATTATATGCTATACATCCGATAAGAACGGAGATAAGTATATACCCCAACCGTATTGTCTTATAGAAATTCCTGGATCGTTCCATTATTTTGATGATACTGATTTTTCAAACATGAATAAAAGTTTATCCTTTTCTTCCATACGGGTATTATCAGAATAACCGCCTTTTGTTATTTGATACCCACACGGCTTAACCATAAAAGTGCCTAAGCCTTTAGTGTATGAACTTACTTCTGAGGCATAGTCTTTACTTGTATTTAATGGAACTTTCCCTTTAATATGACACCACTCATTATTACAACTGATGTCTTCAATCTCAGACATCAGTTTTTGCAAATCTGTAATAGCTTTGGAACTCGCTACTTGGGGTATCTGCAACTCAAAACAGAGCATCGGTTCGAGAATGTCCACACCTGACTGTTGCAAAGCCAGCCTGAAGACATAAGGGGTCAGCTGTCTGAAATCAGCAGGTGTACTTACCGGGCTATAATACTCGGCTTGAGTAAAAGTTACTTTCAGATCTGTCACTTCCCATCCATGTAAACCAGATTGGCAAGACATACGAATCCCTTCAAAAACGGCATTTTGAAAAGAATGGTTCAGATAACCATAGGAGATGTCACTTTCGATTTGCAACCCTGCCCCTAACGGTAAGGGTTCAAGAGTCAGCCCTATTGTGGCCCAGTAAGGGTTGGGTGGTACTTCGATCTGAATAATCTTATTGACCTTTTTTATAGGTCGTTCTTTGTAGATAGTCTTGATCTCATCAAAATGGACCTTTACGGAAAATCGTTCTTCCAGCAATGTCTGTATGATTTCCTTTTGGGTCAAACCATATAACGAGATTTCCAATTCATCACTATATGAGTTTATGGAAAAGGACAAAGACGGGTCTTCAATCCACAATGTATTCAGAGCGGATATCACCTTGCTTCTCTCTTCGGGCTTATTTGGCCGGACGGAGGATTTGAGAGCGGGATGCTGATGAGATAATCCTTGAATCAAACAAGGTTTAGCACCTAAATAATCTCCGATTCGAAAATCTTCTATATCTTCTACAATCGCGATATCATTGGCACCCACTTCATCAACATTTATCTCTCTGCCCTGATAAATAGTCTTTAGATTTTTAATCTTGATGAATTTTTCCGAATCGTTGATTCTTACAACGTCTCGAAGTCTCAGACTTCCGTCAATTATTTTAAGAAAACTTCTTTTATGCCCTTTGGGGTCATGCTCTATCTTATAGAGATAAGCTGAAAGTCTGTTTGAGACTGATGCCGGAGGAAGTATAAAAGAAGAAATGGCGTCCAACAACTCATTGATACCGATATTGAACATTGCTGATCCATGTAGCACCGGATAGACTTTGGCTTTTGCCACAAGAGCGATTATCGTATTCCAATAATCAGCCGGTGAAATTTCGCTATCCGCCAAATATCGTTCTAATATATCGTCGTCATGGTTGCATACAAATTCTTTGTGTTCTTCCTTTATATATGTTTGGGAGCAAACCGGATAAACCGATCCATCGACAACAGTTTGCATAAACAGGACATCTTGCGACAGATTTGTTTTTATATCCATATACAAACGCTCCAAATTCACACCGGCACGGTCAATCTTATTGATAAATATAATTGTCGGGATTTGCAGCTTTTGTAAAGTACTGAACAGCAACTTTGTCTGCGCTTGTATGCCTTCCTTTGCGGATAAGATGAGGACTGCTCCATCAAGCATTTTGAATGTCCGCTCCACTTCCGCAATAAAATCCATGTGTCCCGGAGTGTCAATGATATTGCATTTCACTCCATTCCAGATAATAGATGTCGTAGAAGCCCGGACAGTAATTCCTCTACGTTTCTCTATATCCATAGAGTCCGTTATGGTGTCACCATTATCCACACGGCCGCACTTTTCCGTTGCTCCACTGGCAAACAGCAGATTCTCGGTTACGGAAGTTTTTCCTGCATCAATGTGAGCAAGAATTCCTAAATTTATAATATTCATTTGGATTAAGCAATAATATACTACAGTAGATGCATTGTCGAAACGCACCTTTTAATACCTCCTCGTAGCATATGAGAACTACAGGATTACTAACTCGTATTAATATGTATATTATTACTGCCGCATAACGATTACAAAATTACACAAAAAAATATATCTAACAAAAGTGGGAGGATTTTTTAACTTTTTACCATAGACATTTTATTAGGGAAGCGTAGGTTCAACTGGCAAGTACAAATAAGTAGAAATGTTTGAACAACACCGTTTTAGGAAGTTGAAAAATCAAGTTTCTCTCTCGGTATAGCGTTTATTTTGGCCAATATCTTCTTTAGTTTAGCATTTGTGTATTTCCCATTCGTGTTCTATTTAGCTCCTTATTATGAGTATGTAGCAAGTTACTTATCAAATTCAGCCTCTTTGAGGGTCAAATATGGTTTTGCAAATGGTGACTGACAAGACATAAACAAGGTCAGCAGGAATTTTTTACATAAATGGACATGAATGTATATAACCTAAAATAAGAATAAATTTTAATAAGGGCTGCCCAAAAAGAAAAAAATGCAGTTGCCATCCTATAGATACTTGCAGAAAGGATAAAATTTACTTTTAGACCTTTTGGGATAGCCCTTATTAATACTTCAGATAAAATTCCTTAGGTTATATTTTCAATCCTTTGGACCGGGTTTCCTCCTTGGCATACAGTCCCGGACGCCCGATTATGACATGGTTGGCAACGATACTATCCGCCGGACTGCGTATCTGCGGCGGTGCATTTTCGGGATATTGCGCCTGCCTGTTCCTCACATCTTCCGCTTCCGGCTTGAGCTGTTGCCCTTCATTCTCCTTTTCTGCGACTTCGGGCGTGGGTGGCGCAAGCTCCAGCTGAATTTTTCGGTCAAGGGCGGCAAGTTCGGACTTCAACTGCTTCAGCTCGTCCTCCTTCTTCCACACCTTACCCGCTATCTCCTGTAACTGCGGTATCTCCATCTCCAGCACCTCGTTCTTCGCCTTGTACTGGTCGATGATGGAGGGTATCCTCTCCATCGCGTTGAGGAAGTTGCGGGCGGCGGCCAACGGGTCAGCCATCGCCAGATGCCCGTTGTTGTAGGTGTACTTGTAGTTCCCCTCGACCACGAAGCGGTTGTCGGTGAACTCCAATCCCTCTTTGAGTATCCTTTCGCTCACCACCTTTATCGGAAAACCGTAAAGTTCACCGACCTGCGTGTACAACCCTCCGGTCGTGGCATTCTTGGCTATCTCCTGCAAACGCTTTCCGATGACCTTCTCATCGGCGGAATCCACTCCGTCCACCTTTATTATATTAAGGCGGTTGCCCTCCTTGTCGGTCTGCACCACCGACAGGAAGCGGTTCCAGTCCTCCGTCATGGCATCTATGAAAGCCGTGTTGTTGCGCAACTCGCCGGTCTTTGACTCCAGCTTGAACTCCGAATCACGCTTGCCCTTGTTGAACGACTTGCGTTCCCCTTCGAGCGATGCGATCCGCTTTTCCAGTTTCGCCTTGTCCAACAGGTCGGTATTGCCGGAGAGCAACGCCATGTATTCCGAGAAATTCATGCCCGATTTTTCGTCCATTGCCCCCTCGTCGATGGTACGCGCACCCATCGCCCCGCTTTTAAGCTGCGAGATGAACGTCTGCTTGCAGTGCAGCAGGTTGAACTTGTAGCTGTCCAGCGACTTTTCCACCGCGTAGATGATGACATCCACATTGTTCCCGGCAAAATGCTTGGCAATCTCGTTGCCTGCCCTGACTCCCCGTCCGTCACGCTGTTGCAGGTCGGACGGTCGCCAAGGCGTATCCAAATGATGGATGGCGACACACCTTTTTTGCGCATTCACGCCCGTTCCGAGCATGGAGGTGGAACCGAACAGCACGCGCACCGTTCCGGCGTTCATGGCGTCTATCACCGCCTTGCGCGCCTTGTCGGTCTTGCACTCCTGAATGAAGCGCACCTCGCTTGCCGGTATGCCGTAGTCCTCCGTCAGCTTCCGCTTTATCTCACTGTACACGTTCCACCCGTCGCCCGGCTGGTACGTCCCCAGATCCGAGAACACGAACTGCGTGCCTTTCTGCGCGTCGTATTTATGGTAATACTCCGCAATCGTCTTGGCACAGTGGGAAGCCTTGTTGTCGGGGTGGTCTTCGTAGTTCGGGTCTATCATGCGCATATCGAGAGCCATCTTCCGTGCGTAATCGGTGGCGATCAGCATCTTTGCCTTCTCTTCCGTTTCCGACAGGGGCGGTCTACCGAGCAGCGTGGCGTCGCCCGTCTTGGCGAACTGCATCAGTTTTTGAATGAAGTCCTCCTGCTCCGGCGTGGGCGGTATATGGTGCAGTATCTCGTTCTTGTGCGGACGATCCACACCCACATCCTCTGCCGTGCGGTAGTCGGTTATCTCGTTGTAGAAGGCGGCAAGCTCCGGCACTTTGATGAAGTAGCGGAAACGCTCCTTCTGCACCACGTTGTTCGTCACGTTGAACTCGAAATCGGTCGTCTTCTTGGCGAAGATAGCCGCCCATGCGTCAAAGCACCGGATATCCTGCCGTTCCAGTTCCTTCGGGCGCAGGTACTTGAAGAGCAGGTACAGTTCCGTCAGCGAGTTGCTGATGGTCGTGCCGGATAGGAACGTCGCCCCCAAGTCCTTACCCGTGCGCTCTTGTATGGTGCGGATGGCAAAAAGCATATTCAGGGCTTTCTGGCTTCCTTCCGAGTTGCCCAAACCAGCCACACGGTCATGCCGCGTGTTGAAAGTCAAGTTCTTAAATTGATGCGATTCGTCAATAAAAATATGGTCGATGCCCATCTGCTTGAAGTCCACCACGTCGTCCGTGCGCGACTTGATGGCGTGTTCCACCTTCTCCAGCTTCGCTTCAAGGTTGTGCTTGCGCTTTTCCAGACCTTTCAGCATCGCCCTCGATACGTTCTTGCCCTGCTGCCGCAAGACTTCGAGATTTTCCTCCACCGTGTCAAGCTCCGCTTGCAGGATGCGCTGTTGCAACTCCGGCGACTGAGGTATTTTCCCGAACTGGTCGTGCGACATAATGACGCAATCATAGTCATTGTTCTTGATGTTGTTGAAGAAACGCACACGGTTGGCGGTCGAGAAGTCCTTTTCCGAAGCGTAGAGAATCCGCGCGTTCGGATATGCCGTCTGATAGGTGGCGGCAATCTCCGCGACATTGGCTTTCAGCCCGATAATCATCGGCTTGTGCGCCAGATTCAGACGTTTCATTTCATGCGCTGCAATGCACATTATCAGCGTTTTACCGGTTCCAACCTCGTGGTCGCAGATCCCGCCGCCGTTCTGTTTTATCATCCAGACGCAATCCTTTTGCGATGGATAAACGCTTTGAATACCACGGCTTGCCAGCCCCTTCAGGTTGAGGTCGGGGAAGGTCTGGTGCGAGCCGTCATACTTGGGGCGCACGAAACAATTGAACTTACGATTGTACATCGTCGTAAGCCGTTCCTTGAATTGCGGCGACTGCTCTTCGAGCCATTCGGAGAACCCGTTGCGAATCTCGTCAATCTTGGCGTTGGCAAGCTGGATACCTTCGCTGTCACGCACCTTGATATCGTTGCCATGTTCGTCCTTGCCTATGGACTTCATCATGTCCGGACAGGTGTTGTGCAAGGCGTGTTTCAACAGGTGCATACCGTCATAGTTCCGGTAATATCCCTTCACTAAAAACTCGTCCGTGATTTTCATGGTGCGGTAGCCGCACGCCACCGAAAACTCGTCCATGCTTGCGGAGTAGGCGATTTTCACGTCCGTGTCGAAAAGATGGCTCATGTAGGCGGCATACACGCCCGTCGGAATCCAGCGTTCCCCGAAGTTGAAGTCGAGGTCCTCAAAGGCGATACGCTGCGGCTCGGCTTCTTTCAGAGCCTCCAACGCCTGCTTCACTTCCGGCATACGCCCGTTTTCGGGGTTGTCGCCCATCCATGCCTCTATGCGTTCCGCTTTCTCTATCACGTTCCCCGCAATGAAGCGGTCTTTAATCTCGTAACCGGTTACGAGCGGATTGTAGAAGACACGTCCTTTGAGGGCATTGAGCAGCTCCTCTTCCGTACTATCGGTGATCTCCCGCATATAGTCGAGATTGACCGTACCGAACTTGTTGAGCGAAGCGGACAAGGCTTCTTCGGGAGAACCGACATTGGCGTGGTTCTCCACCGAGAAGGAAACGGGACGCTCGAAGATGTCCGCCTTGACAAACTTGCCGTCCTCTGCACGTTCCAGCGAAAGGATGTCGCGCCCGCCGGCATCCATCATCACTAACTTCACGTTTTGTTTGGCGTTGAGGTTGCCGTAGCGCATGACAAACTCGTCGTAACAGGTGTTCAACGCCTCGCGTTGCGCAGACCCTTCATCGTGATACTCAGCCTCATAGCGGTAAAGTCGTTCGTATGAATCACGGAGTGACACATACAACATCGCTTTCTCCTTCTGATAGCCGGTCAGGTCAAGCGGCTGGAATGTCGCGCCGTAAGGCGTGATGTCTTTCAGGTAGCCGAGATTGCGTGAAGCGTCCAACACCATCGAGCCGTCACGATGGTGCGGCTCCAGCATACCATTAAACGGACGGGGAGAAAGGTCGAGAGGTTCCTCCTTCGGCTTTTCCGTTTCAAATTCCGGGAAAAGGGAAGTCGCCGGTTTCACACTTGCATTATTGTCCGTAACGTGATCGGGGGTGACTTCCTGCTGTGCTTCGGGCTGTTTCCTCGCTTCTTTTTCCGGTATGGCAGGAGCGGCTTTTACATCCGTGCCGCCCACCCGTTGTTTCTCCTGATGTTCCGCAGCCAGCCTTCGAAGCTCCTTTCGCCGTTCCGGTGTCAAACCCATCATCATCTCGTAAAAACCGTTGATGGGAGGATTGGTTTCCCAGTCCAGTGTGGCATAAATATCGTCAGGGTCGCTTTGTTTAACGGTATTCTCCGGCTTTGTTTCCTTGTTCCCGTTTACAGCTTTGGCGGTTTCAACAGGAGGTACAGCCGTAACCTGCGGCTTGGGATTAGGTACAGTTCGTTTTGTCGTGTTTCCTTTCTTCGCTGTCTTTTTCTTTTTGACAGGTTCTTCTATGGGCATTCCCCAAAGGTCAAGCAGGGTGAGCTGCACGGCTACCGAGTGATTTTGTTGGCGTGGCTCTATTTCCGGTTTTTCCTTTATCGGTTGTGTCTGCGGTTTATCCACGTGGATTTCTTCTGCCCGTGCCGAAGATACCGTTTCCAGCTTTGCAGTTTGGGGTTCCACCTTTGCTTCAACGGCAAGCCGTTCCAGTGCCTGCCCGATTGCGCCTGAATACAGGCGCATGGCAAGCCTGAAATGACAGTCCTCGTCAAGCATACGGCGCAAATCCCCGGCGATGCCTGCGGTTTTGCCCTCGTGCAGATAGACCATTGCGGGCTTGCCGTAAGGGTCGGTATCGAGTTTCGCGGTCGTATGCACGATACGTTCGGGATGATGGATGAAATAGGCGTTGTCCGTCAGGTTTGTCTTCGTATCCGTCTGTATTACGGTCAGCAGCCGTTCATCCTGCGACAGTTCCATCTTGTGCAGGTTCTTTTGCAGAATTATCAGGTCGCTGCCCACCTCTGTCCCCGCGTTATCCGAAAACAGGTTGTTGGGCAGTCGGATTGCCGATACCAGATTCGCCTGACTGAAAAGTTCGTTGCGCACGGAGGTCTTGGCACTGTTCAGCACTCCCTGCGACGTGATGAAAGCCACGATGCCGCCGTCGCGCACCGTGTCCAGTCCTTTTAGGAAAAAATAGTTGTGGATGGCTTTCTGTGATGAGCGTCTGCCGAAAGATTCACTCTTTTGAAATTCAGCGTCAAACACGGCTATGTCACCAAACGGGATGTTGGACACCGCCAAATCGAAATAGTCGTTGAACGGTTTTTCGATTTTCTCAAAACCGTCTATACGCATCTTTTTGTCCGGGTGAAGCTGTCGTAGGATCGTGCCCGTGAGGAGGTCTTTTTCAAATGCCATCACATCCGCGTCGGGATTGTGCCGCAGCACGGCGTCCACGAACACGCCGACACCGGCCGACGGCTCCAGCACACGCGACGGGCGGACACTGTAATCCGCCAGCACATCGGCTATGGTGTCTGTTATCTCTTTCGGTGTGTAGAAAGCTGTCAGCACGGACGCTTTCAGCGAATCCACAAACCGTTTGTACTCCATGTCGTCCCGGCTGTTTTCCCGTATCAGCCTGTGCAGCTCCACGGTAGGGGCAAACAGTTCGAGGTCGGATTTCGCCCAATGGACGGCATCCGTCAGTTCCCTTGCAGGATTCAGAATACATTTCAAGCCGCCGAAACCGCAATACTTCCGTAATATTGCCCGTTCTTCGGCTGTCGCCGCTCTCTGTTCCCTTTCAAGGGTGAATGCCGTCCGTATCGCCTCGATGTTGTCCCGCAACCTTTGTTTGCGGTTAAACGCCATATTCCTCTATATAAAGGACAACAGCCCCCGTCAGCTCCGTGTAGAGCAGGTCATAATCGGGCGACAGGGCGAAATTGTCGTCCGAGAGGTCATAAATAGAGAATACGTTTCCGACAAGCGGCAGCAGTTTTCGGGTAAAGGATTCACGCTTCGCTTCCGGCACGTCGTCGGAAAACTCGTTCTCCACGACTTCGCGCAAGATGGCGTACTTGGAGTAGCGAAGCCCCTCCAGCAATATATTCATCGCCAGTTCTTGTGCACCATCGGCGGGATAGCCTTCAAGCCTCGCCCGTTCATACGTTCCGGCGGCACGGTCGGCGCGTTCACGGATGAAGGTTTCGTCGGTTGCCTGTTCAAACCTGTTTGTCCGGAGATATTCCAGCAGGTACAGACCGTAATAGGAAAAGTCGGTCTGTCCTTCGTTTTTCTTCTTGTTGTTCATTACTTTGGAGTTTAGTGGATTGGTAAATCATGACCGGGATAATTGTCTGAAAGGAGAAAGAAAAGGCACTCGGTATCCCTCCGAGTGCCACCACTAAGTCCAAAGTATGAGTGTAATCCGGTATCGAAGAACAGTTCATTACTCTGAATCAGTGGCAAAGTTAATATTATTTCTTCCGTCCTGAAAATTTCTTGGTCGTTTTCCTTTCGGGGAACACGAAAGTCGTGTTGTAGTCCCCGTCAAAGGCAACCACGGCATCGAAACTCTTGCCCTGCTTGCTCTTGAAACCTTTGAGCAGTTTCGTGTGTCCGTCGGTGAGCAGGTCTTTGATCTCGTCATCGGTGAGGGTACGGTTTGCCTTCAGGCGGAACACGGGCAGCCCGCACTCCGCGTTGTCGCAGCGGACGACCTTGCCGTAGAACTGCATACTGCCCGTTCCGCACTTGGGACACTTGCAGCCGGAATCCCTGCGGGCGAACAGTTTGTCGCACGAGAGCAGTTCGGAGGTAATTTCCCGCGTGTACGCCTCTATCTCCTTGCGGAAGGTATCGGCAGGAAGTTCCCCGCGCTCAATGCGTGCCAGCTCCTTTTCCCATTCGCCCGTCATGGCAACGTCGGCGATGCGCATCGTCTTCACGACCGAGTAGAGGGCAAGCCCCTTTTCGGTGGGTACAAGCGACTTCTTGCAGCGTTCCATGTAACCGCGTTTGAAGAGCGTTTCGATGATGGCTGCACGAGTGGCAGGCGTGCCGATGCCGCAGTCCTTCAAAGCCTGACGCAGCGCATCGTCCTCTATCTCCTTGCCAGCCGTTTCCATTGCGGACAGCAGGGTGGCTTCGGTATGCAGCGGCTTGGGTTTGGTCTTTCCCTCCGTGATGGAGGCGGCTTTCAGTGCCAGCGTATCGCCTTCCTGCCAGCCGGGGATGATGGTTTCCTCTTTCTCTTCCTCGCCATAGACGGCACGCCACCCGGCTTGTTTGATGATGCTGCCTTTTGCCACGAACTCCACTCCGGCACACTCCGCCGTAACAGAGGCTGTGTCTTTGACGCATTTTTCAGAGAAAGCCTCAATCATGCGTCCGGCAATCATCTGATAGACGATACTATCTTCTTTGGAGAGGAACAGCGGTTTCTCGCCCGTGACGAGCAAGGCATGGTGGTCTGTCACCTTGCCGCCGTCCACGCTGCGGCGTGTCGGCACTGCCTTCTGATTGACTTTTTCTTTCCATTCGGGCAGATTGCCGATGAAGGCTAGTAGCTTGGGGATTTCCACGAACACGTCTTCGGGAATGTAGCGGCTCCCGGTTCTCGGATAGGTGATAAGTTTCTTCTCGTAGAGCTTCTGTGCGATTTCAAGCGTCTGTTCCGCCGTGAAGCCGTGCTTGGCATTAGCTTCCTTCTGGAGCGTGGTCAGGTCGTACAGAAGCGGAGTGTCCTCCGTCTTCTCCTTACGTTCTGCTTTCGTGACAGTAGCTGTGCCTGCTTCCTTCACCTTATTATATAGTTCCGTCGCCGGCTCTTTCTCTTTCCATTTTTCGGAAGAAGAGAATTTCACCACTTCGCCGTTGCCATCGTCAGCGGCAATATGGAGCTGCCAGAACGGTTCCATCGTGAAACGGCGGTTTTCCCAATAGCGTGCGCACACCATCGCCAGCGTGGGCGTCTGTACCCGTCCGACGGAGTACGTGCCGTGTCCGGCGGCGATGGAGAGTGCCTGCGTGCCGTTGATGCCCACAAGCCAGTCGGATTCGCTCCGCGCTTTGGCGGCAAGGTAGAGGTTGTCGTATTTGTCGCCCGCTTCGAGATGGCGTAATCCCTCACGGATAGCCTTGTCGGTGAGCGAGCTTATCCACAGGCGCACGAAAGGCGTAGTACATCCGATATAATGGTAGAGGTATCTGAAAATAAGCTCACCTTCGCGTCCTGCATCGGTCGCCACGATGATCTGCTCGCTTTCCTTGAAAAGACGGGCGATGATTTTTATTTGCGACACCACACCGCTGTCGGGCTTGTAGCCTTTCTCTGTCTTTTCCTGACGGGGAATGAGCGTGAAGGTTTCGGGAATGATGGGCAGGTTGTCACGGACGAAGCCGCGTATGCCGTAGCCGTCGGGCATGGCAAGCTGGACGAGGTGCCCGAACGCCCATGTCACGGCATAGCCGCCTCCCTCGAAATATCCTTCCTCTCTTTTTGTCGCACCCACGATGCGGGCGATTTCACGTGCCACGGATGGCTTTTCTGCAATGATTGTCTTCATGCTGATTACTTTTTATGAATTATTACTTTGGATTTAGTGGCGGACACGGGATGTTACATCTTCATGCCCTTATTGTTTCTCTTCTGAGGCTTCTCTTGCTGCTTTTGCTGTTTGTCGTCTTTCGGGGCGGTCTGTCCTTTCTGCAACGGCTCTTTCAGGTTCTTGGTCGCCTCGTTGGTCTTGCCTTCGCTGTTCACAGCCACCTGTGTACGGCTCTCGTTGGACGGGGCTACCTTCTGCGCATTGTCGGGGTTGGTGTCATAGCGGTATGGGCGTCCCTTCTCCGGGTTGAACTTGATGTACATCGTGGCGTGGAAGCCTTGCTTGTCGGTCACGTTCTCCAATTTGATGGTTTTGCCTGCCACATAGTCGGCTTTCTGCTGCTCCGTGAAATTCACACCGCTCCATTTGCTGATGGGACGGATGCTGCCGTCGGCGTTCGTCCACGTGTTGTGGCGTTGCTCTTTCTGTGGGGCTGCGGAGTTTTCCATGCCTTGCGCTTGTCCCTGTGTTTGATTGTTCTTGGCTTCCTGCGTCTGGGCGGTACGGGGTGACCTGCCGGTTCCCGGTACGAACTCCACGCCTCGCTGCTCGACGTTCACTTGAAGAGTGGTGACGAACTTCCTGCCGTCGTTGCGTTCGATGAGTTTGTCGCGCACGGGCAGTCCGGCACGCAGCATATCCTGCTCCTGCTTGGTGATTTCCGTCTTTCCGATGCGCTCCGGTATGCGCACCTTGTTTGCGGGAATGTCCGTGATTTCATTTGTCTTGCGGTCTATGCTGATGAACGAGGGGATGATTTCACCCGTTTCCCTGTCCACGATGTCCACAACCCTGCCGAGGTTGCCCGTTTCACGCAGGTTCTTACGGTCTTCGTCGGAGAACTTGTGTTCCTTGTACTCGTCGAGTTTCTGTTCCTTGCGGATGAAGTGCGGCACGAGGCTGACATTGCCCTCGCTGTCCTTCTTGAAGGAGAGGCGGGCATCCAGCTCGAAAGCCTCGCCGCCGAACTTGGGTGACACCTTCACCAAGTCGGACTTGCCGTAGTTGAGCATCTTGGTAAGGTCGCCGGACTTTTCAAGGTCGGCACGTTTCACGCCCCATTTCTCTTCCAGCTCCTGCCAGTTGATTTTGCTCTCGTCAATGGGCTGGTAGCCCCGTCTGCCTTGCGTCTGTTGTTGCGGGCTTTCCTGCTTCTTTTCCATTTCTTCCTGTTTTTGGTTTTCTTTGGGCTGCTCTTCCTGCTTTTGTTCCGTCTGCTCCGTCTTTCCGGCGGTCTGTTCTTCCTTCACCTGCTTTTCGTAGCCGGAAGTGTCCACCTTGTGGGGCGCAAGCAGTTCCTTGTTGGCTTCGGGGTCTTTCAGCAGGTCTTTCATCACCTCCATCAGTTTGTCAGCTTGGTCTGCTGCGACACGGTAGAAACCGAAGCGGCTGGGTTCCTTGCACTGCCGGAAGAAGTTTTTGAAGAAGTTGTCCAGCACATCGCCGTGGCGGTCGAATTGCAGGAAACTCTGCGCATTCTCCGCTTTCGCGGGGGTACGCTTGGGAGAGCCGTCTGCATCCAGCCCGGCTACCACGCTGATCTCGCCCGTCTTCTCGTCACGGACTATCAGCACGTCCTTTTCACTTTTTTTCTTTGCCATTTGAAAAATGTTTTAATGGGTTATTTTTGAAAGAAATTATGGATACGAGCCTTGTAGAAGGCTATATCTTCTTTTTTGAAGTCCTTTACGTGTCCGGAAAGGAACGTCAGCACGTCCTCCTCGCTGTAATAGGTCTTTTTACCGAGCGTCTTATACGGCAACGCGCCAATACTGCGGTAGCGTTGCAAGGTACGCTTGCTGATCTGGAGCAGCATACAGAGGTCTTGGTTGTCGAACATCCTGATACGTTCTATCGGATTCGGAGCTTTGCCGGACGGCTGCAAAGAGAGCAGTAGTTCGTCCTGACGGTCGATCCGTTCCATCAGTTTCTGCATCCAGCTCTCGAAATTGTTTCGGGTAAGCAGTTCCATACGTCACGTCCTCCTTCCTTTGGGTTTGCTGCCGCCCGTGCGCAGCGTATGGTTGCGTTTCAGTTCCGTAGGTGTTGCCGCATCCTCAACTATGGTGCAGTCCGCAAGCAGGCGGTCGATTTCTGACTGGCGGTAACGGCACTTGCCGCGCAGCACCACATAGCCGATGCGATGCTCGCTGCGCATACGCTGGAGGGTGCGGGTACTCACATTCAGCAGGTGCGCCGCCTCACGGGTGGTGAGCAACCTGTCTGCGGATTTTTCCTTTCTTTCGCCGGAAACGGCACGCACGTGTGCCGCTATCTCGGCTATCTGTTCCGTCAATGCGGTGAAGGCGGAACTTTCCATCGTTATTACTTTCATATTCAGTCCTTTCTTTTGGTTCCTGCGGCAAAATTCGGCAATAAACAAAAGGGGCTTTAACAGCTCACTACGTGTCTCACGTAAGATTTTTATCGGAAATGGCTCCGTAACCCGGACAGGCGGCGCAACATACAGCCTTTCAGCGGGAAACGATATGTGTTCACGGGGACAGCGTTACCTTTGCGGCAAACCTGAAATGTTTTGAATATGGAAATTGTATCTATCGAGAAAAAGACCTTCGAGATGATGGTGGCATCCTTCAACGCCCTCTCGGAGAAGGTTGCCGCCCTGAGGCGTAAGAGCGACGGAGGGCGGCTGGAAAGGTGGCTCACGGGCGAGGAAGTCTGCGGGCAGTTGAGAATCAGCCCGCGCACGTTGCAGACGTTGCGCGACAAGCGGCTTATCGGCTACTCGCAGATAAACCGCAGGTTCTATTACAAGCTGGAAGAAGTCAGAAGGCTGATTCCGCTTATTGGCACGCTCTATCCCGGCGGCAGATAATCTTGTTATTCACCCACTGAATCCAAAGTCATGATGAACGAGAACAACAATGTTTTTACACTGGAGGACGAGCCGCTTGCCACCGTGGTACAGAATATGCGCAAAGGCTCTAAATGGCTCTCCGCATTTTTGGAAAGTTACCGCCCGCCGCTGGACGGGGAACGTTACCTGACGGACAGGGAGGTGGCGGAGTTGCTCCGTGTGAGCCGCCGTACCTTGCAGGAATACCGCAACAACAGGGTGTTGCCCTTCATCCTTTTAGGAGGAAAAGTACTTTACCCCGAATCGGGATTGCGTGAACTGCTGGAGGCGAATTACCGCAAGCCAATAGAATAAAGGAAACATGAAAACGAACAAAAAGGAAACGGACAACTCAAATTAGGCTGTCCGTTTCCTTTTGTTTCGTCTATATGTATGTTCAGCAATACCCGGCTTTCCCGTTCTGTATGAACATCACGTATGCCTGTCGCTTTTCTTTCGAGAGAGCTTTACCCACCAGCCACGTGCGGAACACGTGCGTGCAATAAGTATTCAGCCGGAAAGCAATGGGTATGATGATCTCAAGCGAGTAAACATCCGCATACAGACCGTTTTCAAGTTGAATGTAGCGGCATACCTCGTAGTCGCTCAATACGTCCGCTTTGAGAATGGCTTTAATGGCGGCGTTCACTGCCGGGACACCCGTGTGGAACAGTCCGGCGATTTCTCCGGCGGTCATCCATACATCGTTACCGGTTACGCTGACCGCCTTGTCCTCAATGATGATTATGTCACGTTTCATGGCTTCTCTGTTTTAGATGGTGCAACCTGCAAATTCTTCGATTTGGTTCAATCTCGCGGCAAGGTTCTCCATGTCTTGATTGAGCTTCTCTTTGGTTATTTTCGCGTATATCTGCGTTGTCTTTATGCTCTTGTGTCCCAGCATGGAACTGACCGTTTCGATGGGTACGCCGTTGGAGAGGAACACCGTCGTGGCTGCCGTGTGGCGGCTTTGATGCCATGTAATATGCTTGGTGATACCGCAACGCTTGGCGACGGCACGGATTCCGGCAAGGCACGTGTTATAGTGGGGTACGGGGAATATCCTGCCGTCCCCGCACAGCCCACGGTATTTGTCGATGATGCGCTTCGCTATGTCGAGCATACGGATGTTGGACACCACCCCCGTCTTCTGGCGGTTGATGTTTATCCACTCGTGTTCATCAAAGTAGGTGCGGATATTCTCTTCCGTCAGGTTGCGCATATCGGCGAACGACAAGCCCGTGAAGGCGCAGAACAGGTATAAATCACGATACAGTTCTTGCTTCGCATTCTTCAGTTTACCTTCCATCAGCAGGCGGATTTCATCTTTCGTCAGAAAGCTGCGGGTCGTTTCCTCCTTCTTGATTTCATACTCACGGAACGGGTCGCGCGTGAGCCACTCATTGTTGATGGCGATGAACACCATCGTCCGAAGCGGGCAGACATACAGCCACACGGTATTGGTGCAGCAGTGTTTGTCCGTGCGCAGGAACATTTCAAAATCGGAAATGAAAGCGGGTGTAAGCTCTTTCAGGGCAATGTCCTTCACATGGTAGCGGATGGTGAGAAACTCTTGCAGGTGCTTGTAAACGATCTTGTACTTGTCAAACGTGCCTTTGGCTTTCATGCCTGCCTCCACCTGCTTGGCATAGTCCTCGTTGTGTTGCCTGAACACCTGCAACAGCGTGTGGTAGCGGTGTTCCAGTCCGAGAAAGGCGTTTTTCACCTTTTCCGCAGTGACGAAGTTGTCACGCTCCATGATTTCCTGATAGTGCTTGTTGATGCGTACGCGCATCTTGTCGAGCATACGGTTCGTTTCGAGTGCAGCCGTGCTTCTGCCCGTGACACGTCCTCCTTTGGTATCCCACAGCTTGGGATCGACGGTCAGTTTGCAGCTGAACTGTGTCTGGCTTCCGTCCACCGTGATACGTCCCATGACGGGTACTGTCCCGTCCTTTTTCACTACCTGACGTTTGAGGTAGTAGATAACTGAAAATGTACTCTTCATCGTCCTTAATTTTTTTAGGTTCAAAATTAGTCGGTGAAGAATCCTTCGTCAGTACGCAAAACACGGAGGAACGGCGCAATCTTTTTCCGTAACCGGATTTGTTGCGTGAGTTGTCAGTAACTCACTATATCACAATGCCTTGTTTTGCCATTCTTACCCATTTCGTCACTTATATGGTGTGGTTACGAACAAGTAACGTAGCGACGTCTTGATTTGGCTTTTGCAAGGATTGTGGTGGCGTTGGAGAGAATCGGCAGCTTAAATGAAACCTCTGTAAATCAATTCTATTACTACATTCTTCCGTATTCCACTTTTTTGTAGTAACTTTGTTT
>OBUT01000126.1_pt1 | contig 39635 bp, 40 predicted proteins | sample 1475941 | NCBI WGS metagenome assembly OBUT01 (sample SAMEA2579956, study PRJEB22360) | human gut metagenome | biome: human gut; feature: human-associated habitat; material: faeces | place: Denmark | collected 2008/2010
CCAGCGGCTGGCGAGCGGCAGGAACGACCCCGGACGGCAGATTACGCATGCTTTTCGGTTCCGGCTCCACCAGTAACCGGGTATTGTGGAATACCGGCATGGATTCACGGCCCGGCTTAACGATCACCAGCCCGAGTTCCGGTACCAGAACAGGTCGAAGTAATACCCGCACGTTACCTCCAGATGCGTTGCTGGAATGTGCGGGACGGACGCGGTGGGCGTTCGGAGTAAGGCAATCTGACTGAGATTATCCAGTGACGGTAGTCGAGGCTAAGGGCTTTTTTAACCTCGTATCCGCGCCTGCGGTAACACTGAATTATCCATTCAGCCTGCTCTTCAGTGCATGGTGGATGCTGGAACCAGTCCGATTTGAATGCATGAAAACGCCGTCCGCACCTGCTGGCAAAGACGGCAGAATCATCAGAATTGTGTAATTTGGTATCGTGCGCCATCGGTTGTCTCTGCTGGCGCAGCAGGTGCCAGTTGTTCAGGCTGGCGTATAAAGTATAAATAAACTGGTTCCAGTGTAAAGCCCCTACATTAATGGAATAAAAGTCAAACAACAGATTGTTGGGATAAACACAACGCTTATTATTAAAAGCGATTAGATAAATTAAATTTTAATGTTATGCAATTTTACCAGATCACCATAACATCTCGTTTGAAACCACCGAAACAACAACCATATCAATATTGATTATGTTAAAGTGAGTAAATATGGAAAACAACAAATCTGCACATTACGCTCCTTTTTTATCTGTGATACTTTTTGTTTTATGCTGTGTGTGGGCATTATTTTTATAAAAATATTTACAGATAAAATAAACCCGCCGAAGCGGGTTAAGTGCGGGTGCATTGAGGATGCCTGACACATCAGAGGTGGCGAGGGATTTCTCCCCCGCCAGGTCTCTTACTCCTCAGGTTCGTAAGCTGTGAAGACAGCGACCTCCGTCTGGCCGGTTCGGATTCGTACCTCGCAGAGGTCTTTCCTCGTTACCAGTGCCGTCACTATGACGGTTAAACAGATGACGATCAGGGCGATTAGCATCGCCTTTTGCTGCTTCATAGCCTGCTTCTCCTTGCCTTTCGGCACGTAAGAGGCTAACCTACGTGTGTAGAGCATAGATATGGCCTCAGATTAATGTTAAGCGTCTTGCCGGACGCGTAATGTTAACTGGGGCTTTTCTCTATCTGCCTTTTGGTGTTCATGCCTGAGACAGATAGCCTCAAGCACCCGCAGTCATTCTACTTAACTAAGATTTCCCAGCAAACCGTTTTTGTCCGGCACAGTAAATATCCAACTAAACCAATGGCGTTCGCTGTATTTACCGCCAGTATTCAATGCACATGACCGCCATGAACACCCCTAAAAAAAGGGCATTTATATATCCAAATATTAATATCAAAACATCAACTTTTTCCATATACCTTGCTGTGAAGATGATGGGCATACATGATACGAACAACCAGAACGCAACAAACAAAAACTGCAATGCGTTTTTCATTATTCCTCCTACAATCAATGTGCAATTACATTTAAACACACCTCAATTTGGCCGGATATATAAATATCTAAACCAGAAAAAATCACTTACATAGCGTTACAAACTCTTTAGTCTAAATATTCATCGTAAAACATTCCCCATACTTATCAGCCCGTTCTGCGCCAGGTAGCTCATTGCCTTATCTGGGAATCTGTAATCAGGTTTCCGGATGCTGGTGGATTTTCGCGTTTTAGTTGTTCATAAAAGTGCACAGCTTTAACCAGTTCTTCTGATGTAACCGGGACTGGCGGGGCAGTGAATAAGGCCTGAATTTCATAGTTCGGCCTGTCGTTACAATCCTCTTTTTTCGGTACATATTTCCAGTCACCAGACCACTACTTCCCCTGAAAGTCCGTAACGCCTTTTTTTTCACGTAGCGATATCGCCATGCCACTGTTTTTGCTTGCCCCGCCGTTTCATGCCCTTCCTGATAATTAACCTCGCTCATTCATCGCCCCACTCATCACAATATGCTTCGACCGGAGTTTTTCCTGCTTCATAATCATCACGCCATGCTTCAGCATCAGCAGCACTGCCACCACGTAACTCTGCATAGTCCATTAACAGTTCATGCCATTCTTCAAAACTGACGTTGTATTTAGTTGAACCAAAATCAGCCATTTTGTTCTTCCTCTTCGTCTTTTATTTCGTGGTATGAGTAATTGCAGTAGTTAAAGAAAATATCTTTAGCTTCATCCTGTATTTCATCTGGTGTTGCATCATCATCCACTTCGAATTCATCCTCGAAATCTCCACCGGCTATTCCCGTTTCAATAATTATTTTAAACTTTCGCATTTAACTACCGCCCTTTCGGGCGGCCTCCTGATGTTCTGAGGGTGCAGAAATCCCTCCGGTTAAGGATTAAATTTTTAACAGAGCTAAATTTAATTATTCAGTTCTGGATTTTGTCGCCCTGCGTATCCGCGCTTTCGCGTTACGCTCAATCTGAATTAGCTTTTCTATATTTTTTCGCCTTTCCCGCTCCTCCTGACGCAAGAGCCTTACATCATCTGCCAGTCTGGTTTCTCTTTTCGCCACAGAGAGCATCCAGTCAAATGGCTCCACAACTGCACCGCAGATTTTACAGCGGACCTGACGCTCTTTTTCGTCAACCCGGACAGAGGCGTGATGACAATATGGTCTTTCCGATGGCTCATAAAGAAAATTAACCTGATTACGAGGGTCATCCTCTTTTACCGGAAATAAAACGATATTGCTTAACTCATCCTCTGGTTTTATTTCCATGCTCCTCTCCTTTGATGCGAATGCCAGCGGTAATTGAAGCCTGATAGCTAATTTCACTCACAGTACCGCCTCCTGAAAATTACCCTGATAGAAAGCCAGTACACGCTGCATAGCTTCACTCTTCCGGCACTCGCGACAGATTATGTTTAGGCGACTGTCGTAGCGACGTATTTCTCCGTCAGGTGATGACCAGATAAGGTCCGGATCAACCACAGCAGGTTTCTTCACCTTTGCCCTCGAGAGTTTTTTGCGGGCGTTTTGCCAGTCCTTACGCGCCTGTTCAGAGGGGAATAACCCGTAGCCGGAGTTGTATACATCGCCGCTGGCAACCAGCTCTCTTGCGAGAACGCTCATCAGATATCTTGTCGCACCTGTCTTGACTTCCAGTTGCCGTAACGTCTCACGCCCACTCTGGCGTACGAGTTCAACAACCTGCCCTTTAATTTTTTCTCGCTCTTCTTGTGTAAAAACTTTTGCCACAAGCCCTCCTGAAAATTACCTCATGACCAGAAATCAACACTTACCCCCTGAAGCCCGGCGGAATTTCGTTATCCGGTTCAGAAATATGATTCACACAACGCTGGTTGTTCGTGCCGCTTACCGGGAGCAACCAGGGGCTCTCAAAATTCCGGTCCGGTCCAAAAAACGTCGTCGCTCGCTGAACAAATTCCGTTCCCGTTTTCCCGGTAGCCGCCAAGTATCTTGCGTAACGCCTCACGCCATCCAGCATGGCCTCTGGCGGCACCCCCTCGCGTAATCTGGCCTTCCAGGCACTGAAAGCGGATTTCTTCGGGTTTGCCCCAGCACGCAACGGGTACTCCCGCCAGACCTGTTCGAACACATCCGGATAATCCACTCGTCCCACAGACTGCCCGGTGTTTTCCGGGACTACCCGATCGGCTTCCCGCTGAATGGCGGAATCGGCTTCAGGCTGCTGCAGTTGGTGTGATTGCTCCGCCCTTGCGGTCATCACCTGCTGCACAGCGCCCGAATCGGCTTTCAGCGCATACGCTGAATCGGCTTCCGGTGTCGTGCCTGCTGGCTGACCAAGATTGACGGTCTGAACATCCCCTGCCTGGTTCGTGGCGTTTTTTACGCCATGGACCATAGTGTTTTGATCTTCTTGATCTGTATCTGTATCTTTATCTGTCGTGACTCGTCGTGACATGTGCGTGACATTTCGTGACGCGCCGTGACAATCGCCATTTTGTTCCCGCTTTCTTTCCCTCTCTCGCTGCGCCCTCTTGCGCTCTGCAGGAGATTTTGCGGTTTGCGAAATATTGCCGTTGTCCTCTTTAAGCACCTGGCGTTTTTCCCATCCAGTGATTAAATCACCATCAAGTACCCGCCCCTGCATCGTCTGCAAAATTGAATCAATTACCTCTTCTGTCACGTCGAGCGCACTTGCCAAATCTTCTGTCGTGACATCAATGTGACCTCGCGTGACATTTCGTGACGCGCTCACCAGGAGGTGGATATACACTGCCATCACTGTTGCAATTGGCTGCCCTGACACCCTGGCAATTGTTCGCCACTTAGGGTCATTTGGCATGTCATGCCATAATCTGAGCCAGGCGTTAGCCATACTCACCTCTTTTGATACCGAATCTTTTTACTCACAAATTGCCGGAAGTGATCCGGTATGAATATTGCGAGTCAATGCACAGCCACAATATTTCCTGCAGGGCCACCACGATTCATCTGGTTGAAACCAGCGATCGCCACTGCGACAAAATCATCAGCGTCTCTCACCAGTCGTTCCCGCGTCTCCACTAGTTCCCGAAAATAGGCTGAGCTATGGCTGCGCATTCGGGCCACCAGCAGAGGTGGCATTGATTTTTCGATAGCTGGTAACAACGCCTGAATTTTTTCAACTGCATCAGGGGTGTCTTTCTCTACCCAGCGGAAAATTTTCTGGGTATTGCGAGCCAGGGCTTCCGGATGGCTGTCGTCATACAGTTCTGGGAACGTCATACCCAGTTCAAAATAAGCCCTGGTTATTTCAGCTGCCGGAACTTTTTCACCGTCCGGATGCGCCCAGGCATTCATCGCCATGCGGATGTGTTCATGCTTGATTTTCATGAATCAAGCTCCTAGAAAGTGGTTGTGTTAACATTTTGGTATCTTCCAGCTCGGGCCAAATATTCATCCAATCAAAAGGCCTTAGTTGCTGACGTGTAACTTCACCATTACTGGCTCGCTCAATAAGGACACATAACGATGCCCCTAACACTTGACCTTTACTCAATGCCTTTCTTAGATAACCGATGCTGGTACCACACTCGCATGCAAACATACGCTGTTCATCTGACGAAAGAGAATTGAGAAATATTCTTAATTCTTCCATAGCTACTCCTTAGTAAATACAGCAAAGAATACCCACAGGTAAACAAAAGTCAATACCCACAGGTTGTTTACCTTGCAGTAATCGCATCTATTATTTACCTATGGACAAATATGAATTTAGACGACAGCAACTCATCAAAATTCGTGATGAGAAATGCGATGGTAAAGCGGTTAACGTGGCCAGAAAGATCGGGCGCGAGCCTTCTTATGTATCAAGAATGTTGTACCCAGAGGGGAAAAAGGGAAAAAAACGGATCGCTGATGATATGGTGGAGATTATCGAAGAGTCCTTTGGGTTACCCCGGGGATGGATGGATGGTATCGTTTCATCATCAACGAACACAGCCTCCAGTTATGAAACAAGGGTTCTAACGCCACGACAACGTATTTTTTTAGATCTCTTAGACGAACTGCCAGAAAGTGAAGCGGATAACTTATTAAAAACTCTTGAAGAGAAAAAACAGTATTACAATATGATCTACGAAGAAATCCGTAAAAAGAAAGCACAAAACGCATCATAGCTCACCAAACAACTAGTCACCAGTTAAGACACCGCAAAAAGTTACCCATGGGTATTTACTTTTTAAATACCTATGGGTATCCTTCTTTTCATACCAACCCACCCCGCCCCACAGAATGCAGGGCAATACTTCGAGTTACCAGGCAGTGGTCAGGGGTTAAGTAGCCAGCCCGAGGCGTAAGAACATGACGGCAGGGTTCAACTTTAATAACTATGCAGCAGGTTTTTGTTCCGCTACCCCGGCGTTAAGGGGAAATGAGGTCAGCATGGATACTATCGATCTTGGCAACAACGAATCTCTGGTGTACGGCGTGTTTCCAAACCAGGACGGCACCTTCACCGCAATGACGTATACCAAAAAGCAAAACGTTTAAAACCGAAAATGGTGCCCGTCGCTGGCTGGAAAGAAACTCAGGTGAGTGATATGGATTTCGACACAATCATGGAAAAGGCTTACGAAGAATACTTCGAAGGTCTTGCCGAAGGCGAAGAAGCTCTCAGCTTCAACGAATTTAAACAGGCGCTTTCCAGTTCGGCAAAATCTAACGGCTGATAAGCGAAACAGCACCGCGAGGAATCAGTATGCAGAAACGAGAACCCGTCATCATCGCGCCAGACTATACCGATGATGAACTTTATGAGTGGATGCGCCAGAAAATTAATGCAGCGCAGGATCTGAAATGGGCTAATGAAGCCAGGGCTAAGCAGGCTGAAAATCTGTCCGCTCTGGAGCAGGATATCACCAATCTGGAAAAAGCAGCGGCATTAAGCATTGCCAGAATGATTACATACCCGCGTTAGTAGCTAATCAACAAAGCTAAGGTTAGTAATTAAGGAGTTCTCCACGGGTGAGGTGGAGTGCGTGCGCCGGACACGGGTGAGCATCCGGCACTGACAGTTTACTGAAAGGATATTTCCCTGAAAAGTCAGACCATAACGCGAAAGCGCACGGCGAGGTAGCTGGTTCATAGATAGCCTGTCGTTAAATTTTCGTCGACCGTGCGCTTCCGGTTGTGGCAATCCGCGAAATGGCGCGGCGGTAAGTATGGCGGGGTTATTCCTTCCCCCGTTGAGGACACCGGGTTGTCAGGTTGACCATACGCTTAAGTGACAACCCCGCTGCAACGCCCTCTGTTATCAATTTTCTGGTGACGTTTGGCGGTATCAGTTTTACTCCGTGACTGCTCTGCCGCCCTTTTTAAAGTGAATTTTGTGATGTGGTGAATGCGGCTGAGCGCACGCGGAACAGTTAAAACCAAAAACAGTGTTATGGGTGGATTCTCTGTATCCGGCGTTAATTGTTAACTGGTTAACGTCACCTGGAGGCACCAGGCACCGCATCACAAAATTCATTGTTGAGGACGCGATAATGGAAACGTTATTACCAAACGTTAATACGTCTGAAGGTTGTTTTGAAATTGGTGTCACTATCAGTAATCCTGTATTTACTGAAGAGGCCATTAACAAAAGAAAACACGAACGGGAGTTATTAAATAAAGTATGCATTGTTTCAATGCTGGCCCGTTTACGTCTGATGCCAAAAGGATGTGCACAATGAATCCAGTATTTGCACTTATTCTGACGGTTTTTCTTGTTTCCGGAGAGCCAGTTGATATTGCAGTCAGTGTTCACAGAACAATGCAGGAATGTATGGCAGCAGCAACCGAACAGAAAATTCCAGGCAACTGTTATCCGGTCGATAAAGTTATTCACCAGGATAATAACGAAATCCCGGCAGGATTTTAAAACAGCACCGTAATAAATATCCAGTTTCATTCTTATATGTCAGCAATGGCAGAGATTTGTTCACCCTTAAATCTGTGATGAGGTTTATCAATAATGAGCACTGATAAAGAAGAATTTGCACTATATTGCGAAGCAAAAAATGACAAAGTAAGAAAACGCCTAGGAATTAAAGGTGGTTTTTACTGGACTACAGCAAAAAAATTATCTGTTGCAATCTCCCGCTGCATTACCGCAATGGATGACAACGATTATGATGAAGACGACTTTAAAAAACCCGTCCGCGTCAATTTGCCCGTTGTTGACGACCTTCCGCCAGAAGGCGTGTTTGATACTGAATTCTGCAACCGCTATGAAAAAGGCGGGAAAGATGGCATCACAATGACATTTATCGGCCCTTCCCCCTCTGTTCAGGACAAATCAGCCAGCACTGATAATACCAACATCAACGGCGAAGACATGACTGAGATTGAGGAGAGCATGCTTCTACCTGTCTCCGGTCAGGAACTGCCCATTCGTTGGCTTGCTCAACACGGCAGCGAAAAACCAGTAACGCACGTTTCACGCGACGAACTCCAGGCATTACACATTGCACGGGCTGAAGAACTACCGGCTGTTACTGCCCTGGCTATTTCGCATAAAACCAGTCTGCTCGACTCGCTGGAGATTCGCGACCTCCACAAACTGGTTCGTGACACTGACAAAGTTTTCCCTAATCCTGGTAATTCAGACCTGGGACTAATAACTGCTTTTTTCGAAGCATACCTGGACGCTGACTACACTGATCGGGGTCTGCTGACAAAAGAGTGGATGAAAGGAAATCGTGTTTCACGCATCACCCGCACGGCTTCCGGTGCTAATGCTGGCGGTGGGAACAAAACCGATCGCAATCCGAATTTAGTACACACCCTCGACACACTGGATGTGGAGATTGCAGCAGCCACACTTCCGATGGATTTTAATATTTATGAAATTCCGGGCAGCGTTTATCGTCGCGCAAAAGAAGTAGTCCTGAAAAAAGAAAGTCCGTTCAAAGAATGGTCCGCAGCACTTCGTGCAACCCCGGGTATTCTGGACTATTCCCGCGCCGCTATTTTTGCACTTATCCGAAGCGCACACCCTGAATTTTATCACTACCCGGGACGCCTTCAGGGGTATATCAACGCCTATTTGACGGAAACTGATCACGAGAACCCCAGCAAGGAAACTCTCACAGCTGCCCGGCATACGCCGGAAAAAGATATCCTGGAAGAAATTAACCGCGAGGTGGTTACTGAGCGTGAAACAGAAGAAGAAAAACCACAACCATCTGACGCAATGGCAGGTGAACAGGCAACAACTGAAACAATGGAACCGGATACAACTGAACATTGCCAGAACGCGCAGTCGCTGGATGCTCAGTCGCAGGTGAGTTCCGCTAACCAAGTAAAAGTCACCGCTGACGAAGTAAACAAAATTATGCAGGCAGCCAATATCAGCCAGCCTGACGCCGATAAGTTACTTGCTGTATCGCGTGGTGAATTTGTTGAGGGGATTAGCGACCCTAATGATCCGAAATGGGTCAAGGGGATCCAGACTCGCGATTCTGTGAACCAGAACCAGCATGAATCGGAACGGAACGACCAAAAAGCGGAACAAAACAGCCCAAATGCGTTACAAAACGAGCCAGAAACGAAACAATCCGAACCAGTAGCGCAACAGGAACCGGAAAAAGTCTGCACCGCCTGCGGTCAGAGCGGTGGCGGCAACTGCCCTGATTGTGGCGCGGTGATGGGCGACGCAACATACCAGAAAACATTCGATGAAGAGAATCAGGTTGAAGTTCAGGAAAATGATCCGGAGGAAATGGAAGGCGCTGAACATCCACACAAGGAGAATGCTGGCAGCGCTCAGGACCACGCCAGCGATAGTAAAACTGGCGAGACGGCAGATCCCTTAATTACGGTGAATGGTCATCACGAAATCACATCCACCAGCAGGACGTGTGACCATCTAATGATCGACCTTGAAACCATGGGAAAAAATCCTGATGCCCCGATTATCTCAATAGGTGCAATATTTTTCGATCCGCAAACCGGAGATATGGGACCGGAATTTAGTAAGACTATCGATCTGGAAACTGCTGGCGGAGTCATTGATCGTGACGTCATTAAAAGGTGGCTGAAGCAATCACGTGAAGCGCAGTCTGCCATTATGACCGATGAAATCCCGTTAGATGATGCACTGTTACAATTGCGGGAATTTATCGACGAAAACTCCGGTGAATTTTTTGTTCAGGTCTGGGGAAATGGAGCCAACTTCGACAACACGATTTTGCGCCGTTCATACGAACGGCAGGGGATCCCCTGCCCGTGGCGTTACTACAACGATCGCGATGTACGCACAATCGTTGAGCTGGGGAAAGCCATAGACTTCGATGCCAGAACGGCTATTCCATTCGAAGGTGAGCGCCATAATGTACTTGATGACGCTCGTTACCAGGCAAAATACGTTTCAGCTATCTGGCAAAAACTGATCCCGAGTCAGGCTGATTTTTAATGTTCAACCCTAATTGCCGCTAACCGTATATAGTTAGCGGCGGTTATGAGATATAGCTATGAGCAGCTTATTTTTAACCGAAGATGAATTGCTAATATTAACGGGCTGCAAATATGCAAGCCACCAGCGAAAATGGTTAATGGAAAACGGGCTTCCGTTCTATACCAATCGTAGTGGCAAACCGATTGTCAGCCGGGATCTATTTACCTGCAATAAAACTTTACCACCACGCGAGGTAGAGCCGAATTTTGGTGCGATCTGATGGGAAGACGAAGGAAAAATCCTGAACACGAAAAATTACCTCCAAATGTATACCCAAATAAATATAGTTATGTATGGAAACCAACATCCAGAGAATCTGTAACACTAACCGCCATCAAGGATGGTTTAGCTGCTTTATGGAAAAAGTATGAGGAAACTGTAAATAATCGCGATCGTGCAATGACATTCGGTCGCTTGTGGGAAAAATTCCTCGCCAGCGCCTATTACAGTGACCTCAGTCCAAGAACACAAAAAGATTATCTGCAACATCAAAAAAAGTTGCTTGCCGTATTCGGTAAGGTGCCGGCAGATTCCATAAAACCAGAACACATCCGTCGATACATGGACAAGAGAGGGGAACAGAGTAAAACGCAAGCCAACCATGAAAAAAGCAGTATGTCCCGCGTTTACAGTTGGGGGTATGAGCGAGGGTACGTGAAGGCTAACCCATGTGCAGGTGTAAGTAAATTCAAGGCCAAAAACCGCGAACGATATGTAACCGACAAAGAATACCAGGCAGTATTAAGCGTTGCACCTCTTCCTGTTTTTATCGCAATGGAAATTGCCTATCTGTGTGCAGCGAGGGTTTCCGATGTGTTATCGCTGAAATGGGAGCAGATTGGAAACGACGGGATCTTTATCCAGCAAGGGAAAACAGGAAAAAAACAGATAAAAGCATGGAGTCCACGATTACAGGCGGCGATCGAAAAAGCAAAACAGTTACCAACATCCGCCTATGTAATCAGCAATCAATACGGCAACCGATATATGTACAAAGGCTTTAACGAAATGTGGGTAGAAGCAAGAAATCGCGCAGGCAAAATTTCAGGTATTTTAACCGACTTCACCTTTCATGATCTGAAGGCGAAAGGAATTTCAGACTATGAAGGAAGCAGTCGGGATAAGCAACTTTTCTCTGGTCACAAAACCGAGGGGCAAGTGCTAATCTATGACAGGAAGGTTAAAGTTTCACCGACACTTGATGTCCCGTTACCTGAAAATATTCCAAGAAAATATTCCAAGTAATTCCAAGTGTGATTTTTGTCACTGACTTAATGATGTATAAGTGATTGAATTTTGGCGGAGAGAGGGGGATTTGAACCCCCGGTGGAGTTGCCCCCACTCCGGTTTTCGAGACCGGTCCGTTCAGCCGCTCCGGCATCTCTCCGTTCAGATGGTTGCCATGATGCCAGGAAATTTGGCATTTTAACAGTCCCTGTCCGTGCAATTTTGTTCAAGTGACGAGTTTGCGAGCAAAACGATGATTAAGTGGCCCTGGAAAGTACAAGAATCAGCACATCAAACTGCCCTTCCCTGGCAGGAAGCACTATCGATCCCCCTTTTAACGTGTCTGACGGAACAGGAACAAAGCAAATTAGTCACTCTTGCCGAACGTTTTTTACAGCAAAAGCGGCTTGTTCCTTTACAGGGCTTTGAACTGGATTCATTAAGAAGCTGCCGGATAGCACTTCTATTTTGCCTGCCCGTTCTGGAGTTAGGACTGGAATGGCTGGATGGTTTTCATGAAGTCTTAATTTATCCTGCGCCATTTGTGGTCGATGATGAATGGGAAGACGATATCGGTCTGGTGCATAACCAACGTATTGTTCAGTCAGGTCAGAGCTGGCAGCAAGGGCCTATCGTTTTGAACTGGTTGGATATACAAGATTCTTTTGATGCTTCTGGTTTTAACCTGATTATTCATGAAGTCGCTCATAAGCTGGACACCCGTAACGGCGATCGCGCCAGCGGAGTTCCCTTTATTCCGTTGCGTGAGGTTGCTGGCTGGGAACACGATCTTCATGCTGCAATGAACAACATTCAGGAAGAAATCGAATTGGTTGGCGAGAATGCGGCGAGCATTGATGCTTATGCTGCCAGTGATCCTGCTGAATGTTTTGCCGTACTTTCTGAATATTTCTTTAGCGCCCCAGAACTTTTTGCTCCTCGTTTCCCTTCATTGTGGCAACGTTTCTGCCAATTTTATCAACAAGATCCTTTGCAGAGACTACATCACGCTAATGATACAGACTCGTTTTCGGCGACGAATGTTCATTAATTAACAACTTTGCAGATTAATTAACCAATTGAAATGACTTATGAAATTTAGTGTTGACAGACAAGGTACCGCTAAGTAATATGCGCCCCGTTCACACGATTCCTCTGTAGTTCAGTCGGTAGAACGGCGGACTGTTAATCCGTATGTCACTGGTTCGAGTCCAGTCAGAGGAGCCAGATTCTAAAAATTCGCTTTTTTAGCGCAATGTCACTGACCTTAGTTGAGCATTGCTTTTTAACGGATAGCGGGTTTTTGACATCTTAAGCGCCCTCGACCTTAATGGTTGAGGGCGTTTTGCTATGGACGCCATCACCATGTTCCCTCGATTATAAAAATTGAGTAATTCAGTAGTCTCCCCTCTTGCAACTCACACCCAAAACTACCTAACGAAAAGTTATTAATTTTCAATCATATTGCTATCAGGATTTATATTTTTTCGCTGTGCTAGAAAGGGCGCATTTATGTTAGCTCGTTCAGGGAAGGTAAGCATGGCTACGAAGAAGAGAAGTGGAGAAGAAATAAATGACAGACAAATTTTATGCGGGATGGGAATTAAACTACGCCGCTTAACTGCGGGTATCTGCCTGGTAACTCAACTTGCGTTCCCTATGGCTGCGGCAGCACAAGGTGTGGTAAACGCCGCAACCCCACAACCAGTTCCTGCACAAATCGCCATTGCAAATACCAATACGGTGCCCTACATCCTTGGAGCGCTGGAATCGGCCCAAAGCGTTGCCGAACGTTTCGGTATTTCGTTGGCTGAGTTACGCAAACTCAACCAGTTTCGTACGTTTGCTCGAGGTTTTGATAATGTCCGCCAGGGGGATGAACTGGATGTCCCGGCACAAGTTAGTGAAAAAAAATTAACCCCGCCGCCGGGTAATAGCAGTGACAACCTCGAGCAACAGATAGCCAGTACTTCACAGCAAATCGGGTCTTTGCTCGCCGAAGATATGAACAGCGAGCAAGCGGCAAACATGGCGCGTGGATGGGCCTCTTCTCAGGCTTCAGGGGTAATGACAGACTGGTTAAGCCGCTTCGGTACCGCAAGAATCACGCTGGGCGTGGATGAAGATTTTAGCCTGAAGAACTCCCAGTTCGATTTTCTCCACCCGTGGTATGAAACGCCTGATAATCTCTTTTTCAGCCAGCATACTCTCCACCGTACTGACGAGCGTACGCAGATTAACAACGGCTTGGGTTGGCGTCATTTCACACCCACATGGATGTCGGGCATCAACTTCTTTTTCGACCACGATCTTAGCCGTTACCACTCCCGCGCCGGCATTGGCGCGGAGTACTGGCGCGACTATCTAAAATTAAGCAGTAACGGCTATTTGCGACTGACCAACTGGCGCAGCGCACCTGAACTGGACAACGATTATGAAGCACGCCCGGCTAATGGCTGGGATGTACGCGCAGAAGGCTGGTTACCCGCCTGGCCGCACATTGGCGGTAAACTGGTCTATGAACAGTATTATGGCGATGAAGTGGCCCTGTTCGATAAAGATGATCGGCAAAGTAATCCTCATGCCATAACCGCTGGACTTAACTATACCCCCTTCCCGCTGATGACCTTCAGCGCGGAGCAACGCCAGGGTAAACAGGGTGAAAATGACACCCGTTTTGCCGTCGATTTTACCTGGCAACCTGGCAGCGCAATGCAGAAACAGCTTGACCCGAACGAAGTCGCTGCACGGCGTAGCCTTGCAGGCAGCCGTTATGATCTGGTGGATCGCAACAACAACATCGTTCTGGAATATCGCAAAAAAGAACTGGTTCGCCTGACCCTGACAGACCCCGTGACAGGGAAGTCAGGAGAAGTGAAATCACTGGTTTCGTCGCTACAAACCAAATATGCCCTGAAAGGCTATAACGTCGAAGCCACCGCTCTGGAAGCTGTCGGTGGTAAAGTGGTCACAACGGGTAAAGATATTCTGGTTACCCTGCCGCCGTACCGGTTCACCAGTACGCCAGAAACCGATAACACCTGGCCGATTGAAGTCACCGCTGAAGATGTCAAAGGCAATTTTTCGAATCGTGAACAGAGCATGGTAGTCGTTCAGGCACCTGCGCTAAGCCAGAAAGATTCCTCGGTATCGTTAAGTACCCAGACGTTGAGCGCGGATTCCCATTCAACCGCCACACTGACTTTTATTGCTCATGATGCAGCAGGTAATCCTGTTATCGGGCTGATGCTCTTGACGCGTCACGAAGGTGTTCAGGACATCACCCTTTCTGACTGGAAAGATAATGGTGACGGAAGCTATACCCAGATCCTGACCACAGGAGCGATGTCTGGCACGCTGACGCTTATGCCACAGCTGAACGGTGTGGATGCGGCTAAAGCCCCCGCCGTGGTGAATATCATTTCTGTTTCGTCATCCCGGACTCACTCGTCAATTAAGATTGATAAGGACCGTTATCTCTCCGGGAATCCTATCGAGGTGACGGTAGAACTGAGAGATGAAAATGACAAACCTGTTAAGGAACAAAAACAGCAACTTAATACCGCAGTCAGCATCGACAACGTGAAACCTGGTGTCACTACAGACTGGAAAGAAACCGCAGATGGTGTCTATAAGGCAACCTATACCGCCTATACCAAAGGCAGTGGACTTACTGCGAAGCTATTAATGCAAAACTGGAATGAAGATTTGCATACCGCTGGATTTATCATCGACGCCAACCCGCAGTCAGCGAAAATTGCGACATTATCTGCCAGCAATAATGGTGTGCTCGCCAATGAGAATGCAGCAAACACCGTCTCGGTCAATGTCGCTGATGAAGGAAGCAACCCAATCAATGATCATACCGTCACATTTGCGGTATTAAGCGGATCGGCAACTTCCTTCAACAATCAAAACACCGCAAAAACGGATGTTAATGGTCTGGCGACTTTTGATCTGAAAAGTAGTAAGCAGGAAGACAACACGGTTGAAGTCACCCTTGAAAATGGCGTGAAACAAACGTTAATCGTCAGTTTTGTCGGTGACTCGAGTACCGCTCAGGTTGATCTGCAGAAGTCGAAAAATGAAGTGGTCGCTGACGGCAATGACAGCGCCACAATGACCGCGACAGTTCGGGATGCAAAAGGCAACCTGCTCAATGACGTCAAGGTCACCTTCAATGTTAATTCAGCAGAGGCGAAACTGAGCCAAACCGAAGTGAATAGCCACGACGGGATCGCCACAGCTACGCTGACCAGTTTAAAAAACGGTGATTATAGGGTTACGGCCTCTGTGAGCTCTGGTTCCCAGGCCAATCAACAGGTGAATTTTATCGGTGATCAAAGTACTGCTGCCCTGACCCTCAGTGTGCCTTCAGGTGATATCACCGTCACCAACACAGCTCCGCAACATATGACTGCAACCTTGCAGGATAAAAATGGCAACCCACTAAAAGATAAAGAAATCACCTTCACTGTGCCAAACGACGTCGCAAGTCGGTTCTCGATTAGCAACGGCGGAAAAGGCATGACGGATAGTAACGGGGTTGCCATCGCCTCCCTGACCGGCACGTTAGCGGGCACGCATATGATCACGGCTCGTCTGGCTAACAGCAATGTCAGCGATGCACAGCCAATGACGTTTGTGGCGGATAAAGACAGAGCGGTTGTCGTTCTACAAACATCGAAAGCGGAAATCATTGGGAATGGCGTGGATGAGACGACTCTGACAGCAACAGTGAAAGATCCTTTTGATAACGTGGTTAAAAATTTGTCAGTAGTCTTCCGCACCTCTCCCGCAGACACGCAACTGAGTCTGAACGCGCGTAATACTAATGAGAACGGTATTGCTGAAGTTACCCTTAAGGGCACGGTTTTGGGTGTTCATACAGCCGAAGCCACACTGCCTAACGGCAACAACGATACGAAGACAGTCAATATTGCGCCCGATACCAGCAACGCGCAGGTCACCCTGAACATCCCTGCTCAACAGGTGGTGACGAATAACAGCGACAGCGTGCAGCTGACGGCAACGGTGAAAGATCCGTCGAATCATCCGGTGGCGGGAATAACGGTGAACTTCACCATGCCACAGGACGTTGCGGCAAACTTTACCCTCGAAAGTAACGGTATTGCCATCACTCAGGCCAATGGCGAAGCGCATGTCACCCTCAAAGGCAAAAAAGCGGGCACGCATACGGTTACCGCAACGCTGGGTAACAATAATGCCAGCGATGCGCAGCCAGTCACATTCGTGGCGGATAAGGACAGCGCAGTTGTCGTTCTCCAAACCTCGAAAGTGGAAATCATTGGGAATGGCGTGGATGAGACGACGCTGACAGCAACAGTGAAAGATCCTTTTGATAACGTAGTAAAAGATCTACCGGTCACCTTTAGTACCAACCCGGCTGATACTCAACTTAGTCAGAGCACGAGCAATACTAACGACAGTGGTGTTGCTGAAGTTACCCTTAAGGGCACGGTTTTGGGTGTTCATACAGTCGAAGCCACACTGCCTAACGGCAACAATGATACAAAGACAGTCAATATTGCGCCCGATGCCAGCAACGCGCAGGTCACGCTGAATATCCCTGCTCAACAGGTGGTGACGAATAACAGTGACAGCGTGCAGCTGACGGCAACGGTGAAAGATCCGTCGAATCATCCTGTGGCTGGAATAACGGTGAACTTCACCATGCCACAGGACGTTGCGGCAAACTTTACCCTCGAAAATAACGGTATTGCTGTCACTCAGGCCAATGGGGAGGCGCATGTCACGCTCAAAGGTAAAAAAGCGGGCACGCATACGGTTACCGCAACGCTGGGTAATAACAATACCAGTGATTCGCAGCCGGTAACGTTTGTGGCGGACAAAACCTCGGCTCAGGTTGTCCTGCAGATGTCAAAAGATGAGATCACAGGTAATGGCGTCGATAACGCAACGCTAACTGCAACGGTTAAAGATCAGTTCGACAATGAGGTGAACAATCTTCCGGTAACATTCAGCTCAGCCTCTTCAGGACTCACCCTGACCCCGGGAGTGAGTAATACCAATGAGTCTGGCATCGCGCAGGCCACTCTCGCAGGCGTTGCCTTTGGTGAGCAGACGGTCACTGCATCACTGGCTAATAATGGTGCCAGCGACAACAAAACTGTGCATTTTATTGGCGACACAGCGGCGGCAAAAATTATCGAGTTGACGCCTGTCCCAGACAGCATAATCGCCGGTACCCCGCAGAACAGCACCGGCAGCGTCATTACCGCCACAGTCGTTGATAATAATGGCTTTCCGGTGAAAGGTGTGACTGTGAACTTCACCAGCCGAACAAACTCTGCCGAAATGACGAATGGCGGCCAAGCCGTAACGAACGAACAGGGTAAGGCAACCGTCACTTATACCAATACCCGCTCCTCGATAGAATCAGGAGCGAGACCGGATACCGTTGAGGCCAGTCTGGAAAATGGTAACTCCACGCTTAGCACATCAATTAATGTCAACGCGGATGCGTCTACAGCACATCTCACCTTGCTACATGCACTTTTTGATACAGTCTCCGCAGGCGAGACAACCAGTCTGTATATTGAGGTGAAGGATAATTACGGCAATGGTGTACCCCAGCATCAGGTAACCCTCAGCGTTTCACCAAGTGAAGGCGTGACCCTCAGTAATAACGGTATATATACTACCAACTACTACGGCTATTTTTACGCAAGCTTTACCGCTACAAAAGCCGGGGTTTATCAAGTGACGGCAACCCTCGACAATGGCGATTCGATGCAACAAACAGTGACCTATGTGCCGAACGTCGCGAATGCTGAAATCACGCTGGCAGCCTCGAAGGATCCGGTGATTGCCGACAATAACGATCTCACGACACTCACAGCAACAGTCGCTGATACAGAGGGCAATGCGATAGCCAACACTGAGGTAACATTTACTCTGCCGGAAGATGTGAGGGCGAACTTCACGCTGAGCGATGGCGGTAAAGCGATTACTGATACTGACGGCAAAGCGAAAGTCACGCTGAAAGGTACAAAAGCAGGCGCTCATACTGTTACAGCATCGATGACTGGCGGTAAGAGTGAGCAGTTGGTGGTGAACTTTATTGCGGATACGCTCACTGCGCAGGTTAATCTTAACGTTACCGAGGACAACTTTATCGCCAATAACGTTGGGATGACCACACTTCAGGCAACAGTGACTGATGGAAACGGCAACCCGTTAGCCAATGAGGCGGTGACATTCACGCTACCGGCAGATGTAAGCGCAAGCTTCACTCTCGGACAAGGCGGTTCCGCCATTACTGACATCAACGGCAAGGCTGAAGTTACACTGAGCGGTACAAAATCCGGCACTTATCCCGTGACAGTTAGCGTGAACAATTATGGTGTCAGTGATACGAAACAGGTGACTTTGATTGCCGATGCTGGTACAGCTCAAATGGCTGGTTTTACCGCATCATCAAGCTCATTCACCGCGAGCACAACCGAGGGCGCGACCCTGACGGCAAGCGTCACTGACGCTTACGGCAACCCGCTAGAAGGCATCAAGGTCAATTTTCGCGGCCCCGCCACTACGCTGAGTAACACCAGCGTCGAAACGGATGCTCAGGGTAAGGCAGAAATTCTTGTGACAAGCACCATTGCAGGAACGAAAGTAGTTACAGCTAATCTGGCAAATGCACCTACCGAAGCCGCCATACGAACGCTGACTGTCAAAGCAGATGTTGATTCTGCGGCGATCACCAGTCTGGAAATGCCTGAAGGTCAGGTAATAGTCAGAGAACCCATAGCGGTTAAAGCACACGTCGACGACCAGTTTGGCAATCCAGTTGCTGACCAACTTGTGACATTCAGTGCAGAGCCGTCAAGTTTTAACATGGTCATTAGTCAGGATACGGTTTCTACGAATAGCCAGGGTATAGCTGAGGTCACCATGACGCCCGGAAGATACGGTTCGTATACTGTGAAAGCGTCCCTGACGAATGGCTCCTCTTATGAGAAGGACCTGGTGGTAATCGATCTAAGACTAACACTCACGTCATCAAGTCCGCTTATCGGCGTCAATGACCCATCGGGAGCAACTCTGACTGTAAGGTTAACTCATGCAAACGGGGCTCCATTGAGCCATGAACTCGTTACCTTTAGCGTAACGCCCGAAGGAGCAACGTTAAGTAGCCAAACGGCGACAACCAACACTTCAGGTGAGGCACAAGTCGTTCTGACCAGCAATAAAGTCGGTACATATGTGGTGACAGCATCGATCCATAGCGGCGTAATTATTCAGACTCAGACAACCGTGAAGGTCACTGGCAACCCAAGCACCGCACATGTTGCTAGTTTTATCGCTGATCCGTCGACTCTCACGGCCAACAACAGTGATATAAGCACGTTAAAGGCTACTGTTGAAGATAGCAGTGGGAACCTGGTCGAAGGTGTCAATGTGAACTTCGCATTAAAAAGAGGCTTTGCCTTTGCCACATTAACGTCATTAACAGCGGTGACCGATCAAAACGGAGTCGCGACAACGAGCGTAAGAGGAGCGATAACGGGGAGCGTCACGGTAAGCGCAGAAACGAGCTACGGTGGGGCGCAAACAGTAGATATAACGCTGGTGGCAGGCCCGGCAGACGCCTCGCAGTCCGTCCTTAAAAACAACCGGTCATCACTGAAAGGGGACTTTACCGAAAGTGCTGAACTATATCTTGTTTTACACGATCTATCAGGTCATCCGATCAATGTTTCTGAAGGGCTGGAATTTGTGCAATCAGGTACCAACGTGCCCTATGTGCAAATCAGCACAATTGATTACACTCAAAATTTATACGGTGAGTATAAAGCCACTGTTACAGGCGGCGGAGAGGGTATCGCAACGCTGATCCCCGTGTTGAATGGTGTTCACCAGGCGGGTCTGAGTACCACGATAGAATTCATTAGCGCGGGAACCAGACCAATGACCGGTACAGTATCAGTGAATGGTGCAAACCTACCTGCAGCTTCATTCCCTTCGCAGGGATTTACCGGGGCGTATTATCAGTTGAATAATGACAACTTTGCACCAGGAAAAACGGCGGCTGATTATGCGTTTTCAAGCTCTGCCTCCTGGGTAGGCGTTGATGCTACTGGTAAAGTGACATTCAAAAATGACGGTGATAGCAATACTGTAATAATCACAGCGACCCCAAGATCCGGTGGCGCTATTTACCAAACGCAAGTACGGGTGAAAGGCTGGTGGAAAGATAACAATAATATTATCTTACCATTAAGTCGTGCTGAAAATTATTGTAATAACGAGATCGGCAACGGTTACGCTATTCCTGGCGTGAATCTTTTAAGCAGTGGAGAAAACCGACGCGAAATAGGGTCACTGTTCGGTGAGTGGGGAGATATGGGGCATTATATGGACGCTGATTTTTATTCAGAAATATATTGGTCTTCTAATACCGCAGGTGGAGGCCGACAATACATTGTTTCCCTGGAAAACGGGGCGCATGGCTCTGTTCAAACATCTGAATATTTTCATGTAGCATGCTATAAAAACATCTAATTTTTCGCTATATTTTCTTACAGAGTGCTCCATTCGGGGCGCTCTGCTTTTATATTCGTTTGCTGTCAAACGCTCCATTAATATACCTGCATTTTCCCATACCCCCTGTTAGTTTAAAGATAGTCGAGCCTCCTTACTTTTTATAAAAGCTTTCACACACGATATAACCACCTGTTCCATGCCAGCAGGAAACGAAGTACATGAGCTATTTTTGATAGCTACCATTGTTGCTATGTAGTCAAATCACGTTAATGTTTAGCTAATTACATCAAGAAGGAAGATATGTTAGGACGTACAAACAACATTAATTCATATTTCACTATTACAAATTACATCAGCGCCACTCATAATAATGTATGGCAGTTAACGGGAGTTAAAGTTTAGATTGCCTTATTTATGATGGTGAAATACATTACAATGTTTTGGTTCCGCCAGAATCGCGTTCGATGTGACTATGATCGTATCCGGTGAGTACAGCTTTGATCCAAAGGCTGGCTTTCTGTAATGATTGACCAGCCACAGAGTATTGATGACACCACCGTTCATAACAGATCGGCACTACTATGCATAAGTACTGCCTCATATTCTCGACAAAACACTTTTTAATGCCTTTGCGAATTCATCCAGACTTATATTGTCAATTTTTTGCCCAACGACGACTGACTCCGAAACATCGGCCATTGCGGGCCATCGCGTTTTGTAATCAGCATAAATTGCAACAACGGGGGTATTATAGGCACTTGCCATATGTAATATTGAGGTGTCAGGAGTTATTGCGATATAAGCATCTTTTATGATTGCTGCTGAACGTTTAATCGAGGGTGACAAGGATAAACGGTAGACATTATTATAATTATTCACTAGTTCCCTGGTTTTATCTTCCCCTTTTGGTCCATGAACGATCACTATTGGTATATCTGTTTCACTTTGAATTTTTTCTATTAGATTTTCTGCAATCGATAATGAAAATGTACGTTCCTGCGAGCTACCTTCTAAATTAAGCGCAATGTAAGATCCTAACGATCGTATTTCCTCGCGCACCTCATCGAGTACATCCTTACTTAGTGGCAATTCATATATTGGCCTGACTGCTGGAAAACCCGCCTCACGCATCATAAATGCCCATGTCATGGGTACAGGAGCCCGGAGATTCTGATCCATCCGGGACGCGCTCTTACACAAAGGGGAATAGCACTTCATGGTTAAACCAACAACCTGAAAATTCGTTTTTGCTTTCAACTGACTGATAAATATCATCGTTTTCAGGTTCTTTTTACGCATCGCCTCTATACAAAGATCCGGCGTACCGTATTGCTGTGTTATGTTCTTTGCTAAATCTTTTATTTCTTTTAATGTTGCGTGATCCTGCATAGTCATTGTGACTAATGTTAATTTAGTCTGTTCAAGTTTGAGCGCATTAAAGACTTCTAAATTAATTGTCGACGTAACAATTAAAAGATGTTTAATTTTATGCAATTCAAGCGCCCGAATAACTGGAAAGATGGCCATAGCATCGCCAATCTGATCGGGAATATGGATAACAACAAACTCTGTTTTTTCAATATTGAAATTAAAAGCTTTATAATCGTAGTAACTAAATGCAATACGTCTCAACAATGATGCTAAAAACATAACTAACCCCGCCTCCCTACTGGTTATAATGCAATGCAGTTTATCAGACTCATCAGGGCGCAATTTTGTGCATATGCGGACTTTTATGTTTCATATCTCGAATCTGTGGATCCTCTGCTTAATCCTTAAACAACACCAGCAACTCCTGCGCTTTCATCTTCCATCGAATTTTTCATGTTGCCGCTAATCAGCCATAAAATCATTTGCAGATGCGCTCTGTCGAGGTAGTCTCATAAGGTTCGTTTATAGATCGACGGCAATGTGAGTTACCTTTTCCATACTAATTATAAAAAGACAGTACAAACAGGATCATTATGGACTCCACGCTCATCTCCACTCGTCCCGATGAAGGGACGCTTTCGTTAAGTCGCGCCCGACGAGCTGCGTTAGGCAGTTTCGCTGGTGCCGTCGTCGACTGGTATGATTTTTTACTCTATGGCATTACCGCCGCACTGGTGTTTAATCGCGAGTTTTTCCCGCAAGTAAGCCCGGCTATGGGAACGCTCGCCGCATTTGCCACCTTTGGTGTCGGCTTCCTTTTCCGACCGCTCGGCGGTGTCATTTTCGGTCACTTTGGCGACCGACTGGGACGTAAGCGCATGTTAATGCTGACCGTCTGGATGATGGGCATCGCGACAGCCTTGATTGGTATTCTTCCTTCATTCTCGACCATTGGGTGGTGGGCACCTATTTTGCTGGTGACACTGCGTGCCATTCAGGGATTTGCCGTCGGCGGCGAATGGGGAGGCGCAGCGTTACTTTCCGTTGAAAGTGCGCCGAAAAATAAAAAAGCCTTTTACAGTAGCGGTGTACAAGTTGGCTACGGAGTAGGTTTACTGCTTTCTACCGGACTGGTTTCATTGATCAGTATGATGACGACTGACGAACAGTTTTTAAGCTGGGGCTGGCGCATTCCTTTCCTGTTTAGCATCGTACTGGTACTGGGGGCATTGTGGGTGCGTAATGGCATGGAGGAGTCCGCGGAATTTGAACAACAGCAACATAATCAAGCGGCCGCGAAAAAACGCATCCCGGTTATCGAAGCACTATTACGACACCCCGGTGCTTTCCTGAAGATTATTGCGCTACGACTGTGCGAGTTGCTGACGATGTACATCGTTACCGCCTTTGCACTTAATTATTCAACCCAGAATATGGGGTTACCGCGCGAACTTTTCCTTAATATTGGTTTGCTGGTCGGTGGATTAAGCTGCCTGACAATTCCCTGTTTTGCCTGGCTTGCCGATCGTTTTGGTCGCCGCAGGGTTTATATCACAGGTGCGTTGATCGGAACGTTGAGCGCATTTCCTTTCTTTATGGCGCTTGAAGCACAATCTATTTTCTGGATAGTTTTCTTCTCCATCATGCTGGCAAACATTGCGCATGATATGGTGGTGTGTGTACAACAACCGATGTTTACCGAAATGTTTGGTGCCAGTTATCGCTATAGTGGCGCTGGAGTCGGTTATCAGGTTGCCAGTGTGGTTGGCGGTGGATTTACACCTTTTATTGCCGCTGCACTCATCACTTACTTTGCCGGGAACTGGCATAGCGTCGCCATTTATTTGCTGGCTGGATGCCTGATTTCCGCAATGACCGCTTTGTTGATGAAAGATAATCAACGCGCTTGATAGTCTGGCGAAGATCATCCGATCTTCGCCTTACACTTTTGTTTCACATTTCTGTGACATACTATCGGATGTGCGGTAATTGTATGGAACAGGAGACACACATGAATAATAAGGGCTCCGGTCTGACCCCAGCTCAGGCACTGGATAAACTTGACGCGCTGTATGAGCAATCTGTAGTCGCTTTACGCAACGCCATTGGCAACTATATTACAAGTGGCGAATTACCTGATGAAAACGCCCGCAAACAAGGTCTTTTTGTCTATCCATCACTGACCGTAACCTGGGACGGTAGCACAACCAATCCCCCCAAAACGCGCGCATTTGGTCGTTTTACCCACGCAGGCAGCTACACCACCACGATTACTCGCCCTACTCTCTTTCGTTCGTATCTCAATGAACAACTTACGTTGCTGTATCAGGATTATGGTGCGCATATCTCTGTGCAACCCTCGCAGCATGAAATCCCTTATCCTTATGTCATCGATGGCTCTGAATTGACACTTGATCGCTCAATGAGCGCTGGGTTAACTCGCTACTTCCCGACAACAGAACTGGCGCAAATTGGCGATGAAACTGCAGACGGCATTTATCATCCAACGGAATTCTCCCCGCTATCGCATTTTGATGCGCGCCGCGTCGATTTTTCCCTCGCGCGGTTGCGCCATTATACCGGTACGCCAGTTGAACATTTTCAGCCGTTCGTCTTGTTTACCAACTACACACGTTATGTGGATGAATTCGTTCGTTGGGGATGCAGCCAGATCCTCGCCCCTGATAGTCCCTACATTGCCCTTTCTTGTGCTGGCGGGAACTGGATCACCGCCGAAACCGAAGCGCCAGAAGAAGCCATTTCCGACCTTGCATGGAAAAAACACCAGATGCCAGCATGGCATTTAATTACCGCCGATGGTCAGGGTATTACTCTGGTGAATATTGGCGTGGGACCGTCAAATGCTAAAACCATCTGCGATCATCTGGCGGTGCTACGCCCGGATGTCTGGTTGATGATTGGTCACTGTGGTGGCTTACGTGAAAGCCAGGCCATTGGAGATTATGTACTTGCACACGCTTATTTACGCGATGACCACGTTCTTGATGCGGTACTGCCGCCCGATATTCCTATTCCGAGCATTGCTGAAGTGCAACGTGCGCTTTATGACGCTACCAAGTTAGTCAGCGGCAGGCCCGGTGAGGAAGTTAAACAGCGGCTACGTACTGGCACTGTGGTAACCACAGATGACAGGAACTGGGAATTACGTTACTCAGCTTCTGCACTTCGTTTTAACTTAAGCCGGGCCGTAGCAATTGATATGGAAAGTGCAACCATTGCCGCGCAAGGATATCGTTTCCGCGTGCCATACGGGACACTACTGTGTGTTTCAGATAAACCGTTGCATGGTGAGATTAAACTTCCCGGTCAGGCTAACCGTTTTTATGAAGGCGCTATTTCCGAACACCTGCAAATTGGCATTCGGGCGATCGATTTGCTGCGCGCAGAAGGCGACCGACTGCATTCACGTAAATTACGAACATTTAATGAGCCGCCGTTCCGGTAATAAGTTCTGTTCCTTTTTATCAGGAATAGATGTGAAGGATTTAGTAAGTCATCCAGCAAATAGCCTGCAATAAAGCAGGCTGTTTGCTTCCTGGGGCGGATACGAGTTTTATTCTAGCCTTAATGATTTCCACATATTAAAAGCAAGTATGCTTTCAAAACACAATTATAAAAAAATCCGCCAACGACATTAGTTTTTATGAGATTAAATATAATATTATGGCTTTAGAATATTTTTATTTCTAATAGACGAGATTTTTCCTGTTATGATATAATATGCCGAATTAACACATGTTAACGATTTACCAGTAATGTAAATAAATTTTCGAGGAGATCATTCCAGTGGGACGTAAATGGGCCAATATTGTTGCTAAAAAAACGGCTAAAGACGGTGTAACGTCTAAAATTTATGCAAAATTCGGTGTAGAAATCTATGCTGCTGCCAAACAAGGTGAACCCGATCCAGAATTAAACACATCTTTAAAATTCGTTATTGAACGTGCAAAACAAGCACAAGTTCCAAAGCACGTTATTGATAAAGCAATTGATAAAGCCAAAGGCGGCGGAGATGAAACGTTCGTGCAGGGACGTTATGAAGGCTTTGGTCCTAATGGCTCAATGATTATCGCTGAGACATTAACTTCAAATGTTAACCGTACGATTGCTAACGTTCGCACAATTTTCAATAAAAAAGGCGGCAATATCGGAGCGGCAGGTTCTGTCAGCTATATGTTTGACAATACGGGTGTGATTGTATTTAAAGGAACAGACCCTGACCATATTTTTGAAATTTTACTTGAAGCTGAAGTTGATGTTCGTGATGTGACTGAAGAAGAAGGTAACATTGTTATTTATACTGAACCTACTGACCTTCATAAAGGAATCGCGGCTCTAAAAGCAGCTGGAATCACTGAGTTCTCAACAACAGAATTAGAAATGATTGCTCAATCTGAAGTTGAGCTTTCCCCAGAAGATTTAGAAATCTTTGAAGGGCTTGTTGATGCCCTTGAAGATGACGACGATGTACAAAAAGTTTATCATAACGTCGCAAATCTCTAATTATATTTTAAAGAAATCTGTCTTTATGGCAGATTTCTTTAATCTCATATAATCCTTATAAAAAATATAATGTTCAACTCGTCATATTGCTTATAAAAAATCCCCGTTTCCAGAGAAATAATATTTATTAAAATTCCAGGTTTTCTTTTTCTGATTACAGAAGACAAAGTGGTAATTACGCATAGTTTCCCGATAATGACGTGACAGCGACATCCCGCATAAGGCATTTTTCTCTTTATCTTTGTACGGTACTTCATGGAACAGAGTTTTTGACCTTGTGAATCGTGATGTCTGTTGGGGAGGGGCAATTTGCTCACTGAAGCGTGAGACTCGATTAAGCGCACGAAACACAGAAATCAAAAACCCGGTCACTTTTTACAAGGTAACCGGGTAAAAATAATTTTTATTTTTTAACTGTTTTGAGACTCATAGAGATGTCTCAAAACTAAAATTTGGCTCCTCTGACTGGACTCGAACTTCATCTGTATCTCCTGTTGTTACTGATTTTGTTAAGTTTAACTATATTTTTACCAACATATTTACCATCATTATTGTTTTCTTATCAATAAAATGTCAATTAAAAACAATTGGTTGTTGTCATAACCATCTAACTATACGAATCTGATTTAACTTTATCTATCAACATGATGTTGTCGTTATTCTTGTTAAAGTAATTGATATAAAACAATTAGTTAATTTTTAGTAAAGAAACGATGTTTAGTCAAGATTAAAGCACTTACATCCAAGATCACTTATCTGCTCTCACACCATTTTGAAAACCCGCCCCTCTTTTCCACTTTCTCTATCATGTTGAATGGGTTAACTTTTATGAAACTTAAAAGCAATCGGTAGAATAATGACTACACAAAAGGAAATGGAAGAAATCAGGACTGCATTATCTTGGTTTGATGTACGCCGATACGATGGCCTGAAAGACCTGACCCTAGAACAAATCTATGCAGAGCTTGAAAGACGGATGTTGGCTTACAAAACAAGGCAACAATGGGAAACAGCAGGCAAAGATAATCAAATGCAAGCTATATACCATGATGCCAAAATCCGATGTGGTGATGTGATACTTCAATCGGACTGGATTTCAGGCAATCACAGACTGTCACATAGCTATGCTGTAAGACCAATGAGCAGAGTTCAATTGTTCAACTATGGGCGGGCTATGTATCGGCTGGAGAATTCTGAGCAAACAGACCCTGTTGCTGTGAGTTCTGACTACATCTCTGAGTATCTGAAACAAGGTGGCATGAATCCTGCCAACAAAATACTGGTTGAAATTGACTTGGAAGAAGCCAGCAGCGACGATCTCGCAGAACACCTGAAGGTGCTGATTGCTCTATGGCAAAAGCAGCTTAAAACGGCAAAACCACCAAAACGAACTTTTCGGTTTGGTCATAAGACTTTTCAAAGAATACTTGATTACAAAGTCATCCCTTTGATGGATTTGATCTCATGGGAACAGCTCTACAACGAAGGTAAGAACATACCTTTCAACATCTTAGCTGACATTCTACATGGTACTGGTGGGATTCGGAGCCGTGATAACATCAAAGATACTGATTATGATTACGCGAAAAGTTATCTTGATAACGATGAGTACTTCAAGGTTTTAAATGATTTTTATATTAAAAACAATATGTTAAAGGACTGGAAGATCACTGACGTGATAACATTTAACGATAAAGCCACGGATAAAAACAAAAAGTAAACACAAGGGATGTTCACAAGCTGCGAATGTCCCTATAAAGAGTATCCCTCCAAAAATTTCCGCGAAACTCACGGTTGGTGAACATCCCTAGTTTAGAACCCGCTAAAATCCTAGAATTATCTCCATCGAACAACACAGGAGATAAACATGGTTCAAAACAAAACAGATAAAACTTTAAAACTTATTCGCTTATCAGAAGTAATAAGGAAAACCGGGTTCGGCAAGACGTGGATTTATAAACTTATCAGCGCGGGGAAATTCCCCAAACAAATAAAAATCGGTGAAAGAGCTGTTGCTTTCATTGAAAGCGAAGTTGATGAGTGGATTTATAAAGCTATAACTGCTTCTCGTAATACATCTAACTAATAAAAGGAAAATAACATGAAAAATATAAATGTGCCTGAAATATCATTTATCTTTGATAATGATAAAACTGAAGTTTTCTCAAGAATGGCAATGGATAACTTAGCTCTTTATGTGGAAAACATGTTTAAGATAATGGGTGATCAATTTGAACGTCATCTTTATGATGAAAAATATATGAATATGGTTATGGATCATATTATTTATATCACAAAACCAGACTTCCTCAAGTGGGTGAGAGACAATAATGTTGGGGAATGTATTTTTTTGATTGATGAAGTTATGGAAGATTTAAAATACTCTTATAGAGAGTTCAAAAAAATCTATCCTAAACTTGGCATTAAATAAAGAGGAAGAAATCATGAATAAAGATCTGAAAAAAGAAGCAAACAAGATATTACTGCATTTATCTAAACAATGCTTTGAATTGCGTGTGAGTTCTATTATTCAGAACCATCCTGAACAAGTAGAACAACTCAAGCATGAAGAAGCTTTTATGATGAATACTTATAAGGACAGTATTAAAGTAGCAAAACAGATGTTCCCTAAAGTCGTAAGGAATACATTCTTTGATGTAAAGTTATCACCAAGACTCATTGATAACGATTTTATATTGAAAGCATTAAAGGCATTTCATAAACAAATGGATTGTATGAAAGATTCTCAAAAGTAGTTTTTTGTTTTAGCCCCGTATTCAGGGGCTGTAAATAAGAGTAAGTTAAAATATATCATGTAAAAATGAGGAGTAATCATGACTAAAAATATTGAAATTAAAAATACATCTACTGAGCTGTTCTATGATCTGGCAAAGCGTTCTTTCGAAGCAAGCTGGAAAACAATGCAAGATATGTGTAGTGACAGCATTTCGCACCTTGTTGATGACGCTGATTTTATGAGCGCATTTATACGGCTCACTATTAATCATATTTGTCATAACTTTGAGAAGTTTACTACACAAGAAGGAAATCAAGGACACCTTACAGAGGTCAACTTTGAAGAGGTTGCAGAACGGCTTGTGCGTAATGCTTGGGTGTTTTGTTAATACCTGCGACTACTTTTTATTAAATACTAAATATCAATAAGAGAGGATATAAATGAAAAAAAACAAAATGAATAAAAAAGATGAAACGATGATCTTTGCAATATCAGTGACATTAATGTTATACGTAAACAGGATTTACGGGATGGCAAGTGTAAATGATGAAGATGTTATGACTTTTGTAAAAGAAGAGGATGCTGTTGATTCACTGTTACGTGCTCAAATGTTAGAAATCATTAATGGTTTCGATTATTACAAAGGTCTTTATGGTTCGGGTAAAGAAAAAAAGGAGCATATAGATATGGCAGAGCTATTGGAGAGAGTAACATTTTATTATGACCTTTATATCAGGGATATGTTGATAAGAAATCTGGAAAAAGGACAATCCTTAGTTGATAATGGAGTGCTGGACTGGGATCTGGACATAAATAGATAACATCAGGAAAATGTTATTTAGAGGAATGTATGAGTATATCAATAGTGTAATGACGGAATGGATTCCAGTATTACATATAGCCTGATTTTTAAAACCGTCAAAATATATTGACGGCCTTAGAATGATCAGATTGCGAAGTCTTCCAGTGTTTTACCTGCTTCAATAGCAGTAGCAATTGCTTTAGGAGTACGGCCCTGACCAGTCCAAGTCTGCTCATTGCCATTATCATCTGTATATTTGTATTTGGCAGGGCGTGGAGTTCGTGTCGATTTGGTTTTAGGCTTAGTTGAACCAACCGCTAAAAGTAGTTCAGCAGGATCGATACCATCTTCTAACAGTTTCTGGCGGAAGGCTTCAAGCTTAGCCTGACGTTGTTCTTGTTCCTTGAGTATTGCCTGTTCTTCCTCACGGCGCTCATCAACGATAACAGAGAGTTTTTCCAGCATCTCTTCCAGAGTTGCCAGATCTGTTTCACGAGCCTGTGCGCGGAGTGTACGGATATTATTCAGTGCATTGAGAGTTTCACTCATACGATGCCTTCCTGTGTTTAAAATGGGGATTTATACAGTTAATGTATAGGATGCGATTGAACAGCCAAAAATATACTAACCGATAAATAATATAGTAAATACTATCGGTTAATCAATCTAATAAATTCCATTTTACACTGAATAGCACAGGATAAGTTTTACAATGGCATTTTCCTGCGTATCTGACTTGATGGTTTGAACTCTGACGAAATGCGGGAGAGTTGCTCAAGGCTCTGTTCAATAGAACGCTGAAACTCCAGAGCGGCTTCTGTACGCTGTTTTACGACCAAGGCAACAATTTCTTCATCACTTTTTTCTGAAAGTGTTTTGGAATAAAGCATTCTCTCATGCAGTACATCAAAATTACCTGATGATTTTGCTGCTGTTCGTGCTGTTGAACTGCTTATCGGGTTAAGTTCATCAATAAACAATTCAATAAGAGATTCTCTCTTTTTATCCAGTCTGCGAAGTTCGGTATGGGCAGACTTAAATTTTTTAATCTTAATCCACGGAATATTATCAGAGCATAGTTTACGATATTCATTTCGGTATTCTTCTATCGGAATATAATTTTTTAGTTCTTTTACTGTATCTAAATATTGGATTAAATCACTGTTGTCTGTTTTTACTTTTCTCATATAAAACCTCGTTAATAAAATAATGTATATATTTATATTACGAGATATGGTGTAAGTGTCAAATGACCTAATATATAGGCAAAAGTTTTATATGTTTTCTACTTCATCAAACTCATCTTCTTGAGAATAATCAATTTTATTTATGGCTTATATTCATTAATTTTCCTCTTAATATATCAAGCTCTTTTTGCTTACTTAATTTGGAACCAAACCATTTATATTCTAGGGTGTATTCAAAATCATTAAGGTATTTAATATGTGTTGTTTCCCAATTAATATATCGTATCCCTATGATTGCTTCACAATGGACACAGGTATTGGAAAGATAACCCTTCTTTACTTTAGGTGTTCTGACAAAACAAATTGTATGAGGAGCTTTATCAGTAGGACCATTGTTATGGATGAATACAGGTGTGTTTTTTTTACAACGGTAGCAAGTAATTATATCAGCAATATAATTGTGCTTTTTGTCATTCGGTATGTTTAATGGAGTATAGAGGTTTCTATCTATTTTATGTTTATCGCATAATCTGATAACATCCATAAAATGATTTATACAATCCTTACAAAAACCTAAGCGAAACCGGAAATCATGGCATCGCCACAAAAATGGGTTTTCAATGACTGTTTCTGATTTTAGCTCAATCCAAGGAATAGACAGTTTTTCTTTTTTATTTTCATCAGTCTCATGGGTATGATAAATTTCAATTGCAATTTTTCTACTGTTTTGAGTGTCAGCGACAACATCACAGCGATAGTTATCTATAGAGACTTCTTCGTGTGAGGAAGAAAAGAAATGTGGTGGGATAGTTTTAATATTTTCACCATGACAACCAAAACATTTACTGATTAGTGTGATTTTTCTATTTCCTCTAGCATTTTCATATACAGCATAACAGATGAGTATTTTTGCTAGTTTGTGATATACAGACTCAGGATCACATTGTGTGTCACTTCTGTGTGAAAAGTGTCTTTTTTTGATTTTCCCTTCCTTAAACGTTAATTGCTCATTGCAACACGGACAATAATATTTTTGGCCTTTAACTGCATCGTGAATATGAATGAGTTTTTCATCAACAGATTTAGCCCAAGGTATCTTAATAACAGTATCATTCATTCTTCATCCTCATTTGAATTTTTACTATTTATTGTCTGCTCTCTATAAAACAACCTTGCCTGATAACCTTTAAGTATTATCTTTGTTCTGGAATAATCAAATAATATATCCATATCTATTCTCCCACATGATTTACAGATCACAAATTCCCATCTGAGGTCATGTAATTTACTTATTGACATACTATCTTTTGTTTCGCCACCACAAGCACATTGCATAACAATCTCCAATTTTAAACTAGTTTAAGGGTTTTATATTGTTCAAATATAAGTTCACCGTTTTCAGTATAGATTTCAACTTTACCAACTTTTCCATCTGGTCTTTTAATTGAAAAGCGGATTAATCTCTCATCACGATACTTTTCAAAAAGTTCAGGTTTCTCAGCGAAGTATTTAGCTTTGGTGGAAACACTAAACAGATAATCACAACTTGAACTTATTGTTCTTTTAAAATCCATTTCGGATAATCCACTTTCTCTTATCTTTTTATTGATAAATTCTTTCAGTGGTCGTTCATAAAGTTCTTTTTCTTTAGCTCTACGTTCTTCCTCTTCTCTCTCTCTTTGTTTTTTAATCAAATAGGATTTATGTTTTTCTTCTTGCAGTTTAATATTTTCGCTGTGAATAATAGCATTTATACTTGAAGCAGGAACAACAGATGTCGTTAAAGCACAATGGGAATATTTATTATTAGCTTGTAGATTTTTTACCGTTTTTTCTATTTTTTCTATATGTAATTTTTTATCAAATGAAACAATCCTTCTGTCATTTTCTTTTCTTACCAATTTTGATGTGTTTTCAATATTATCTTGGCTATCTAAATTCAATGAAGATACAATTCCGTTTCCTACATGGTCGTAGAGAGCTTGTTTTTTCGAATCGATATAACATTCAAGAAATGAGTAGAGTTTAAATTCTTCAACTCCAAATGTTTCTTCAAGCATCGTCATTTGTTCTGCTAGTACATTGAGAATATCATTTTTTGAGAGTCTTTCATGAAGTTTTATTTCAAGTGAACCGGGTAGTTTTTTCATTTTTTCACCTTATTGTTACTGGGTTTATTAGAGTTACTGCTGGAAAGATAATATGTTTTCATAAACGTCAAGCGATCACCATTAAACATATAGTCTGGATTAATAAAGTAATAGTTCTGTACCATAGTCTCTGCGATAAATTTCTTATCAGCAAGTTCTTTCATGCCCTTGAAATAGGTCGTTCTCGATATCTTCACGATATCTTGATCTACAATATCATATGACATTAAAATAGTATCAGTATCCTTATTATCTCTGATAGCAAGATAAAGAATCTTGAAGACTTTCTTACCAGATGAAGACAATCCTTCAATAGCCGATACGCCATCAACATAAAGTTTAACAAACTGTGTCTTATCTACTTCCATAGCCTGAAAGAAGCCACCATTGCCAACGTGCTCTCCCGTATTTTCATTCACTAATGCTAAGCGGTCTTTTCCTGTTGTAATACGTCTAATACCAGTTTTTGTATGTAGATTTGTATCATTAAGAAATGGGTTTTTAGTATGACGTGGGAGACCTCTTCGTGATTTCTTTACTTCAGTTTGTATCTTATTTTCTATCATGGTATTTACTCCTTTATTTTTTTAGTTATACATTTAAGTTAATACTATATTTTGCGTGTAAGTCAACACTTAAGGTTTATATTTTTTAAAATAAATAACACTTAATGTTTTTACTTATGAAACTTGTAGTGCGACAGCATATATATAAATAATACTTTATCATTTTTATTTGAGAATAGTTATCAACTTAAGTACCGGGATTCGGGACTTTAACTCCCGGATGTCGGTACTTGGTTTTAAGCTATAACTGGCCTGAGAGCATTTTCCTTCTTCATTATTCAATTAGTGAAGCTGAGAACAACTATGCAGAGGCATTTTAGGGGTATAGTTTTACTTTTTATTGCATTGGTTTTCTCTCTTCAATTTATATCTCAGCGAAGTGATTGTTTCAAACAATCACTAAGCGCTGCTGATATCTTATTAAAGTTGAAATTTTTTCCCATTTACCTCATAGCGGCTATCGCCGCAATTCTTCATGGATAAATCCATCATTAACAGTGCAAAGCACTGTCCAGCAATGTGATTGTTTCGAAACAATCACGAAGTGCTGCTTCTATGAATATAGTTTCCCTATATGTTTAAGAGCAAATGCTATAGGTTGAAAATAACATGCTAACTTTCAAAACACGATCGTTATTAATTATTATAAAAAAAAAGGATCTAACGTTCATGAATACTTTAAATTTACGATTTAAATTATACATAAAAACTTGATGATTGGTTCAGTGTTAGGGCGTAGCCGTGCGTAAGCACCGAGATAAAAATCCTCAAAAAAGATTTTAAAAACACATTGTTATATTATTGGAAGAATATAAAATAATTTGATTGCTTTAACAAAAAAACTGGAAGTAAATTGGTATAGTTAAAATTTACTAACTAGTAGATGCTAATGAAAACCACATATGTTTACTTCGTAATATTATTTTTATCAATAATTTTTATTATTGTTTTTTTATTGTCTTCAGATAAATTTTCATAATTCATCACGATAGTAGCAAGTTCATCATCTTCCACGTAGAAATATGCTAAAGGCACATTTAACGTTTCTGCTAATTTTTGTGCAGTATGAATATCCGCTTCATGAACTCCTTTTTCGTATCGGTTGATACGAGTGCTTGCTACAAATTCATCGATCCCGGCAGCGATACCGAGCTTTTTTTGAGATAAACCAGCTGCAAGCCGCGCTTCTTTTAAACGCTTACAAAAGATGTCTCTATGGGATTCTCGCTGGGTCATAAGCACTCTCATCATTAAGAGCTACGAGAATCGTAGTTTTTCCTTGTTTTCGATACTACGTTTAACGTAGTATCTGCCGATGATGATGTATTGGTCTATCGATACCGCAAATTTGAATAGTGTCTGATGCCATCAGTGACTGACGGCTGAACCGTTCATAAGTGTCATTACTTGGACCAGTACAAGTGGCTTTTTATTCGTTATCACTGATGAGATATGAAAATGAAGAAGATCCTTCTTATGGCGGGTGCCGCACTGTATCTGACGGGATGTGGCGAAAAAGGTGACTTTGAGAAAGCGATCAACGCGAAGATTGGTCAATCGAAAACCTGTTTCTCACTGAGAAACAACAATGTCACATTCCCTGTCCAGCTCTCCAAACCGCGATTTGATGAAACAGGGACTGGAACAGGTTCTGTAATCCTTGACGGCCTCGTAGAGCAGGGCTTAATGGCCTTTATTAAAGGCTGGGATAACAACACGCTTGGGATAACAGATGAAGGTAAACAAGCCAAAATCTGGGATGCCAAAGAAGGTGTTTGCATTGGTCGCCGCGTTGTTGATGAAGTGAAGGAATGGACCGAGCCGGGCAACGGTAATCAGAAAGTTGTTCGCGTGTCTTATACATGGAAGTTGGCGGATGTTCCTTCATGGGTGGACAAAAAAGCGTTCTCCAGCGTCAAGGGGATGAATGAACCGGAAGAAGGCATGATTAATCTTGTTCAAACCAGCAATGGCTGGAAAGCGCTCTAAGGGGTCTATCATGGAAAACAATACAATCCAGTGTCCGTTTTGCCTGAAAGAGAGCCAGCGCGGTGTGCATGTTTGTACTGGCTGCATGGCGACGGTTCTGTATGGAACCTTCCCCGGCTGGTATGCTTTCATTGTTATAGTTTTGACCTTCGGCCTGTCTATACTGATCGGAATGTCTACAGGTATGGCGGGAGCTACTATCAGTCTGCCAATAATTGCGGCTGTAGGGTTTGTCGCAGGTAAGGCAATTTTCTCTGATAATGTTGTGTTTAGGCGAAGGATGTAGTGACAGTAGTTGGTTTGGGGCCAAAGGCCCCAAACTATAATAAGTTAAACTGAACTATTTTCAATTGCGGAGATAATATTATTTACAATTGAATTTGAGTTCCAGCCTACAATAACATCAGCATTCTCTTGAATTATTACAGGGATGCGTTCTGCCCCCCTAGGTTTCACAGCGATTACAGGAATGTTATTCTTTTTAGCTGTTTCAATTTCCCACTTCATCCAATCACTGTATGACGTATACATTCCAGCCATAACCAGAAAAACATCGGAAGTAATAATTCTTTTCTTCAGGACGCCTCGGATATAATCTCTTTGCTCTGAATTAATGCGATTATCTACAGTAACTTCAGAGTAATCGATAGTAATTGTACTATTTTTTTCAATGAGACTTTTCAAATTTTTCAATTGCTTATCATAATCCCATGAGTGACTAACAAATGCGGTGTAGTTTTTCGTTGTCATATTATTGTTTCCTTAATTTGTTTTTACAGAAGGTTTCAATATCCCATGAATTGTCACAGAATGCTTTAAATCTATCAAAGTAGGTTGAGGATTTATCTGAATCTCCAATATAGTTGGCGGCTTGACATGCTGATGCGAAGACCCATTTTTGGTCACTTCGCTCATCAAAATAATTGGAGTTAATTATTTCCTCTGTTATACCAAGCACTGAGTTGAAAATCATTTCAGCACTTACTTCGTGGTATGCAATTTCCTTGTTTAAATTAGCAGATGTTGCATTTAAGTTTTTGAGGTATTCCATCTTTTCATGATGGCAAATCGCAAGGTTCTCACCATTATAATAATCTTTTTTAATCGTATAACCACGTTCATATAAAAGAATGGCTTTATCTAAAAAGGAAATATCTTTGATTTCTCGCCAAATATTTTTGCTAATAGCTCCAGCTAAACCAGTAGTTTCAGGATCGTTACTGGTATCAGGAGAAAGAGCAGAAAGAATGGACATAGCATCGAAGCAAGCCATAACGGGGCTGATATTATCCGATACGTCCTTATAAGTACAAAGGGTCAGTCGTTGCAAGAGGTAATCATCATTTGGTCTTAATTCGATAGCCTGACTATAATATTTTTTTGCCTCAGTGAAATTACCTTCCTTTAAAAGTTTTTCTGCATTATTGAAAACATCAACCCACTCTTTTTCTGATTCATTCGATTCTTCAACAATTTCTTCTATTTCTTTTTCACTGAATGTTGGTGTTTTTAAATCAGGTAGAAATGTATAAATTGGGCTGTCCGTTTTGCTTTCTTGTAAAGCAGTAGATATCAATTTTTGTAGCTCTGACCTTTTCTTTCTTGCCTCAGAACAACCAATATCATCGCCTAAATGTTCATATATTAGGGTTGCGGTATGATTGAGATCGAAATGAAGAACCCCACTTTTTTCAGACATTATAATGGTTGTTCCCTTCTTGAGGGCATGTCGTACGCCAAGTTCATAGAGTGCATTTGCATTGTTGGTAGATATGTCGGCAATTACAACATCTGCAAGAAGCAATTTCCTGTACATCTCCCTGTCAATAGAACCAGAATGACAAACCTCATCGGCTCTTATGCACTCTATACCACACTCTTCTGCAGCTGGCTTAATAATTTCATAATAAGTTGCGTCTAAATTTAAGGTTTTACCTGATTTGTAATCTGTTTTTTTTCCAAATCCCATAATGACGAAGCATAATTTCTTTTTGGCTGAGGAAGGGGACTTTTTCATTTAATATCCGTGTCATTAAACGTTAAAGCGATAAATTTATCATATAGTAAGTTATTTCACAATGTTTTTTATATGGATCATTGGAGTGTATCATTTTTTGGCAGTTTAGCGTGTTCATTGACAATAATTTGGTGTTTTAATTCGTTTACTTGATTTAACCAAATCTAATCAGGAACGGCCAGAATCATAGTCAGCCTACCAAATATGATGGTTTGGTTAAAGATAAAATTTTGCATGATTTCTCGTTTAGGTGAGTTACATAAGACGAATGTTATGCATTTGTCCTAACGCCATTGTTTGTAACTTTGCATTTATTTGACATTGAGTCTTATTTTGTTAATTAATGATAAAAAGGAGAAAATATGAAAGTATTAATTAAATTGAGTAATGACTGGCCTGAACATGTGAGTGGCAATCCAGTCCTTGATAAGTGGGTTCACAAGATTCCTTGGTCCGGCATCGAATGCTTTTTATTATGTGAAGATGGTAATGTTTATCAGTCATATATAAAAATGCCTTTTTCTGTAGAGATAAAAGAATTTCAACTTTTCAGGCATGCACACATAGATGAAACTTCATTTATGATTGAAGAAATCAATGAATGGCCTGAAGGTGTTAACATAAGAAAAGGTTTTATATCAAAAACAGATAAGAGACATCCATATAATAAAAAAGAAAATGGCTGCTGGTATGTATCACCTGAAGGGAATGATGCAGTAATTATTTTTGATGCCCCTGAAATTCAGGAGCATAAAAATAGATATAAAGAGATGCCAATTATCTCATGCGAGGTCTTAAAGTAGACTTTAATTTTTCTTCAAGCTCGGCCTTTTTTAGCTGGGCTTCTTCTAAAGAACCATAAATCCCAACAATTTCCTGAGAAATAATATCGAACACGATATAAAGAGGGATTTCCTGAGTGATTTCCTCTCCTTCCCCGATTCTGTAAGTAAGTGTGGTGCTATGTGGAGTAATCAAGAAACGGTCTGTCATTTTTAAACCCTCTGATTTTATAAGACAAGGATTATGTCAGGGGGGCATCTGTTTTTCAAGTTCAATGAACGAGGTCAGTGCGGTAAAAACCATCTTATTTTGGCGGGAAACCCGGCGGTCTTAATTTTGGCCCATTGCGCTTACCAGATGAGAGTGTAGGTATGTAGTCTGGTGTGTTACTGGGTTGTTCAGATTTTTTCACACGACTTGGGAAACGATAAATTTCACCTGCCGCTGGTTTCGTGGCGCAGAACTCAGTTTGTTTTTGTTTTTCATCATTATTGAATTTAGCACGTTGTTCATATTCATTACGTGAAACATGACGGCCTAATACCTCATCAAAGACATAGTTTTCAGCAATACGTTTATCATGTTCTTCACTGATAAGATCATTTTGGGATTTGTTTGCTTTAGCCCATACAAACTTCTGCTTGAAAAAATCTATGACAAGAGTTGTGAAGCGTTTAAAAATATTATCCTGACGTGGAGTAGTCTGTTTCCTCTTAACACGTTCAGGGGCGCTTCTGGATGTCCTGTTTTGGTTTTGAGAGGAGGATATTTTCAG
>OBUT01000145.1_pt1 | contig 33341 bp, 35 predicted proteins | sample 1475941 | NCBI WGS metagenome assembly OBUT01 (sample SAMEA2579956, study PRJEB22360) | human gut metagenome | biome: human gut; feature: human-associated habitat; material: faeces | place: Denmark | collected 2008/2010
CCGGCGGGTTCGGGGGAGACTGGCGGGTGCGCCAGCAGCTGCCTGTCGGAGTCGGGCCTGACGACCGGATGCCGCCAGGCAGCCGGGAGCCGAAGGGGCGCCCGGCAGACAGGACAACACTGCAGTAGTCAGAATCAGAGCAGCAGATAAAGGAACAACAACATCAGGAACAGTTCCATAACATAAGAAAGAAACACTCCTGAGTCAGACACATCACAAACAGGAAGGGTAACGGGCGACGCGTCAGCGTGGCCCGCTTCCCTTCCGGCAGGCGTCAGCCTGCCAGGGGTTTTCGCGCGGGCTGACAGGCGGCCTCCACCGCCTGCCCCTGTATCACCTGTTTCTGTTGCCCTGAAGGATGTACTGACCGCCGAAGAAAACAGCCTGCTGATTCGCCACAAAATCGCAGATTTCATCAACAGTCTGTGCGGTGGTGAGCGGTTTCTGCCCCATTTCACGACGCCGCGCATTAATCACGGCGTTCTCGTCTCCTTTACAGGGGCGGCATTGCCGCCCCGTCCGTTAATCAGTCCAGTGCCGCGTAAATCGCGTTGCATTCGGGGTGAAATTCGATGTGGTTCCACAACTGCGCATCGCGCATTCGATACAGATGTGTCAGTCCTGCATCCCCACTGTCGTGATACAGCCACAACTGGCGGTTAATCACAAGAGAAGTCAGAATGATGCCTGCGGCATCAGCACTCACGGTACGGTCAAACCAGTTTGCACCGTTCACTATGTGGAAACGGTCACCGTCCGGCATCATGTAGCCGCCGCCGTCCGGCAGGCGGATGAAGTGCCAGAATCCGCCTTCATATTCCGGCATCATTTGTTTCGCCAGGGCGTACACAGACGCTTCGGCATACAGAAAATCCTGGCCAAACAGGTAAGGCAGAAAAGACAGACGGTCGCACTCTTCAACGTTCAGAGTGACAGGTTTCGCATACTGCATGATGTTTTCCTCCGTTGTTCACATATTCCGCGACACCGGGCGGTGCCGTGCCTCCATAAAAGCCGGGCGCTAAGGCGGGGATGCAAGGGCGCAAGGGAAGCCGCAGCCTGACGCACACGGCTGGCGGGAGTTGAAGGGGACGGACGCGTTTTTGCGGACGGCCGACCGGAAAATCACGGCAGACGGGAAGGAGGGACCGGGTGACCGCCGCGTGCATTTTACCCTTGCATCCCCGCCAGCCCGGCTAAGATGGAGGCACGGCACAGCCCGCACACAACACAGCGGCCACATAACTGAAAACCCACAAGGCCATACTCCGCATGGCCGGGTAAAGCGGAGCCGCCGGCGACTTCCTTTGTGCTATTTCCGGTAGCCGGCAGGAAAAAGGCGGGGATTTTCCCCGCCATCGTCATCATTTCCGGATTTTTGCCAGGGCATCCGCCATGCTGCGGATTTCGGCCCGGGCTTCCCGGACAACTTCCCGCAGAACACCACGGTCAAACCACCGGCGGGGCGGTTCATCTGGTATACGCAGCACATCGCAGGCCAGCCCACTGGACAGGATATGCTCAATACAATCGCTGACCAGATACATTTCCACCGCCGAAAAACGTGCGCCCCGGTTCAGGATGGCATCGAGCACCACTGGCAGGTTTTCGTCGTCCTCATCGAGCCAGCAGGGGTGATCGCTTTCCTTCACGACCAGGCGAAAGCGGCGCGTCTGGCGGGTCAGTAACGTCTGACCAGTTGTGGTCAGCGCCACCCGGATACGCTGCGCATCTTCTGCCACCTGGTAACTGACACAGCGTACTGCATCACGTACCGCATCAAGAACTGCACTGATTTCGTCCTCTGCCAGCCACTCACCGGCATACGGGAAAGACACCTGCGTTCCGTCTGCCGGAAGTACCGGCAGCGACTGCCACTGACTGCCGGACAGTACAAGTTCCGCCCCGGTTCCGGTCAGTTTGTGAATGGCGGAGGCCAGGAGCGGCGGCAGCACGCCGCCGTGACGGTTGATAAGTAACGTCGCCAGCCGGGGCGCATCCAGCAGAACATAAATGCTGATCCAGCCCGGATACTTCGGGTTACGCTGGTCAACATCCGTCTCTTCCGGCCAGCCCTGCGCCAGCAGCAGGTTACGGGCGTGGCGACAAATCAGTGCATTCAGCGTTTCGTTCATGATTCATGGTCTCCCTGAATCGCCGCCCGCAGGCGGCGATAATATCAGTCGTTTTCGCGTGTGTTGTTTTTCAGCAGGGCGCGGGCCTGATTAACCACCGCCTGTCGGCGGGTGACGCATTCCGGGACGGCGAGGCCGTTATCACGGGCGGCCCACTCACGTTTCCACAGTGCCTGTTCAGCGGTCTGAATCAGGGACGCCAGTAGTTCAGCAGGGACGGCCACCTGGCTGTTTTCGCTCACGTTGCTGATAATCTCCATCACCGCGGCGGAAGAAATACCGGATTCAGTCCGCTGGTCTTCCGGGATGTCCTCCAGGCGCGCCAGGACAGTCCTGATTTCATGATCGGACAGGGAAATATCCATTCCGTCAGCCAGTGCCTGAATCTCTTCCGGGGACCAGATAACCAGAATCAGCGGCGTGTCTCCCGGATACTTTGCTGCCAGCTCCCGGCACAGTGTTTCGCATGTTCCGTACATTCTCGTCTCCTTCTCAATCTTTAAAGCACGCATCCAGTTCCAGAATTTCGGTATATGCCTCCATCAGGAGGCGGTTTGCGCGAAACAACGTCTGACGCACCAGACGTTCCGGCAGGGTGTCAGCATTAAAGCTGTACCGCCGCTCCATCTCATTCATGGTTGTACGCAGGTCGCACATGGCATTGGCCACCTCCGCCACTTCGGCGCGAAGTTTTTCGTGTCCGGCATAGTTCATTTACGCAGCCTCCGGCATAAACCAGTCATCATTCGCGGCCCCCTGCTGCATGGCCCGTTGTACGGCAGCCAGTCGTTGCTGTCCGGCACGGTGATACTGCTCAAGCAACTCGATACCGATATACCGGCGTCCGGACTGGAGGGCCGCGACGCAGGTTGAGCCGCTGCCAGCAAATGGGTCCAGCACAATCGCATTCGGGTGTGTGAAGCTCTCAATCAGCGGTTGCAGGCTGGTAACGGGCTTCTCCGTCGGGTGATGGCGGTTGCCCGAATATTTCCAGCCCAGCACGTCGGGCAAGGGTTTCTGAGGCAGAGCCGGACGCCCTTTTGCCAGGATGTAAGCGCATTCGTGGCGATAGCCCACATATGCGGCCTTCGATGTGTAGGTTTTGGTAAACACCAGGTGGCCAACCACGCTGAATCCCGCATTTTTCCAGGCGGCCATAAAGCGATCGACGCGGTTCCAGCCATAGAAGCTCACCATCAGCGCATCTTTTTTCAGCACGCGGTACATTTCATTACAGGCCGGTTGCAGCCATTCATCGGTTTTATCGCCGGCGATGGTACGCCCCTGACGGTCACGGAAACCGACGAGATATGGCGGGTCGGTGAGGATGAAATCGACAGCATTGCCCGGAAACGTGGCCATAACACGCACGCAGTCACCCAGGATAAAACGGGACATAACAGCACTCCTTCTCTTACAGAGGGCACCGGGAGGGCGCCCCTGTGGCGCCCGTTCCCCGCTGCCTGTGGGCTGTTCACCGCGTCCGGTAACGGGTCAGGCCGACCGTGGAATACCGCAGCCGTCGTCTTTTTGACGGCGAGGATATGCCGCGAAAGCGGCTTGAAGGGCGTTCATCAGAAAAGGGCGACAGGCTGGCGTACACTGTCACCGACGCCAGCCGGGAGCGGTAAAAGCGCCCGTCCCGTGCCCGGCCGGACGCGGGATACTGACCACAGGCAGCGTTTATGTCGCGCCGCGTCAGCCGGCGCAGTAAAAAGAGGAGCCCGGCGACATCCTTTGTCGGAAAAGAAACGGGCGATTGCACGCCCGTCTCCGTCATACTTCATCCACCGTAATGCGCCACCTTGTCGACTATCCACTCCGGCGCGATGACTTCCGGCAGCTCATCATCATCTGTCGGGGAGGACCATTCCAGTTCCCCCCACAGCACATCAACAAGCTCTCCACGCTCATATCGCTGCCAGCCACAGAAATTGCAGCCCTGTTCGGCGTACCAGTGCTCCAGCGTGCAGCCGAAACGGCGGCTTAATTCTGCAACAACGTCGCTTTCCGGCTGACACCACGGCGTGTCGAAATCCACCTGAATGAAGTTTTCTCCCTGACAGCTGATATTCAGGTCATACCCACAAGACCACTTCACGCCATACCGTTCTATATACCAGTGATATGCAGAAGGAACACCGTTCAGAACACCACCGTTAAAGCCATTCACTTCAACATCCAGGCGAGTCGGCAGAACCGTCAGCAGGTCAAACGGCATGGTTTTTTCCGGCACTACGTTGTCACACAGACGGTTCCACCACACCGATACATCCTCGTTACCCCAGATGTCACACCAGTCACCTCTTTTTGCGGTGAAATGCACAGTGATGGTATCCCTGACATCGTCCGGTAATCCTTCCCAGCGACGCTGTCCAGTACCGCTCTGCAGCCAGAGTTCATGCAGCATCAGGCAGTTTTGCTCATCCAGCAGTACACCGTCCTGCAGGTATGTCAGCCAGCGGGTGAACGCGATATTCTCCGGCGATACGACGCCACGCCCGGCAGCCGTCAGTCCGGGGCATGGTTCAAACCGCACATCTTCAGTGGTCTGCAGAAGTCCGGCACTTCCGGCCAGAAACAGCTGAATACCTTCATTTGTGGCGCGGCGATAAAGCGGTGTGACTGCACCGCTGGCCAGTCGTTTAATCTCAGTAATCTGTGCCGGTTCACCAGAAAAATGCATACGATTTGAGCACCAGTTTGGCATGGGAATTCTCCTCTCACTTCTGCTTCAGCAGAGAGCACCGGGAGGACGCCCCTGTGGCGCCCGTTCCCCGCTGCCTGTGGGCTGTTCACCGCGTCCGGTAACGGGTCAGGCCGACCGTGGAATACCGCAGCCGTCGTCTTTTTGACGGCGAGGATATGCCGCGAAAGCGGCTTGAAGGGCGTTCATCAGAAAAGGGCGACAGGCTGGCGTACACTGTCACCGACGCCAGCCGGGAGCGGTAAAAGCGCCCGTCCCGTGCCCGCCGGACGCGGGACACTGACCACAGGCAGCGTTTATGCCGCGCCGCGTCAGCCGGCGCAGTAAAAAGAGGAGCCCGGCGACAGCGACACACTTGCATCGGATGCAGCCGGTTAACATGCCGGCACGGCCTGGTTAAGCAGCTTCCTCCTCAGGTTATGACGCAAAATGAGAAACAACAAAGACTCAAATTGAGCCATAAAATAAACATGACAAGACTCTAAAAGAGCAATACAACTTGACACAGCCTCAAAATGAGCCATAATAAGAGACACATAAAAACTCAAAAAGATACATCAATATAAAAGACACTCAATCTGAGACAAATACAAACTCAAAACGAGGCAGAAAAAAAATGCTAAAAGTATCATGCGATGATGGTTCAACTAACGTAAAACTGGCCTGGCTTGAAGATGGCGAGGTAAGAACCAGTCTGTCAGGAAACAGCTTTAAAGAAGGCTGGAACCCGGGACTGTTTAATGCCGGCAAAGTTTACAATTACGTCGTGGATGGAAAAAAATACACCTATGATTTGGGCAGCACTGCTGTCATAGGTACAACACATGTCAGTTATCAATACAGCACCACCAATCTGCTTGCCATACATCATGCACTGCTGACATCCGGCCTTCAGCCACAGGATGTAGAACTGACAGTGACATTACCTGTGACCGAATTCTTTGATAATGACAATCAACCAAATGAAGAACGAATCGAAAGGAAAAAGGCAAATGTTCTCCGTGAGATATCTCTGAATAAAGGAGAAACATTTAAAATAAAAAAAGTCAATGTAATGCCTGAATCTTTGCCAGCTGCATTTGAATCACTAAAGAAAGATAAAGTAAACAAGCTTGAACGCAGCCTAATTATCGATCTTGGCGGAACCACTCTAGATTGTGGTCTAATTCTCGGTGCATTTGAAGGCATATCTGAAATCCGTGGCTATTCAGAAATCGGGACATCCCGCATAACTCATACCGTAATGAATGCACTAACAAAAGCCTCCACACCCTGCAATTATTTTATTGCTGATGAGTTAATAAAAAACAGACATGATAATGAATATCTCCAGACATTAATAAATGATGTGGCTGAAATAAAAAATATTACTCATGTAATAGACAGTGAGGTGAGATCTCTGGCAGAAAGCATCAGGCAGGAAATTTCAACATTCTCAGGAATGAACCGAATCTACCTCACAGGCGGGGGAGCCGAGCTTATTTACCCTTACATAAAGCAATATTTCCCGAATCTGAAAGTGAACAAGGTGGATGAACCTCAGTTTGCATTGGTAAAAGCAATGGTGCATGCGTAATGGAAAGCAGTGATCCAAAAAAAAGAAAGAAAGTTGTGGCATACCTGCACCCGACACTTTATCCGCAGGACAACCTGACACAACAAACAATAGACTCTCTCCCAGTACAAATGCGGGGAGATTTCTACAGACAATCCCTTATTTGCGGAGCAGCTCTTTATTCTGTTGACCCCCGACTGTTAACGCTAATCAGCGGTTTTTTCAGTGAGCAAATCACTGCAGAAAATCTGGTTAAACTTATAGAACAAACAACAGGATACACATCCACATCAATTGATATAAGTATGTTAAAAAACATCATAGGGGCATATTCAGAAAACAAAACAGAGAGCATCACTTCAAAAGATGATTTCGAAGAACAAACCAGACGCAATCTTTCTATGTTAAAAAAATAATAAAAAAGAGCAGGTTCAGTCAATTACCTGCTCTTCTTTTATACATACTAAAAAATCGGATTTTTACGAAGATTCAGAGGCAGAGCATATCCGTCATCTCATTTAGTGTTACCACAGAGTGGTTACACTGGTATTATCAGCCAATTACCGGCATATCACAGACTACTGACAAATAGAGTGCAATTTCTGTTCTGGTAGTTTTTTTAACCCCATTATTAACCAGAAAAGGCTTATACCTGATGCGGCAAGCGATACCATTTTTAAACCGTCGCTCATGTTATTAACACCTGCAGAGCTTAACAACAGACCAAATATTGCAACTCCAGTTACTCCCCCCATCTGCCGTGCGCAATTGAAAAGAGCGGAAGCGGATCCCGCAGATTTATTCGTCGCCTGACCAAGAATGAGGTTCGTCATTACCGGCATTGCAAATGATGTTCCGCTGCCGAGTAATATCATGGGAATATACAGTTGTGTTGCGCTCCAGTCAGGTGAAATAAACATCACCATGCAAAACCCAATAAGACTAATAATGCTCCCAAGCAGCGACAGACTCCTGACGGAAAGCCAGTGCACAAACCATTTTGAGCTGAAGTTAACCAGTGCGGTTAATGCCATCATAGGCATAAAGGCAAGACCTGTCTCCAGAGCAGAAAGATGCAATTTACTCTGGAAATATATGCTGAAAATAAACATCGCTCCATAGAATACCAGGTTGCATAGAAAACCAACAACAACGGCACTGATAATCAATGGGTTTGCCAGTATTTCATGAGATATAACCGGGTTATTTGCTTTGCTGTCGCGCTTTCTGTACGCGATCAACATCAACAGCCCGACAATAAGCGTCGTGATGATAACAGGGCTTGTCCAGCCATACTGACCGGCTTCAGTAAGAGTGAATGTCAGCAATGCAAGTCCAGAAACAATAAGAAACTGGTTCGAATAGTTAATATTTTTAGGAGAAACTTCTCCTGCATTCGCCAGCCAGCAAATGATGCCAATACTGATCAATCCAAGCGGGAAGTTGATTAAAAAGATACTTTTCCATCCAAGATATTTGATGAGCGCTCCGCCAAGAATCGGCCCGGCAATGAGAGCAAGCGCACCGGATGACGCCCACATAGCAATCGCAGAGGTACGTTCTCCAGGAGCAGAGAAATACTGACGTAGTAACGTCAGGGAGCTGGGTAACAGTAATGCTGCGCCGATACCTTGTGCCGCACGCATAATATCCAGCCAGAAAATTGAAGGTGCCAGGGCACAAAATACCGAAGAGAAGATAAATACAATGACTCCGCTGATAAAGGTCTTTTTAGACCCAAGTTTGTCCACTATCGTGCCTGAACTGAGCATTAACGCGGCAAACACGAGTGCATAGGCATTAATAACCCATTCAAGGTCAGAGACAGAAGCATTGTATGCTTCCTTTAGTGAATGCAACCCCACATTAACAATACTGACATCCAGCTGTACAAGGACAATCCCAAGGCACGAAGCAAACGTAAATAGCCGATTCCGCGTATTTATAGTACTGGTCATAAAGAACTCATTTCGTAGTGTTGCCCATCTGAATCATGAGCAGAAATATCACAATGATCTTCCGGATAATGCAGTCGCACCGCTTACTCCGGAGATATGAATTGTATCGCCGGAATAAGAGTAACTCTGTGAAATGAGATTCTTAATAACTGATAGTCTACTTTACATTATTGTAAGTATCAGAACAGACCAGGGGATGCATTACTGGTCATTAAATCGGTAAGGACCAAGCGGATAAACCGGCCCTTCATGATATTGCATTCTGTGGGCCTTAGGCGATACCCCGTATACACGTTTGAATACCGTACTGAATGTGCTTTCAGCGGCATATCCTAATCTGAATGCTATTTGTTTAATCGGCTCCCGGCTAAGCCTCAGAGCTCTACTGGCAATCTGCATACGCCAGTGGGTCAGATAACTCAGTGGCGTCGTCCCCGTTGATTCATTGAATTTGCGAGCAAAGCTTGCCCGGGACATGCCAGCAATTTCGGCAAGCTCGCTTAACTGCCAGTTTTTTTCTGGCTCCGAGTGTATTGCCCCTAACGCTCTCAAAATTCGGGTGTCCCGCAAAGCCCCCATCCAGCCTTTAAGAGCCGAATCCTCAGATAAAATCCAGCTTCGTATCCCTTCAATCATGACGAGTTGTATTAGGTGGTTACCAGCCAGCGAAGCCCCCGGGCGCAATAACATCTTTTCTTCATGAATCCGCTCCATTAACCAACTGAGAGTTGATGAAGCATCAGTGCCGGTTCTAATCGGTATGACAACAGGTAATACATTGAGCAATTGTCCTGCAGCGGCCTGATCAACATCCATTTTCCCGGCCAGAATGATACTTTCACTACCCCCATAATCGGCAATACCATTACGCATCTGATAGGGTACCTGCTCTGAATGAACCGGTGTCAACGTTGGATCAGAAGCCATTATAAACGGTGCAAAGCGCGTTAATATTACCGCATCCCCCGGGAACAGCTCCGTCCAGACCTCACAATCTTCCAGCCTGAACCAAAGATGCCCCTTTCGCAGGGCGATAAATTTCATTCCGGGAAACCCCGGGTAACGCATTGACCAGCATGCCCCCGCAGTTTGCCCACTCGTAATATAACTACGCGCTGATAGCAACTGTAATACGTCTGATAAAGGATCCATTTAGACTCTCACATAAGTAATAGCGACTTTCCGTTATTAATAAACTAAATAACCTTCCGTAAAATAGCAAAACAAGAACGTAATTTCATTCTAAAGTACCTGTTTCATGCACATGTATACCCTCTGTTCATGTTTTACTCGCACACCCATAACTGCTTTATCGCTGTGGTAAGCAGGTCTGATAAGGAGACGTAATATGAATACAGTAAAGTAATGACATTAATATGCCACTGGTTGAAATTTGGGGGTTACCAGGTCCCTGGCCCAAAGCAGAGTGAAGAATCTGTCGTTCAGGCTTTGCAGGCAGGTCTCAGGTGGTTCTCCGCTGACTTATCCCGCGTAATCCCAAAATCAGTTACACCTGAACGCATTCGTCAGAATCGGGATGTCTTTGCTTTCAGCCTTTCTAAAGAAGATATTGAAAAAATTGACACTGGTAAGAGTTGCGTCTTTGACCACGACGGCCCTGAGCGCATTAGCAGAATGAGTTCTGTGACATTTAATACCTGATCTGCTTTTAAAACTATCTCCCTCAGGCAGTCTGTATCTCAATTGTAAAAAATAAGGTAACTAAATGATTTCTTTCAAACCAGCCTTAAAGGCTGTCGCCTGTAGTATAGCCCTGCTGAGTGTCGGTGCACATGCTGCCAGCGAAACAAAAAGCCCGATTCAACTCTCTGATATGGGCAGTTTCATGTTTGCTGGCTCTGTAAAAAAAGCCAGTGACGGAGAAACTTTTCATGGTGATCATGGCTATGCACAATATTTCATTCCAGTGCACAGTCACTCTCTTCCTGTCGTTATGTGGCACGGGGGTGGACAGTCAGGTAAGTCCTGGGAATCAACACCCGACGGCAGGGATGGGTTCTGGCAAATATTTACCCGGGCTGGCTGGCCAGTATTTATCATAGATCAGCCTCGTCGTGGACGTGCCGGTCGGACTTATGTGGCAGACAGTCACTCACAAATTCCGACTGATAATAAGGAATCAATGGCATGGAATACGTTCCGCCTTGGAACCTGGATTCCTCCCGGAAAACCGCAGACGTTTAAAAACACGGAATTCCCACAGAATCCTTATTCGCTGGAGCAGTTTATGCGCTGGCAAACCCCGAACACTGGTCCAGAACCTTTCCCGGATGCAGGAGAAAGACATTTTCAGGGCCAGGCCGTCGCTGAACTGTTTAAGAAGATCGGTCCGGGAATTCTAATGACACATTCACAAAGTGGACAGTATGGCTGGGAAACAGCAATGCAGGTTCCGGAACTGGTCAAGGCCGTGGTGGCATTTGAACCCGGAGCATTCGCATTCCCGGCAAGTGATCTGCCACCAGATGTACCGACAAAACTTTCCTTTGTAGCTTCAGGCACAGCACCTCAGGTCGTTTCAGATGTGTATTTTAAAAACCTGACCCGCATGCCGATCGTTATTTACTTTGGCGATAATATTACGGATAAGCCCAGCCCGGTCTTCGGTGTGGAGTTATGGCGGGTTATTAAAATTCGGGCTCAGCAGTTTGTCGATACAGTGAACAGACATGGCGGTCATGCAACATTAATCGATCTGCCATCCATGGGAATTCATGGAAATACGCACTTCATTTTTGCTGATAAAAATAATGCCCGGATAGCGATGCTGACGCAGCAGTATCTGGAAAAGCAGCATCTGGCGGGGAGTAATAAACCTTATGTGCTTCCTGAGTCAATGAACAATTAGTTATATCTGCCACTATCAGTAAAAATTCAGAGTATTCAGACTGAAACTATAATTTTTATTCTAACAACAGTAGGAGAGTCTAATGCTCTCCCAACTCTGGCAGGGAAACATTTTCAATCCATAAAAATGTATGCCACAACGGCGTAAATAAAGGATATCAGAATGAAAATATACTCAGGGCATCGTATTGTCCGCGACCTTTTGCTAACCATCATCTCGTCAATAACACTATTTTCAGGTGCCGTTAACGCAGAACAATTTAACCTTCCAACTGACATCCCGGGTCCGCTGACGCTCTCCGGACGTGGAAGTTTCTATGTCGGTGGCGAATCGGTCAAACAGACGTATGTAGAAATGGGAAGTCAAAGAGCTGCTGATACTGCAACTATCAACCAGATGTATGTGGAATATATGCGTCCTCAAAAAATTACTCACTCCCCGGTCATCCTTATCCATGGAGCGGGCCAAAGCGGAAGCGCCTGGGATACCACTCCAGACGGAAGAATGGGCTGGTATGAGTATTTTGTACGTAATGGTTTTCCGACTTATGTTATTGACCAGGTCGGACGTGCTCGCTCGGGATTTAATCAGGCTATTTTCAATAACGTCGCGGAAGGTAGCATCAGCCATGAGAAACAGCCGAGAATTATAAGACCCGGGGATACACATGCCCTGTGGATCAACATGCGTCTGGGCCCGGTAATGGGGACACCTTATCCGGATAGTCAGTTTCCTCTGTCGTCCTTCAGTGCATTGTCGAGAATGGGCATTCCGGACTTAAGCGCGGCTGTCAGTACGCCTAACCCGACACTTAAGAATCTATCTATCCTTGCGAAGGCATTAAAAGGAGCAATACTTATCAGCCATTCGCAATCCGGTGCGTTTCCACTGCAAACAGCACTACTGGACTCCAAAAATATCAAGGCTATGGTGCTTATTGAACCTGGTACATGTGAGAACGCACATCTAAGTGATACTCAAGTCACCAGACTTTCAACCATTCCGCTGCTTGTCGTATACGGTGACCACCTTACAGCATCAACTGAGCTTCCTGGCAATGGAGCAGGCTGGATGCAACGTAAGGATGAGTGCAATACGCTGGTTTCCCGATTCAGAGCCAAAGGTGGTCATGCTGATATGTTTTATTTACCGGACATGGGTATCCACGGTAATTCGCATATGATGATGATGGATAAAAATAATCTGCAAATTTCCGAACTTATAAAGAAATGGTTAAATAAAAATATTCAAAATTCTGTTTAACCGGTTCTGGCTATTCTGTTAACTCTTCCACGGATGGAAGAACAGTTATTTCAGGTCAATCCAGAAGTAGATTAGACAGACTCTTGCAGGGGGATACGAAATCCGTTACGAACCTACTGGTCAGATAATCTATGTATCGCACCTGCGGCATATGTAGGAAAATAGATAGTTAGCTCCAGGAAGCGTAACACCTGACAAGAGGAAAGCCCGGTAACCTCGAGCAGGCGTAAGCGTTGACGGAGCGCCGTATTGACGCCTTACACTATTCTCAGGATAACTGCTTCAGCATCGCAACTGCATCAGATTCCGGCATCGAAAACTGCACCCGGTGCCGTGCAGCCACATCCAGCGCAAACACCTTCGTGTAGACCTCCGTTGAGCTGATGGACTTATGCCCCATCAGGCTCTGCAGGACCTTCAGCGATATACCGGCATACAGCATGTGCATCGCATAGGAATGGCGGAACGTATGTGGCGTGACCGGGACAGAGAACGTCACACCATCAGCGGCAGCAGCGGCAATCGCTTCCCCAATCCAGGTCCTGACCGTTCTGTCCGTCACTTCCCAGATCCGCGCTTTCTCTGTCCTGCCTGTTCGTTTATTACGCCGTTCCATGGGGATTTTCAGCGTGGCCACCATCGTCTGCAGCTGGCTGACGTACCAGGAGTCAGAGAGCGGAACCAGCCGGTGAGTCTGCTGACCGGCGGGCATTCTTCCTGCCGTCCTGGCGGCTTTTTCGGTCCGTTGTTTCAGGGTCGCAAGCTGCACAAACGGATACGGAGGCGCAAGCGAAAAATCCCCCCGCGTCAGCGCCAGTGCTTCATTAATGCGTGCTCCGGTGTTCCACAGTGTGGCCAGCAGCATCTTGCGGCGCAGATCCGGGACGTAATGGAGCAGGGCACTCACTTCTGGAGCCAGCAGATATTTTGGCAGTTCATCATGTACCATCGACATCTGGCGGAGTGCCAGCGCTGCAGGATAATCAATGGCAACAGGCAGCGATGCAGGCTGTCCAGCAGAATACACTGCCGGTACCATGACTGCAGACTGGCTGTGTATAACGGAGCCTGACATTTATATTCCCCAGAACATCAGGTTAATGGCGTTTTTGATGTCATTTTCGCGGTGGCTGAGATCAGCCACTTCTTCCCCGATAACAGAGACCGGCACACTGGCCATATCGGTGGTCATCATGCGCCAGCTTTCATCCCCGACATGCACCACCGGGTAAAGTTCACGGGAGACTTTATCTGACAGCAGACGTGCACTGGCCAGGGGGATCACCATCCGTCGCCCGGGCGTGTCAATAATGTCACTCTGTACATCCACAAACAGACGATAACGGCTCTCTCTTTTATAGGTGTAAACCTTAAACTGCATTTCACCAGTCCCTGTTCTCATCGGCAAAAGAGCCGTTCATTTCAATAAACCTGGCGACCTCTGCCATCCCTTCCTGATTTTCAGCCTGCCACCGTTCAGCGCGCAGTCGCCGGGCTTCGTTCTGCATAGTCGTACTGACCAGACCGGAGATATTCACGTCATACATCTTGAGCAGCTGATAGCTGTCGCTGTCAACTGTCACTGTAATACGCTGCTTCATAGCACACCTCTTTTTGACATATTTCTGGTATGCATATCAGTATATATTCTTATGCCGCAAAAATCAGCGCGTAAATACACATACTGTTATCTGGCTTTTAGTAAGCCTTATGTATTTTACCTCTCGTTATGTTAACCAATAAAAATTAAAATCTGACTTATAAAAACAAAGCGTAATTACCGGAGAGCCGTTTCCGTCAGATCCGACTTTCCTGAATATCACAACTTTCCGGAAGTGTATCACGGCGAGGGAATAAGCAAAGTGGCAATATCTGCTGCCGGGCAGCAGGTCACGATCAGGGTGTGGAATACAACATATAGCGTCATAATCAGCTGAAAATGACACTACATGTTGTGTAGCCGGGCCAGTGAGCGGGCGGTGACGATCAGGAGATCCGTGACTGCCGGAAACCGGATCTGCGCGGCGGAAAACGGGCAAATGATATGATAATTAAAAAATACACATAAAATCATATCTGATATGGTATTTACATATACAGAATTTAATCATTTCAAATATGATTTATCTCTTAACAAGACATTATCAGATGGAGTGTGCAGGATGGATGAAGAACGGGTGTTTTCACTCAGCTATGAACAACTGACCCGGTTTGCGGAACGACGCATCCGGGAATGCAATCTGGACAGCCAGGGCGCGATTTATCTCTGCGAGTCAGCCAAAGCCGGAGCCGTGCTGATCTTCTGGCATGAACTGGCCATAAATGGCTATGCCTCAATGAATGCCATAAAGAGACAGGAGCTCATTGACGCTGAATTTCAGCGTCTCAGGAAGCTCATCTGGCCGGAGGATGACAGATAATGACCCGCCGCCGACCGTCGCCACTGCAGCGGAGAGTGCTGATTGTGCTGGCTGCGCTTGATGAAAAACGGCCGGGCCCCGTGCTGACACGGGACATAGAACGGGTGCTGGAGCGAAGCGGGGAAGCGCCGGTCTACGGGCCAAATCTGCGCGCGTCCTGCCGCCGACTGGAGGATGCCGGCTGGCTGCGCACCCTGCGCGCCACGAATCTGCAGCTGGCTGTCGAGCTGACGGACGCCGGCCGGGCCGTGGCACAACCTCTGCTGCTGGCAGAGCAGGACCGCCTCCGGGCAGAACAGCGCGCGGCGGAAGTTGTCATACTGCCGCTGGTCCCGGCATCAGCTCTGCCCACAGACGGCACTTCTGCCTCTGATCTGCCGGTGGATCTGAACGGCATGACGTATCAGGCCTGCCGTGGGGATTTTGTGGTACGTCTCGACGGCAGCACCTGTCTGCAGTTATGGAATAAAGAAGGCAGGGTGGGACGCCTAGAGGGCGATCCGCTGGAAGTGGCGCAGTGGCTGCAGGCCTGTCACGATGCAGGAATAGAAGTTCGTGTACAGGTAAATGAAAGCGTCACCCCGTAAAAAGGGGTCAGTTTGGATATCGAAAATTATTCGTCAAGGCCATTTTTTGTACTTCAAGGCCGCGGTAAGGGCGACCGATCACGTTGACAGGCAGCTTTGAGCGAGAAGCGGACATAACCGTATACTACGTTGGTTCACAACGAAGGAATCACTAACACATATCGAATACGAATCTACGGGGAATAGGTCAAAATCGCGAGGAATGACTTAGAACCTACCCCACTAAGCGTATCGTTACAGGTAGAGTGGACACCGAAGTTGGATGTCCATGTCAGATCGTGTGCGCCTGTTAGGGCAGGGCTGGTAAGAGAGCCTTATAGGCGCACTTGAAAAATCCCCGACTATACCGGAGGATATTTACTTCACGGAATATTTCGCCACGGTCGCTTTCGCACCATGCGCTAATAAAGACAAGTACGCTTCCGTCACTTTTGCAGTGAACAAGTTATTGTCCGACAAATCATCATCAAAGATCGCCTTAATCGCCAGCAATGACTGCACGCGCGCCTTCCCTTCGGCACTACTTTGTACTGCCTTCTGAATAACAGGTAACAGTGGGTCACTGATTTCTATCGGATTTCCCTGTTCATCAACACCACCGACATAACGCATCCAACCCGCGACACCCAGCGCCAGCAGATCGAACTTGCAGTCATGCGCCAGATGCCAGCGAACAGAATCCAACATCCGCTGTGGCAATTTCTGGCTGCCATCCATCGCAATCTGCCAGGTTCGATGACGTAACGCCGGGTTGCTATAGCGTTCAATTAATCGGTTAGCGTAATCTTGCAAATCAACACCCTGCACTTTCAGCGTCGGCGCTTGTTCCTGCAACATTAAGGCATACGCTGCATGACGATAATGTTCATAATAAATCACGTCAGAACATATACATCGCCACATAAATAACAAAAAAAAGACGTGAATCACATATTATCTATTGGATAGTTCTTACCAAGTTGTAAATACATGCATTCACAGACAATCCGCGTTGATATATCCTCATCTTTAAATAGAGAATAATCAAATACAATTCAAACCTTACGCCTCCTTATATCGTGATAATCAGTAAAAATAATTGTGAGTTCAGAAAGAGCAAAGAATGAAAGAGGTTGTGCCATCACGTATCTCCATAATCTTTACGTTCAAAACTATTGCTGAGATATTTATGATTATCTCCTCTTCATGCATGCTACCGCCCTTGCACAAACATGCACGAGAGTAAGATAATTAATTCCACATTCTGAATGAGCCATCTATAGACGGAGAAATCTCAGAAGACATAACCTCCGATAATATCGGCAGCACAATTCATCTATTTCAGAAGTACATTATTATCGGAGTAAGGTTTCCTTGCCAATGTTTTACTGGTTCTTCAGCACCAGGGAAATTGACCCGTACATCGCTCAGAGATGTCACCCAGGCGCCGACGATATGCTGCCTGCCATTCTCCTGTGACAGCAGCAACTCAGCTCCTGAAATAAACGCATCAGGACGCGCGGTTAACCCGGCATAGTCCGGGGTCCATTCATAGCCGTTCACCTGCCATAACTGGCGTTTCACCTGTTTTTCGGCCTCCGGCGTCACCTCTCCGCTGACCACGCTCCAGCCCTGACCGCCAGTAATATTGTCCTGCCATGCCAGAAGATGGCGCATCGTGAACGTGATTTCCCCGTAACGCACCTGTCCCCGGGCGAGTTCTCCCCGGGCTGCAATACGGGGAGATGCCGGTGTCACCTGAAGCAATGTCACCGACGGCTGCAGCCCCGGACGGGCGGTTGTCAGTGATGTGGTATGTCCGCCAAGAATATAAAAATCCTGCCCTCTCCGGCTTTCACTGACCATGCTGCTTTTACCCGTTGTCAGACCGGCCTGCATGGCATCTGGTGTACTCATCCGCACAGCACGGGGCTGCCACTGCCAGGAGACTTCAGGAACATACAGCGTGCCGCTGAATTCCGTCACGCCCACAGCCATTCCCTCCTGCCAGTGGCCCGGCGGAATAGTCAGGGGTTGCGCCAGCACACTGGCTGAAGTCAGAAAAAACAGAGCCGGAAACATACCGGACCTCAGACGATGAATAATATTCAGCACCGGATTGTCCTCCTGCTTACTGGTACTCAATACTTACCGGCAGTGACACCCGCCAGCGCTCCGGCATCATACCGTTCAGACGTAATTCACCACTGCCTGCCACAGTCTGTGCACCATACGCACCTTCAACCTGGCGCAGGGAGGCATCACTGAAATGACTCACTCCCGAATAACCACTGATGGTCATTGTCTGCAGCCAGTCGGGGCCTTCGCCACTGAACATCTTCTGCAGAACACCCGGAATATCAGAAGTCTTCATGGCTGCGCTTTCACTAGGCAGACCATTCACATTCAGGTCGTCATACACACCGGCATACGCCGGCTGTCCGTCCTTCACATGGCGCAACACCCCCGCAGCCTGCATTCTGAAAACAAATGTGCCTGCCCGGACGTTATTATCTCCGGCGACAGGCAGCGTCACCTCCGCCACGCCTGGTGCTGTCCATTCAAGCGAAAATCCCTCAGTACCCTTTCCGTAACTGACACGGGGAGAAAGCCCCTCACGTCCTGCCGGTGTGGTCAGGGTGGTTTTTCCCAGTAAAACGGTCATCGCCGGCAGTGCGACCGGAATTGCCTGCTCACCGTCACGAACGCCGCGGCTCTGTTTAACCTCCAGGCCTTCATTTCCCTGTCCGACTTTCCACACCCACGGATTACGGGTGCTGGTCACTGCCCCTTCCAGCTTAAGCTCTCCGCTGAAATCTTCTCCCGGCGTGTTCCAAGCCAGTACACAGGAAGGCAGGAGGCTGGCAGCAAACAGAAACAACGTCACCTTTTTCATTTCTCTTCTCTCCTTATATCCCTGCAACCATCACTGTACCGTAACCGTCACATTCAGCCCCGCCTGCCATACTGCAGGTGTACCCTCTGCTGGCAACCGCAGTTCAAAATCCGATACCGCTGAAGCATAGGCCGCAGCCAGATTCATCACCCGACCGTCAGCCAGTACCCCCTGGCTGATAACCTGTCCGTTATCCACCGCATTCATTTCATTGCCAAAATTTTGGTTCATCAGTAACAAGGTGGAGAGTCGGGCTTTCAGCCCCTGTGGCAGCTTTCCTGACTGTACATCCGTCACGCTCTGTCCGCTGACCAGCGACATACCGGTTGGTATAGATATTCCATCATCCTGATGACCGACACTGACCGCTATCCCCTGATTCAAAGTAAAAGAAAGCTGTCCCGATACATTCCCTGTGTCCAAATCACGTACCGGAACAGAGGCGCGAAAACGTTGCGCCATAGTGCCACTGCCTTCCTTTACGGCGAAAGGCTGCCCATTACTGCTGAAGGTAATAAATGGTGTGAATCCGGGACCACCACGTTCGGCCACCTCATGCAGATGTCCCTCCAGAAATGGCAGCGCCCCTTTATCACGCAAATTAAAAACCAGTTGCCCGTTATCTGCTCGCGCATCAGCAGTATCCACTGCCCAAGTCTGGTCCGGTGAATTAATCTGCCAAGTCCATTTGGGAGCTTCGTCAGTAACAAAGCCATTAAACTGAATTTCGCCGCCATCAAGAATATCTGCATGTGGCGCTGTCGAATAAAACAGGGCCGCCGAGATAATAGTTAAAAGACAGGATTTATAATGATGAGTTATTGTCATCTTTATTTACTCTGCTTTATTCGAACCCATGACAATAGAAATCAATACTGGTGTGCAGTTCTGAACACTCCATATCCGCACACCAGATGTTGTCAAAAATCACCAACAAACACAGAAAACAGGATTATGTTTCCCATGTTAATAATATCATTAACTCTGTTCAAACATTAAGTTACTGATAAGTGACAATAACTGGCAAAGATGCCGTCCAAGTGACAGATGACGTTGGTGCTTGGTCCAGAGCAATAGTCATTGTATCTGATGCCTGTACAGCAGAAATATAAAAAGAATTATACTGTGCGTCAGTGGCTGAGAAATCGCTCGGGAATCCTCCCTTATGGTCACCAGCCGCCTCCCACTTCTCGACTATCGATGGATCGATTTTATTAGCCAAATCTTCAGCATTTGTGGCAGCTTTGTAAACGTCATTACTCAAACCACCAAAATATGCCTGACCGGCCTGACCTGCCCACATAAAATAATGACCCGTCGCACCTGCTGATTTAGTAGCCCCCATAGCTGCCGTAGTCAGCTTCGTAGTTAAAGTACCAATCACTGAATCTGTGCTGGCATCTTTGACATCCAGAGTTAAATCAACCTTGCCCTGAGAAAAACTATTTCCAATTTTACCGGAATAATTAATTTGTGGAGCCAGCCCCACCCCACCATTAAAGAAGTTATCAGAACGAATACCCAAAACAAGAGCATCATTTGGCAGATTAATATCTACAGATTTAACACCAGAAGCTACATTAGAATCTAAGCCTGTTAGACCAGCACCAATTTTTACCTCCCAAGGGCTTTGGATAGTATCTGGAGTAATAGTTCCACCGAAATCTACAGAGCCGTTTGCGTTACCAGCATTCCATGCTAACGCAGAACCAGATACTACAGCGGAGGTAGCCACTGCTAGAGCGATCAATGTTTTTTTCATAAAAATATCCTTTCAGCTTTATAAAACAGTGAAGAAATACATTATATTGGCAAGTCCTTTTTTCGGTCTCACCGCAAAAACATCCTCTCCAAGAGTCACTTATGCCGAAACATCAATAACTCAGTTTTATTCACATAATATTCTTTGTCTCAGAATGCTTTTACGTTAATCCCGTCAAAAAACACTAGTCCCCCCTTTACTAATATGATCCGTTCTGAAGTCATGGATGCATTGCATTTGTTGTTGGAGATAAGTGCTCAATCCTCCACCTGCAGCGCTATTTGCAGATTTCCCCGGTGACTGATCGGTACCTCCAGCTCTGCCGGTGTATCCGTCCTTAACTCAATCAGCTTCTGAGCCTCTGGTACGGTTATCACCACATCCTCACCCTGTTGCCTGGCACTGAGTGCCACTTTCTTTCCGTCTACCATCAGGGCTGTCTTCAGGGTGATGCGGGCTTCCCCGTTATCCGGCAGAGCCTGTTTCACCGTGATGCTTGCCAGTCCGCCGGTGGCCGGGCGGCTTTCCGCATGCCGGATTATCAACTCTGCAGGTAACGGGTTGTTACTACCTAGGCGATACAGCACCGGATCTGGCGGTGTGCGGATCACCTTCACCACGCTGTTACCTGACACCTGACCGTTTACCACACCCAGATACTGCATTTTCTCGCTGTATTCAGCGGCCAATGCTGACTGAATACTGAGTGCACTCAGAACTAGGGTGGCTGCCATCATTGTTTTCTTCATTTATTACCCCTCTGTTCCGTGTCTCGGAGAGCAATTATTTCTGCTCTGCGGTATCTGCTTTCCCAGTTTTTGCTGTTTCCGGTGTGGCTGATTTCTTCTGGTTAATGGTCCAGGTCTGCAGTTCACCGTAATCATTCAGGGAGTCCACTTTCACCACACTTTCCTTCACCTGTACTTCATCACCCGGCATGAACATAAGCAGTTTCTGTGCCGTGTCGTTATCTGTGGCAATTTTCTTTCCGTTTCCGTCCAGTAGACTGCCAATCGCGTAAATGTACGGCGTGGTGTTCACCAGCATGGTTCTGCCATCCGGGCGGCTCTGCAGGCTGAGTCCTTCCTCAGCGCCCTTGCGCCCTTCAAGCAGCGCCTTCGGGCGATAGAACAATTTCAGCTTCGTGCGCAACGCCACGGCAATACCGCTGCCCTCCAGGGCCGGCGGAATATCCTGTAGGTTCAGCCAGTACACTGACTCCTTATCCTTCGGCAGATGGTCCGAGGCCATGATGATACGTAGTGTCTGCTGACCATTCGGCTTCACCTTGAAGAAGGATGGCGTCACCACAAAGGTTGGACGAGTATCCTTCTCCACGATATTGTCCACCCAAGCCTGTCCTCCAAAGATACGCACCTTGTCATTGTTGGTGACTGTGATGGTCAGTGCATCCTTGTCTCCGCGAAAGATATAGCGGGTCTGGTCTGCCGCCAGGGAAGCCACCGCGCTCTGACAGGTCATCATCAGCGCCAAAGTCATTCCCAGTGTTTTTGCCACACGGTTAGTGAAAAACGTCGTTACTGCGTTACGCTTACTCACACGTAATCTCCTGTAATTTCTCAGTGTCCTGCAGTCTGGTTGCAGATATCCGGCACAGGCCTAGGGTGATATCACCCGGCACATCCACCGTGTTAATCATCAGCACACCATTGTTAGCTACAAAGCCTAGCGGTGTATTCTTACTGTCACGTGCCCAGGTCCCCCCTGGCACAAATTCACCATCACGCTGCTTTACTTGCAGCAGGTAACGCTTAACTTTCAGGGCATCAAACGGCATCCAGACCACCGCCTTGTCCGTCGGCACCACCTTCTGACTGGTGTTCGTCAGTTCGGTGTTCAGCGGCAGCGTACCCGCATCAATCGTCACCGTATTCCAGTCATAACTATTCAGCGGTACAACCAAGTTGCCGTCATTGTCAGTCTGCCCGTCACCGGACGTCACCTGCACTCCGGGTGTATCCTTCACGTTCACGACCGCCACTGTGTCCCCAGTCGTGCGACTGAACATAATGTCTTTCGCCGCCGGAACGGCCAGTACCGAACCGCTGGCCGAAACAGAACCACTGGTTCCGCTGGACTGCGAATGATTCAGAGTCCCCTTCAGATAAGCCCAGTCACCACTGTATGACGCATTCAGATAACTACTCACACCACCACCGCTGTCACGCCCACCGCCCAAGCCATAGCTGAAACGATCATTCAGCGAGCCGGACACGCCTGTACTAAAACCTGTGCCATCGTCTTTACTCGTACTCACCGATGTACTGCTGCTGTAACGACGGTCAAACAGTGTAAACGGTACCGATACTGACGCCGATGCAGACCAGTTGTTTTCTCCCCAAGTGTTCCGTGAACCGGACAAACCCAAGTTAAGACTGATATCCTTAATCTGTGTACTCAGTGTGCCGGTAATACCTGTGTCCTTACCGTTGTCATCACTGTACCGGTAACTCCCGATCATGGATGCGGGGTAATAGCTCCGCTGCCAGCCGGATACCGACAAACTGAACAGTCCACCCACCGACTGACTGACACCAGCATTCCATTCATCCCTCTTCCGGCGACCATGATTTGACTGCGACCACAGATCTGTCGGGTCAAAAGAGGACATATCCTCGTATTTCTCACTCTGCCGTGACCAACTCACCCGCAGTCCGGTGTTCGTCATCTCCAGTTGTTTACTCCAGGATAACTGCACCTTATTTCCGCTGCGGCTACCGTCACGGTATTTTGCCGTGGCATAAGCGCCGTCAGCAGATAATGCCCCCAAATAATTCAGCCCCAGAACAGCTCCAGCGCTGACGCCCTGCCAGTCCTGGTTAAACACCCCCCCGGTGCGCAGCGTCAGCCCGTCCAGACCGTAACCGTATGACGCTGCAAACACACCGCCTTTCAGGTCACTGTCATCGTCAGGCATACCGGTTGCCACACTGAACTCGTGCTGCCCAGGGCTTAACTGCCCGGCCATCACCGACAGCGGGAAATTCTGCACCTGCTCGCGCCCGTCTTCGCCGGTGATTTTCATGACCACATCACCACTGGTATACAGCGGCACATCCGTGATGGAGAACGGACCTGCCGGCACCATCGCCGAATGCAGCAACCGCCCGTTCTGTGTCAGAGTCACCCTCGACGGTCCGTTCGCAATGCCGCTGAACACCGGGGTATACCCCAGATTGCCCGGCTTCATGCTGTTGTTCCGGCTCAGCGACACTCCGTACGTTCCTGTGCTGCCCAGCAGACTGTCCCCGGTGGATGTTTTCCCGACCGCCAGGTCCGCACTCAGTGAGCGGATGGCCCGGGTGGCCGTAAACATGTTTATCGTGGCGGAATTGCCCCCGCTGTCACCGCCACTGGCCGTGGCAGAAGAACTCACCACCCAGCGTCCGATATTGGCTTTCAGGTCCGCTGAGCCAAAGGCCGAGGTGTTATTACGTCCGGTGTTGGCGTTCGCGTTATAGTTCACGCGAAATGCACTGGTTCCGTAATCCCAGTCCACATTCTCCGGCATCTTCACCAGCCCCTTCTGGGGAATGGACAGCGCCAGACTCTGGGTGGAAACATCAAAATCCACCTTCACTGACGGGGCTTTTGTCAGCACATAGCACTGTCGTGTGGCGTCATATCCCTCACGAAAGTAATCTGCACCGACGTAAATCCCGGCCTTCGTCAGCCATGCCTCTGTCAGACACAGTTCATTACTGTCCTGTGGTGTCACATCCAGTATCTGTTTCCCGGCCTCTTTCCCGTTCAGGGACAGGTCAACCAGATAACGCCCCGGCGCATAGCTGCCGTTCAGGGCTGCCCAGACTTCTGGATTAACGCCTGCCCCCCCCTGGATAAAGGACATATCCAGTTTTTCACCTGCAACACCTGTGGCACTGGCGAAAGCAGCTGATACGGCAAGCGCAAGTGCGGCCCGACGGAAAAACACGGACGAAACCGGCTCTGCGATAGCCTTCTTTCCTGCACACACAATCCTTTTCTCCGTTACTGATACGTGACCACAAAGGTCAGTGCACCCGTGTATTCCCCCGCCTTCACGTTCGCCGGAAACACCGGCTGCGCACGAAAACGGAACTGTCCCTTAGCAGCAAACTCCACCGGGTAATTCACCGAATGACTGTCCTGAGTCAGACGTTCGCGATAATCTGCCTGCGCATCCACCGCCCGCACATCCACGCGAATACCATCACCCGCACCGCGGGTGACCACGCCCCCGGCGTCCAGCTGACCCGGGTTACCAAAATCCAGGGTGGCGATCTGCCCTGCCTTAAAGGCTGAGCAGCCCTGAACCGTGGCACCGGACTCATACAAACGCACAGTGAAATCACGCGGCGGCACAGACGCCCCTGTGGACTTGCGATAAGTTCCGAATGTCAGCCGGCTACTGTTGCCGGTGTTGTCCGCATCCACCACCACATGACAGGCAGAGGCCACCACGTCAGCGCTGAATACGGTTTTCTGAACAGCGGCGTGAGAAATCCCTTCCCCTGCCAGAAGCAGTAGTACTGAAAGCGATAAATTTTTCATGCAACTGTTATCCCGTATATGGAACACCGGCTTCGGATGTGTAAAAAGGAATCAGTTTGCTTACGGCCTGATGAGTACGTTGAATACGTCCAAGTGCTCCAGAGAAATAACCTTGTGAAACATCATTCCTTTCGCATGCTTCCTTTCTGGTATAACCCAGAACAAGAAAATCTCGCAGCGCATGAATAACTTTTTCACTATGAACTGGAGATATTTCGGCTAACAGCCAGAATTGACCGTCTGACATTTTTCCTGGCGACAAAACACGCCCACTCATTTTGCTCAAATACAAATCGTTGATATTAATCATATCGATTCCATAAGCACAATCAGAAAAAACAATATAAATCCGTTTCTCCCGATCAATTCTCCACAACAACCTTTCGCCTCAAGATTATCACGACACTTTATACTAAAAAACATCAATTTCACGATCTTTAATACATAACAATTGCCATGAACTAGATGAACATTCCGAAAGGAAGAGGAATATCAAAACAAACAACTACAAAACAAGAGAAATTCAGATTAAAAGATCGTTATAAAACAACAATGCAGCATCCATATGCAAAACCTAAATCAAACAGTATGTTTGATATTCATCAAAAAAGAATTAGCATTTTTCATTAAAATAATGAAATTCATAATCATCAAAAACATAACTATAGTTATTAGTTGACAGTTAATGATATTTCATTCAAAAGAGCGGTCAGATAAAATCGAACTAATTTGTTCAATAAAGGTCTGGTTATAAAGGAAGGGGACGTTTAGTTTCATGGAGAAAAGGAAATGAAAGAACAAATATACTTATTCCTTCTTGATAAGAAGGAGTCACAAAGAACCACAAACATTGCCCACTGTTTAGGCCTAAGTGTTTATCAGGCGCGGCATTATCTTATGAAACTGGAAGCTGAAGGCAAAATAAAACGAAGTCCCCCACGCTGGGGAGGGCACACCTCCTGGGCAATTGTGTGTCAGGCTGATAAACAAGGGTAAGGTAATATTCCATGATTACCGACTTTATCAATAATCTACAGTCAGGCAGTCAACTCCCAACTGTAGATTATGACTCAATACGCGAACACCTGGCGACAAAAGTTGATTCCCCGAAGGGGATAAATCCCTCGAGAATTGGCTACTCTGTCTGTAACTCCTGTGACTGTTTGTGTATTTTTATGGCATCTATCTATCGTGGTGCATAGACTGGCTCCCTGAATATCCAGACAATCAATATCACTTAAATGAATGATAGTCTTAATACTGGTTTTTGAACTGTTCATATAGAACAGATGATTGATGCCTCAGGACCGGAGAAACGCAGACGGCGTACTACACAGGAAAAGCTCGCCATAGTTCAGCAGGCCTTTGAATCGGGTATACCGGTTTCCCCTCGTTGCCCGGCAGCATGGTGTGGCAGCCAGTCGGTTATTTTCTCTGGCGTAAGCAATACCTTGAGAGAAATCTTACTGCTGTGACCGTCGGAGAAGAGGTTGTTCCTACATCTGAACTTGCCGCCGCCATGAAACGCCACACTCCGCCCCCGTCCTTGCAGTAAATTCCATCCACCTGAGCACGGTTCAATGAGACTGTCGATGTAATAGACACACCAGAACATTCCCTGACAGCATCCCTTTCGAATTTATGACCTCCAAAATATCCCCCCATAGCGCGAGCAATTCTGGAATCCACCTTTAATGCTGCGTTCTGGTCTTTACATCTTAAATTTTTTAATCCAATCGATGTATAGAACATGATGATAACTTCAAGGCGTCAAAAATTGTATATCTGACATCAAAAATAGAGTCAAGGGGAAAATCGACAATACCAATACATACCCCGGCAACAACAACCTTCTCAGGCATAATAAGAGAATTAATATGGAGTAATTCATCTAAAAAAAATATGATGACTGATATCTCTAATATATCTAGAGTGTCTTTTCGCCCCCCCTGAGGCCGAAAATTTCTCATCTTAGATGACATTAGTGAACTCAAAAGTGAATAGAGCATCAACTCTATTTTTTGGCATTAACTTACCATTTACTCAAAATTTCGAAGTATATTTGAGTACAAACTTCGACATATCTCATTAGAGTATCTGAACATAGGCGGTAATACCTGTGCATAGATTCTATTATCTAAGCTGAGGGGGGGGCAAACCGAGCAGATAAAATCCACTAATCTTTACTTTCAAACATTTAGACCACTTACAAAAAAATCACTGTAACAATAGAAAACCACAACCGCCGAGTTCTTATATAAAAATCCTCGGAAATCCTCCGAGGATTTAATAAGATCATTTATTTAAAAATTATACCTGAAGGAAAGACTAATATCTTTTGAACCTTTTAACCCTCCACCTGAAGTATAACCTCCATCAAATCCCAGTTTTATTGAATTACCAATCTTAAATTCGCTGCCTAGCCTTAGCTCCGTCTGAGTATTAGTCAAATTAGCGTCAAGCTGGTTCCCGTTGATAATAATGTTCCTTTCGGAATTTGCATTAATTTTGTGAGAAATTCGTGCGAATGGGGACGCATTGACACCTGAAAATTCTATATCTTTGCTCAGTCTGACCCCTGTTCGATATTGAACTATCTGTGACCTTTTTTCTTTAACACGAATATTATCGTTTAAATCGTAACCTCCAGAAGGCAGTCCGTAAAAAGTCATTCCTATTTCAGGTTTCAGCTTAATATTGCCCGGACCATTCCAGTCATAGCCAGCACTGAATCCCGCGATATAATTGTATTGACCACTACGTGCTACTGTCTTTTGATCTTTTAATTTATAGTCTGAGTAATGAATACCACTATATCCATAAATCCATCCCCCATTATTCAGAGTCCACTTACCATACAGGTTTACACCCGTCATACTGTCATTTGACCTAGCCCCTTCATCAAAATTGCCATGAGAAACCGTAGTACTCAACACGCCTCCCCATTGCAATGTGCCATCAAACATCTCAAGTTGTCGATCGATTCCGAGTGATTGATTTATCATTTTCTGACGATAGCCACGGTAACTGTTGTTACCATAGTGAAGATCAACTGCATTATACGATACCCATAAGCCACTCTCATTCGGAATAAGATTAGTGAGATGACGATCAGTATTCTCTACCTGCTGATTTAACAGATTAAAATGGCTGGTAAAATTAGAAATTGCAGTATTACTTCCTTTACTGATCCAGTTTGCCTGGCTATTGTTCGGCATAACTTCTGGTACCGGCTGTTCTGGTGTGTCCGGATTAGTTTCCGGTGTATCTGGGTTAGTTTCCGGTGTATCTGGGTTCGGTTTGGCTGGTTCTAATGGTTGCCATGGTATAACTGGATTGTACAGCATATAGTCATTTCCTTGTCTGGTAAGACGATAACGATAAGTACCAATATCAGCATAACCACCGGCAAGAGCGACATTTACTAAACTGAAATCTTGTTGAGAGTTATTAAAAGACATCAGCGCCTGCATTTTCCCATCCTGTACAGGATCGCCACCATTATCTTTTACTTTTAAAGTATAACTTCCGGAAGCCAATCCATGAACGACAATACTGTCGCCACTTTGTTCTGCCAGACGAGTGTTTAATTCAAATTCTCCTTCACCTTCGAGATCCCCCATGACATTGAGAACATTATTCTGTGTGCTGTCTGATAGAACAATGCTGGCTCCTGAGGCCATTTTCAATGTTCCCGTTGTGCTGTTAGAGGACATTATCCATTTGCTATTGGATGCCATGCTAAAAGTTGATTCAGTAGCAGCTTTGACTGCGCCTGTATATAATGCTTTACCAAGAGTCAGTGTGGCATTTTTATCAAGATGAATATCACCGGCCAAAATTGAGTGTGGCAAAGCAGCAAGTTCTTCATCACTGAGTATTGGCTGGCTGCAATTTGTTACTCCTGAATTATCATCCACTGTACATTTTCTGGTATTTTCCCAGCTTTCATTGCCGCGATTATATCCAATCAGTAAGTGACTATTTTCTCCAGCATTTATATTAGTCGCCACAGATGCATACTGACCAATTTGTAATCCCTTACCATCCGCCACATTAATATTACTGAATACGAAGTCAGAGGGAGCCCAGTCATTAAGATAAGTATTTCCAGCATGTAATACTGGTGCCCCCGAAATCAGTATATTACCATTATCTACATTTAGGGAACCATTGACATTTGCCCCACCGGTTAATGCCAGAACCCCTTTATCAGATGGAGGGTTATAATGAATGTTAAGTTCACCATTTGTAAGATTGTTATCCCTTTCTCCCAAGAATCCAAGATATGCCTGATCAGTATTATAATTATTCATCCCGTTGCCAGTTAAAGTTATTCTAGCGGCCTTATCTGCGTTGTGGTTTACTATCATCGCGCCATTATCAACTGCTTTAATACGGGAAAGGGATATAGAATTACCATTCAGATCCAGACGTCCACCGCGAAAACCGAAATAAATGTTATCGGCGTTAACCTGTTCTGCATCCCTTAATGCCACTGTTGGTCGACCACTTGTTATCGTTACTTTATTAAAAGCTTGCACGACCCCATCATCATCTTTTTGTTGATCCAGAATTACTAGACCATCACCAACTCTCAAGTCCCCTTCATTTCTCCCTGTACCTTTTACGTGCAGAGTACCTTCACCAATTTTATGAAGAGCATCCCCTTTCTGCCCATTAACTTGCCATAATACATTTACATCCTTATTTAAGATAATACCCGAACCAACCCATGTAGAATTGTTCTTTGTGGAAACAACAAAATCAGAGTTGAAGGTCAAACTCCCAGCTCCTTGATTCACACTATCATCCAGAACAATTTCACCGGAATCACCGGTAAAAATTAAATCTTTCCCAGCATTGAGATCACTTGCCCCTTTGTTCCCATGCATATTATATATAACGGAGTCTTGCCTCAATGTTCCAATTCCTGTATCTTTATCAAAACTCCATATCATCTTCCCTTTATCTTTTTCATATATAATGTCTTGATCTTTATCTGAATTAATTGTATTTTCCAACCACTCGGTAGGAATAACAGCCCAGTTATTCGCACAACATCCGGCTCCATTACCTGCAGTTAAAACTCCAACTAGTACCCATTTATCTAATTTGCTGTCATAACCAAATAAAGGTGAACCACTATCTCCAGCTTCTCCATAACTTGCCAGTGGTCCTTGTGTAGCACTAAATGTATCTCCTGTCCTTGATGTAATCATCTCTCCATGTTGATATGAACTAGGAGAATAGACAGTCCCACCTGTTAAGTAGTTATATGCACCGCTTAACCATGTTAGTTTGTTGTCTGGATCTTTTATCCGCTGTGTACCTGAACCAATGCGATAAAAGACTGGATATCTATTTTTGTCAGCATAAGCCCCATCCTTAGCCCCTTGTTCAGTTATTTCAGAAGGAGCAACTTCTGTTACAATCTTATTGAGCCGTGGGGCATGGAAGTCAAGCCTATCATGATCATTTCTATCTACTAACTTATAATTGTAGTTATTGGCATCAGGATTATTTCCGGAACTTCCGAAAACCACACTCTGGTAACCTACATTATGTTTAACACTTACTACATATTGTGGATTGACTAGAGTAGCGATTCCGCTTCTATCAACTGACTTAAAGTCGGGCATTGGGGCTTTATTCAATATACCTGCAACTGAACCATCTTTTTTGTATATTGATATATCTTCAGCACCTGGTTTAAACACACCTTTATTTTCAGCAAAATCACGAAAGACTTGATAATCAATCAGAGAGCTAACCGTAGAGGCGTTTGCAACATTAAATGAAATGATTACTAATATTGATAATAACGACATTTGTGCAGATATTTTACTTTTCCCTCTTGTGCAAAACTCAGGAACTGCAATAAGACAATTTGCTAGTTTACTGAATTTCAATTTATATATTTTATTCATACACCACCTATTTCACATATATTGGATTCAATCCTTAATTATAAACATCTCATTGATTACATTATGATAAAAAACATATAAAATATTTCTCTTTATATAATATTCCATCGTATCGCTAATCAGCCAAAGGCATACTCAGCTGATGCTCGTCAGTATTTCATGGTTATTATTGCTATACTGAGAACTGGCCCCAAGGCGGTAAAAAAGATCACTTTCCCCATCCAGGCAGGCTCCGGACACTGGTCCTTACACCGTCAACGCAGTCAGATCAATCTCCGTAACGAATTTATTCGGCCAGGAATCGTGAGAAACCAAAGAAGGAACGTCATTCTGATCCACGATATTGTAACTATTTTCACCATCGTCCAAGCTGGTATTTGTATATATTCCCCGTAATGTTTCACACTAGTGATATATTGTGGATTAATTAGTATCGCCATTCCGCAACCTGAATTTGCAGAAATAAAATCCGGCAGAGTTGTTCTGTCTAGAGCACCTACAAACTCTCCCTGATTATTATAAATGGTGATATTTGTTGCCCGAAACGAAACACGCCTTTATTTATTGCAGAACCACAAAACAGCTGATGATTTAATTCATTATTAACAGTCCCGACCAGACATTCTGCAGAAACAGAAAATGTAGAAGTTAGTAATAAAACAGAGAGGTGGAAACGCCTGAATGATCTACAAGCAGATTTTCTGGAAAATACAGGAACGACAATAATTCCACTTGCAAAGACACCATCGCGTAGGGAATAAATTCCATTCATCTGTTGTTATAAACACTCAAACATAATAGATTGTTATTGCTCAGTCATTCTCAACGAGTTAAATATCCTGCCCCTGTTTCTCAAAAACAGAAAGGAAGAGCACACATCGAAAAATAAGATGGCATCTCCATGTATTCCCTAACGCCCCAGAAGCATCAGTGAGAGTTATTTCCGTGAGACAATATGAATACCGAATATAACATTTTTGCGGCCCCCATTCTCACTCATAGTATCAGCTTCCTTCCGCAGTCACATATTATTCACTCATCCTGACATAGAACAAATCGCTTACCGGCGTGAATGACGCCCCTTATTTCAGCGCATGAAATGATAAGAATCAACCAACATAAAACAGGAACAAAAAGTGTTATTATAATTACAAGAAGCAGGCACAGAGCCACAACACTTCACACGCGAGATAACGGAGTTACTTAAATATATTAAATATCGTTTTTATGATAACTCAGATTTAATCACTTTTGTCTTGAGTAATACTTTGTCAGTGATTATTCTATCGGGCAGAATCAGTGTATTTATCACAACCATCGATTCATTATCTGATTTTGTCAGAGATTGCATCACAAAAAATGAGAATATCTAAAAAACAGGACACAAATAATCACGGAACAAACATCATGAATATAAACACCCTAAATCGTCAAAAAAAAGAAAGTGTGAAGCTGACTCCTGCAGAGCGTGCCGGAATGAGTGAGGGGGAATGGCAAAAAGCAATAGAATTCGACAGTACTGACACCGGCTGGGTGATTATGAGTATCGGGATGGCAATTGGTGCAGGGATTGTTTTTCTCCCGGTGCAGGTCGGTTTGATGGGATTGTGGGTATTTTTGCTCTCATCGGTGATTGGTTACCCGGCAATGTATCTGTTTCAGCGGTTGTTTATTAATACGCTGGCAGAATCACCAGAATGTAAAGATTACCCGAGCATCATTAGCGGTTATTTAGGTAAAAACTGGGGCATCCTGTTAGGTGCACTCTATTTCGTAATGCTGGTGATTTGGATGTTCGTCTATTCCACTGCCATCACCAACGATAGTGCCTCCTACCTGCATACCTTCGGTGTGACAGAAGAGTTACTATCAGACAACCCGTTATATGGCCTTGTACTGATTTGTATTTTGGTCGCGATTTCCTCACGTGGAGAGAAATTGTTATTCAAAATTTCGACTGGCATGGTACTGACCAAGCTACTGGTGGTCGCCGCGCTGGGCGTATCGATGGTGGGGATGTGGCATCTCTATAACATTGGTTCACTGCCACCGCTGGGGCTACTTGTGAAAAATGCCATTATCACGCTGCCGTTCACTCTCACATCGATTCTGTTTATCCAGACCTTAAGTCCAATGGTAATATCTTATCGTTCTCGTGAGAAATCAATTGAAGTTGCCAGGTATAAAGCTCTTAGGGCTATGAATATTGCCTTCGGTATTTTATTTGTCACTGTGTTTTTCTATGCGGTGTCTTTCACTCTGGCAATGGGACATGACGAAGCAGTTAAAGCTTATGAGCAAAATATTTCAGCTCTTGCCATTGCAGCTCAATTCATTGATGGAGTAGGCGCTGACTGGGTTAAAACCGTAAGTGTTATTCTCAATATTTTTGCTGTCATGACTGCTTTTTTTGGTGTTTATCTCGGATTCCGCGAAGCAACTCAGGGAATAGTAATGAACATTCTGCGACGCAAACTCTCTGCTGAAAAAATCAATGAAAAACTTGTTCAGCATGGGATTATGATCTTTGCGATTCTTTTGGCCTGGGGAGCGATTGTATTGAATGCACCAGTACTGAGTTTTACATCAATATGTAGCCCAATATTTGGTATGGTGGGCTGTTTAATTCCTGCATATCTGGTCTATAAAATTCCAAGCCTGTATAAATATAGTAAGCGTACAGCCTGAACCGTCTGGTCAGAATCTGACGAATTAGACAAAGTGGT
>OBUT01000150.1_pt1 | contig 33180 bp, 26 predicted proteins | sample 1475941 | NCBI WGS metagenome assembly OBUT01 (sample SAMEA2579956, study PRJEB22360) | human gut metagenome | biome: human gut; feature: human-associated habitat; material: faeces | place: Denmark | collected 2008/2010
ACTCACAGCGACCACATCGGGGAGGCCCACCGCCCCAGCGGCAGCCATGTGGCTGTACGGGTGTCCTTCCTGACGCTGGCGGAGAAGGTCCCGGTCTATGACCTGTCCGTGCCTCAGCACCTCAACTTCCTGCTGGAAAACGGGCTGATCGTCCATAACAGCGGCAAGTCCTTCTCCGCCAAGCGCGAGATCACCAACGCATTTCTTCTCACCACGGATGATATTTTCATCTGTGACCCGGAGGGCGAGTATTTTCCTCTGGTCGAGCGATTGGACGGTCAGGTGATCCGTATTGCTCCCACCAGCACGGATTATATCAATCCCATGGATATTAACCTGAACTACTCCGACGATGATAACCCCCTGTCGCTGAAAGCAGACTTCATCCTCTCTCTGTGTGAGCTGATCGTGGGCAATCGGGACGGGCTTGAACCCGTGGAAAAAACGGTGATTGACCGCTGTGTGCGTATCATTTACCAGCCTTACTTGAACGACCCGAAGCCCGAAAATATCCCCATCCTGGGCGACCTGTACCAATGCCTGCTGGAACAGGAGGAGCGGGAAGCCCGCCGCATCGCCACGGCGCTGGAGATTTATGTGTCGGGGTCCCTCAATGTGTTCAATCACAGGACGAATGTAGATGTAAACAACCGGATCGTCTGCTACGACATCAAGGGCCTCGGCAAGCAGCTCAAAAAGCTGGGGATGCTCATTGTTCAGGACCAGGTATGGGGGCGCGTGACAGAAAACCGCTCTGCGGGGAAGTACACCCGTTACTATATGGATGAGTTCCATCTGCTTTTGGCGGAGGAGCAGACCGCCGCGTATTCTGTGGAGATTTGGGCACGGTTCCGAAAATGGGGCGGTATTCCCACCGGCATCACACAGAATGTCAAGAACCTTTTGAGCAGCCGGGAGGTCGAGAATATCTTTGAGAACTCGGACTTCATTTACATGCTCAATCAGGCGGCGGGAGACCGGCAGATTTTAGCCAAGCATCTCAATATCAGCCCTCATCAGCTCTCCTATGTGACCCACTCCGGCGAGGGCGAGGGGCTGCTGTTCTACGGCAACGTCATTCTGCCCTTTATAGACCGCTTTCCCAAGGACACGGAGCTTTACAAGATCATGACCACCAAGCCCCAGGAGGTGTCCGGTTGAGACGAGAGCCGCGCTTGCAGTTCACGAAAGAGGAACGGGAAAACCCCGCCCTGGAAAAGCCCATCCGCAAAGCGGACCGGGCGGCGGCCAGGGCGGACAAGGCCCAGGCGAAGGTCCCCAGGCGGAAGGTCAAGCAGCACACCATGGACCCGGAGACCGGGGCCGTCACGGTGCGCTTGCAGTTTGAGGACAAGAAGCCGCCCTCCAAGCTCCAACATGCGCTGCGGGATGCCCCGGCAGATACGGCGCTGGGCGCGGTGCATCGGGAAGTCCGGCAGAGTGAGGCGAACAATGTGGGAGTGGAGAGCGCCCATAAGACAGAGGAGGCGGCAGAAAGCGCCGGGCGTCTGGTCCGGGCCGGGTATCGCTCCCATAAGCTGCGCCCCTACCGCAAGGCGGCTGCGGCGGAGCGGAAGCTGGAAAAGGCCAATCTCAATGCCCTGTATCAAAAGAGCCTGCAAGAGAACCCCGGCCTTTCCAGCAGCCCACTTTCCCGCTGGCAGCAGAAGCAAGCTATCAAGCGGCAGTATGCCGCCGCCCGCCGCGCCGGACAGACCGCCGCCACCGTGGGGCAGACTACCGCGCACACGGCCCAGTCTGCAAAGGCGGCGGCGAAAAAGAGCCGTCAGGCGGCGGATTTTGCCCGGAGGCACAAAAAGGGCTTCCTGATCGCTGCGAGCCTGTTTCTGGCTGTCGCGTTCTTCCTCAACTGCATGTCCTCCTGTTCCGTGCTGGTACAGGGCGGTATGTCCGGCATCGCCAGCACCACCTATCCCTCCACCGACGAGGCCATGCTGGGCGCGGAGGACGCCTATGCCGGGATGGAGGCGGAGCTGCAAGACTACCTGGACACCTACGAGAGCACCCATTCCTACGACGAATACCACTTTGACCTGGACGAGATCGGGCACGACCCCTATGTGCTCGTTTCCATCCTCACCGCCTACCATCAGGGGGAGTGGACGCTGGACGAGGTGCAAGGGACGCTGGATATGCTCTTTGAGAAGCAGTACATCCTCACCGAGCGCGTCGTGGTGGAGACCCGGTATGACAGCGAGGGGGACCCCTATTCCTGGTACATCTGCTATGTGACCTTGGAAAATACCGACCTGTCCCACCTGCCGGTCTACATCATGGGCGAGGACCAGCTTTCCATGTACGCTACCTATATGGCTACCCTGGGCAACCGCCCAGACCTGTTCCCGCAGAGCCAGTACCCCAACGCCTCCCAAAAGGAGGACTACCTGGACTACGACGTGCCCCCGGAGGCATTGGAGGACGAGCAGTTTGCCGCCATGCTGGAGGAAGCGGAGAAATACCTGGGCTACCCCTATGTTTGGGGCGGGTCCAGCCCCTCCACCAGCTTCGATTGCTCCGGCTTTGTGAGCTGGGTCATCAATCACAGCGGCTGGGACGTGGGGCGGCTGGGGGCGCAGAGCCTGTGCAACATCTGCACCCCCGTTACCGCCGCCAACGCCAAACCGGGCGATTTGGTGTTCTTCAAGGGCACCTATGACACGCCGGGGGTCTCTCACTGTGGCATCTATGTGGGGAATGGCATGATGATCCACGCCGGGTCCCCAATCTCTTACGCAAACCTGAATACAAGCTACTGGCAGGAGCACCTGTATTGCTATGGCCGCCTGCCCTGAGAGGAGTGTTTTCATTGAACCCGAAAATTACAAAACTGCTGGCGGAGCGTGAGAAAAACAGCGAGAAGATCGCCAAGCTCAACGCCCGCAACGACGAGATCGACAAGCAGGTGACGGAGCTGGAGAACCTGGACATTGTGGGCATTGTCCGGCGCATGGGCGTGACGCCGGACGAGCTGGCCGCGCTCATGCAGGCGGCCCGTCCGTCCGGGCCGCAGTCTGCCGCCCCTGTGGAAAAGGAGGAGGCCGACCATGAGGAAACTTAAAACCCGTCTGTTCACCGGCCTGCTGGCCGTGATGCTGTGCTGCTCCGCCCTGACCCCTGCCGCTTTCGCCTACGCCGAGGACCCGGAGGAAGTAACTTCGGAGGAACCCGTTACCGGGGGCGTGGAGCCGGAGCCCCTGACCCCGGAGGGCAACCTGACCATCGTGGACGACATTGAGGGCGAGGCCGCCGGGGATAAGCAGTTTATCACCGTCCAGACCAAGGGCGGCAATACCTTTTATATTATTGTAGACCGGGCGGCGGACGGTGAGAACACCGTCTATTTCCTGAACGCCGTGGATGAGGCCGACCTGCTGGCGCTCATGGAGGACGGGGAACCTGCCGCCTGTTCCTGCACGGAGAAGTGCGCGGCTGGTGCGGTCAACACCGCCTGCCCGGTGTGTGCGGTCAACATGACCGAGTGCGCGGGAAAGGAGCCGGAGCCGGAACCCACCCCGGAACCGGAGGAGACGCCGGAGCCGGAGAAAGAGGCGGGCGGCCTGAACCCCGCCGTGCTGCTGGTCGTCCTGGTCCTGCTGGGCGGCGGTGGGGCGCTGGCCTACTTCAAGCTGGTCAAGGGCAAACAGGCCAGCACCAGGGGCAGCGCCGATCTGGACGATTACGACTACGGCGAGGACGAGGGGGACGCCGACGTGGAGCTGGACGAGCCGGAGACGGAGGATGAGGAACTGTGAGATGCTTTACCAACAATCCCTATGAGCGGACGATGATGCAGGCCCCGCACAGGCCGCGTCCGTCCCGTCCTGCTCCTGCCCCCAAAGGGCACCCCTGCCACGGCTGCAAGCGGTTCGGGGAGGTCTGCGTCCTGCCCTGTCACCGGGGCGTCATGCAGCATCTTCCGGCCAGGGCATAAAAAGACGGGCCCGCCGTTTGGCGGGCCGTCTCCTGGATTTCCTATTGAATGGACTGCAAAACCTGTTCCAGTTCCGGCAAATCCTCTGTGATGATCTCCCATACGAGCATCAGGTTGACGCCCTCATAGTCATGGACAATGCGGTTGCGCAAGCCGTACATCTCCCTCCACGGGATTTCAACGCATCGTCGGCCACACGGCACAGCTCTCCGAGCTGACTGAGGTTGAACACGCAAGCCTCCACCAGCTTGGTATCTGCCGCGAAGCTCTCATAGGTGTACCCCTTGCAGTAGTCGATCACCTTGGCGGCATATCCGGCCATCTTCTGGACGATGATTTCATTTCTCATAAATCGTTACTCCGGTGGATTGGATTTCACGGTCAATCAGCGAACCATGTTCAATGTGAGACACGTCGAACACATCCACAGGCATCCCCACGGCCTGCCGGACGGCCTCCATAAAGCCCACAAACTTCAGGCCCCGCAGTTTGCTGTCCACCAGAATATCCAGGTCGCTTTTCTGCGTCGCCGTTCCCTTGGCAACCGAACCAAACAGGACGGCGCGAGAAATGCCGTAGCGGTCAAAAACGGGCGTAAGGGCAGACTGTGCATCTGAGATTGTTCGGATCATTTCAGCACCTCCTTGTACCATTATTATACACGATAAAACTGAAAGAAGGAATAGAAAAATGCGGAAGGAAGTGAAATTATGCGTTTGGTAATTGCGGAAAAGCCATCGGTGTCCCAAAGTCTGGCCGCTGTGCTGGGGGCTGGACAGCGCCGGGAGGGGTATCTGGAAGGAAACGGCTGGCTGGTGAGCTGGTGCGTGGGGCACCTGGCCGAGCTGGCAGACGCCGCCGCGTATGACCCGGCCTACGCCAAGTGGCGGAAGGAGGACCTGCCTATCCTGCCGGAGAGCTGGCGGTTTACCATCGCCAAGGACAAGCGGGACCAGTTTGACGTATTGCGGACCCTCCTTCGGCGGGAGGACGTGACCGAGGTGGTCAACGCCTGCGATGCGGGCCGCGAGGGGGAGCTGATTTTTCGCACGGTCTATGCCCTGGCAGGCTGCTCCAAGCCCATCTCCCGACTGTGGATTTCCTCCATGGAGGACGAGGCCATCCGGGAGGGCTTTGCCCATCTGCGCCCCGGACGGGAGTATGACGGGCTGCATCAGGCCGCCCTCTGCCGGTCCAAGGCGGACTGGCTGGTGGGCATCAACGCCACCCGGCTGTTCTCCCTGCTCTATGGCTGCACCCTGAACATTGGCCGGGTGGTCTCCCCCACGCTGGCGCTGGTGGTCCAGCGGGAGGCGGAGATCGCCGCATTTCAGCCGGAGACGTTTTACACGGTGGAGCTGGACTGCGGCGGCCTCTCCCTGGCCGGGGAGCGAAAGCCCAGCAAGAAAGAGGCGCAGGAGGCCGCCGCCCGGTGCCAGGACAGCGCCGCCGTGGTCCAGTCGGTGGAGCGGCGGGAAAGGGTGGAAAAGCCGCCCGCCCTCTTTGATCTGACAACCCTCCAGCGGGAGGCCAACCGCACCCTGGGCTACACCGCCCAGCAGACTTTAGACTACCTGCAAGCCCTCTACGACAAGAAGCTCTCTACTTACCCCCGGACGGACAGCCGGTATCTGACGGACGATATGGAGGCGGGCGTCCCGGCGCTGGTTGAGGCGGCCGCCTCCATCTGCGGTGTGACTGCGCCGGAGACGGTGCTGGCCGGACAGGTCTGCGACAGCGCCAGGGTCAGCGACCACCATGCCGTGGTGCCCACGGCCAGCGCGGGCAGGGCGGACCTGGAGGCCCTGCCCATCGGGGAACGCGAGATACTGCGGCTGGTGTCTTTGGGGCTGCTCCGGGCCGTCTGCCCACCCTGCCGCTCTGCGGAGACCTGTATCACAGCGGTGTGCGGTGGGAGCACCTATGCCGCCAAGTGGAGGGAGGTCCTGTCCCCTGGCTGGAAGGTGTACGCGCAGACGGCGGACGCGGAGGTGGGGACAGGGCCGGACGGACTGACGGAAGAACAGATGCTGCCGGTGGCCGCCGCCAAGATCAAGGCGGGCAAGACCACACCGCCCAAGCACCACACCGAGGATTCCTTACTCTCCGCCATGGAGACGGCGGGCAAGGAGGATATGCCAGAGGATGCCGAGAGGCGGGGCATCGGCACACCGGCCACCCGCGCCACCATTCTGGAAAAGCTGGTGTCCGCTGGTTTCGTAGAGCGGAAAAAGGCAAAGAAAACCGTCTCCCTTCTGCCCACCCCCCTGGGCACGGCCCTCATTACGGTGTTGCCGGAACAGTTACAGTCTCCCATGCTCACCGCCGAGTGGGAGTATCGGCTGAAAGAGGTGGAGCGCGGGACCCTGGCCCCCGGCGATTTCATAGACGAGATCGCCGCCATGCTGCGGGAGCTGGTGGAGACCTGCCGCCCGGTAGAGGGCGGCGCGGTGCTGTTCCCCTCCACCCGCGAGGCGATGGGCCGCTGCCCCCGGTGCGGCGGGACCGTCACCGAGGGCAGGCAGGGCTTTTTCTGTGAAAACCGGACTTGCGGCTTCGCTATCTGGAAAGACAGCAAGTGGTGGGAAAACAAAAAGAAAAAGCCTACCAAGTCTATTGTTGCCGCGCTGCTGAAAGACGGACGCGCCCAGGTCTCCGGCCTGTGGTCGGAAAAGACGGAAAAAACCTATACGGCCACGGTGGTGCTTACGGACGACGGGACGCGGGCCAGCTTCCGCCTGGAGTTCGGCCATGAATGACCCGCCCCGTATGACCGAGGCCCAGCTTCGCCGGGTCAGACGGCTGATCCGGTCCCTGTGCGCCAACTGCAACGGTGGCAACTGCCTTCTGCTGGACGACGGCTATGAGCCATGCCCCTGCCCGCAGATGCTCACCTGTTCCGTGCTCTGCCGGTACTTCCGCGCCGCCGTCCTGCCCGCAGACCGGGAGCTGCAAGCGGAGGTTATGGCAGACAGCCGGAGGCGGTGCCGGGAGTGTGGGCGGCCCTTCTCCCCCAAAGCGAAAAATACCCTGTACTGCCCGGAGTGCGCCGCACGGAGGACCCGCCGCAGCAAGCGTGAGTGGGCGGCCCGGAACAAGGGCAGACCTTAGAAAAAGTGGCCGCTGAAAAGGCCGGATTTCCGGGGCTTTCCAGCGGTAAAACCGGAGCAGGAAACCACTTTCCCAGGCAGCCCACAAAACGCAGTTACTTTTTCTATTTCTATACTCAGACCACCCCCGCACGGGACGGTGTTTCCCGTCCTGTGCGGGGGCATTTTTTATGTGCAGAAAGGAGCGCCTTATGGCAAAGAAAAGCTATCCCAGCCGCGAGGAGCGTATGAAGGACCTGAACCAGCGGCTGGAACAGGGCATCCGGGACGTGTTTGAAAGTGAGCGGTTTCGGGATTACCTCTCCGTCATGTCCCGGTTCCACACCTATTCCGCCCGCAACGTCCTTCTCATCCACATGCAGCGGCCCAACGCCGCCCGTGTAGCCAGCGCCAAGCGGTGGCGGGAACAGTTTGAGCGGTTCATCAATAAGGGAGAAAAGGCCATTTACATCATGGCCCCCATCCCCATCGTCAAAACGGTGGAGCGGCAGAAGCTGGACCCGGATACCAGAGCGCCGGTGCTGGACGAGGACGGTCAGGTTATCACAGAGAAACGGGAGGTGCAGGTGCCACGGTTCCGCCCGGTGCCGGTGTTCGACGTGTCTCAGACCAACGGCAAGCCCCTCCCGCAGTTGGCCCAGGACCTGACCGGCGATGTGGAGCAGTACGAGGCGTTCATGGAGGCCCTGCGCCGAACCGCCCCGGTGCCCATGGAGATCAAGCCCATGGCGGAGAACCTGGACGGCTATTTCAGCCTGGAGGAGCAGAGCATTTCCATCCGGGCGGGTATGAGCGAGGTCCAGACAGTATACGCCGCCGTCCATGAGATCACCCACTCCATCCTCCACGGCCAGGAGGACGAGAAAAGCCGTTCTACTGAGGAACTGGAGGCGGAGAGCGTGTCCTATGTGGTCTGCCAGTATTGCGGCGTTGAGACTGGGGCCAACAGCTTCGGCTACCTTGCCTCCTGGAGCAAGGACAAGGAGCTGTCCGAGCTGCGCGCCTGTCTGGCGACCATCAATAAGACAGCCAACCAGCTCATCGGTGAGATCGACCGCCACTTCGCGGAGGTCTGCAAGGAGCGCGGCATTGAGCTGAAACAGGAAAATTCGCCGAAAATTTCGGCGAATTTCGAGGGGCCGGACACGCCGGAGCAGTTTGCCGCCGCCCTCTACGACTACATGGCGGAGCTGAAGGAAGCCGGGATGCTGCAACACCCCTATTCGTTGGACCCCAGGGAACAGACGGTCTCAGAGATTGCGGAGGAACTGCGGGCAGGCCATTTTGCCGACATCCGTAATACGCTGGACCGTGTGGGAGAGCAGACGGGATTGCCCACCGCTGTGGCGATGCTGGACCGGCTGGAGAAATTGAGCGACCTCCGGGACCAGGGCCTGACCTTCCGACTGGAGACCAACCCCAACGCCACCTCCTATCAGGACCAGGGTTATCTCCAGGCCGCCGAATGGAACGGAGAGGACTATATCCCCCGTGAAGTGGTCTATGTGGGGCCGACAGACCGATGCCGGGAGCTGCTGTACCAGTTGGAGGCGGGAGATGTGACCGCCCGGCAGGTGCGGGCGCTGGACCAGACGGATTCCAAAGAGCTGGAGGCCCTGTATCTGCTGGACGACGCCGCCTATCTCCATATCCAGCTCCGGGACGAGGGCTACGACTACACCCTCTACGACAAGGAGACCATGCGACTGCGGGACGGCGGCGTAATTGACGCGGAGGACGTGGCGCTCTCTCCCATCAAGCACCCCTTGGCCGCCGTGCGGGAGGAAGTGTTCGACGCCACGGGAGAGCGGCCGGAGAAGGTGGAGGCGGTCCCCCTGGAGCTGGTGGAGAAATTGCAGGAGGCCCAGTTGGAACCGCCTGCGGCTTCCAGCCGTGAAAAGCTGATCGAGCACTTTGCCGCCGAGGACGCGGCGCTGTTTGATACGGAGCTGGACGCCTACCCCATGCCGGACCCGTCACTGAGCATGGAAGATCTGTCCGAAGCCGGTTATACGGAGGATGACCTGCTTCCGGTCTCCCTGGACACGGCGGAGCTTATGTATGGCGGCGATTTCACCGTCTATCTCATCCGCCCCGGAGAGAACCCGGAGATGGTCTTTGACGAGGAGGACTTTGACCACCACGACGGCCTCTTTGCCGTCCCCCGTGAGGAGTGGGAGGCCAGCCCGGATTTTGACGACGCCATCCAGGACCGTCTCCGTGAGGAGGAGCAACAGAAGCGGGAGGCGGCCTTTCTGGACCACCAGGGAGATTGCTTCGCCCTCTATCAGCTTCACCGTGGGCCGGAGCAGAGGGACCTGCGCGATATTTCTTTGGAGCGCCTTCGGGCGGAGGGCGCGTCCCCCCGGAAGGGCAACTATGATCTGGTCTACACCGCCCCGCTCACCGGCCAGGGTGACACCCTTCAGCAGCTCAATCAGCTTTGGCATCGCTTCAAAGAGGACCACCCGGCGGACTACCACAGCCCCAGTATGCGCATCAGCGACATCGTGGCGCTCAAGCAGGGCGGCGTGTTATCCTGCCACTATGTAGACCAATACGCCTTTTCCGAGCTGCCCGGCTTCTTCTCCGGGCGCAATCCCCTTCGGGCCGCCGAGGACAGCCTGGAGCAGAACGACAACCAGCTTGACGGCATCCTCAACAATACCCCCAGCGTGGCCGAGCTGGAGGCCCAGGTCAAGGCCGGTCAGCAGATTTCCCTTGTGGACCTTGCGCAAGCGGTCCGCAAGGAGCAGGCGGAAAAGAAAAAATCTGTGGTGGCGCAGCTTAGAAATGCGCCGCCCGCACAGGAGCACAGGAAAAAAACAGCGGAAAAAAGCACAGAAAGGGAGCGATAACCATGAAGCACTTTACTTATGAGGAAATGGAACTGATGAGCATTTACGACCCCGGCACCCGCGAGGGCCTGATCGCCAACCTGGAGAAAATGCGGGGCTTTCTGGAGCCGGACGAGGACGAGCTGTGGGAGCTGACGGACAGCGCCCTGGAAAAGCTGCGGGAACTGAGCGACGCGGACTATGAGCAGTTGGAGCTTATCCCGGATTTTATGGACTGACCGGCAGGGGGCGGCGCACAGCCGTCCCCTGTGCTATTTACCATCCGAAGGGAGGTTTTGAGCATGGCAAACAGCGCACAGTTTTATGAGCAGATGGCGGCCAGGACCGCCGAGCAGATCACCGGCAGCTATCAGGAGTGGACGGCCTTTCTCGCCACCGCCGCCCGTCTCTACAAATACCCCTACCATGAGCAGCTTATGATCTACGCCCAGCGCCCGGAGGCCACGGCCTGCGCGGAGTATGACTTTTGGAACAAACGGATGCGCCGGTATGTCCGGCGCGGGTCCAGGGGCATCGCCCTGGTGGATAGCAGCGGCGAAAAGCCCAGTCTGCGCTATGTGTTCGACGTGGCGGACACAGGCGGCGGAGACAATGCCCGCCGCCCCTATCTCTGGCAGTTACAGGACGAGCACATGGATACGGTGCTGCTGGCTTTGGAGGCCCGCTATGAGGTTTCCGGCGCAGACGGTTTGGAATATCAGTTGGAGCTTGTGGCGGACCGGCTGGTAAAAGACTACTGGGCGGACCACCAGCGGGATATTCTCGGCATCATTGAAGATTCGTTTCTGGAGGAATATGATGATTACAACGTAGGGGCGTCGTTCCGAAACGCCGCCTCCACCAGCATCACCTACACGCTGATGTCCCGCTGCGGGATAGACCCGGAGCAGTATTTCGGCCATGAGGACTTTCTGAGCGTCTTTGACTGGAATACCCCCGCCGCCGTCTCCGCCCTGGGCACGGCGGTCAGCGAGGTCAGCGAACAGGTGCTGCGCCACATTGAAGTCACCATCAAACGCTATGAGCGGGAGAAAATCACGGAAAGGAGCCAGAACCATGGAGAACAAGCTGACCTACACACAGAACGGGGACTATCTGATCCCGGATCTGAAGCTGACAGAGGAGCCGGAGGCGGCACCCCTGGGCAAGTACGGGAGGATGCGCAGGCAGTATCTGAAGGAGCACCGGCCCATCCTGTTTCAGAAGCTGGTGCTGGAGGGGAAGCTGTACCCGCACCTGCGGGAGACCGACGAGACGGCCCACCGGAGGCTGTCCGAGATGCTGCCGCAGATGGCGAAGGAGGCGGGCGTGACGGAGGCGTTGAAAGCAGCCGACCCGATGAAGTGGGTGGGGCTGATGAACACCCTGAAAGCGCAGGCGGAGGAGATCATCCTGAACGAGCTGGTGTTCAGCTAACCGGGCAGGAACAGCAACTGACCCTGTTCCCCTCGGAGCGGGAACAGCAGGCGATGATAGAAGCGGAGAGCGTGGAAACGCCCTCCGCTTTTTCCATCTCCGACGCAGAGTGGGACGCGGAGCTGCGCCGGGGGTCCGGCAACCTGGACGGTAAGCTGCGGATTTATGCCCTGTTCCTGGGGATGCCGGACACAAGAGCCACCATTGCTTTTTTGAAGCAGGAATACGGGTCCTTTTACTCTCACAGCCAGACCTACCGGGACGGGAGCCACGGGACGGTGATCTATACCGCAAAGGGCATTGAGTTCAGGCGCTACCAGCCCAGCGGGTCCATACACGTCCCATGGAGCCGGGCGGCGGCACGACTGAAGGAGCTGGCGTCCGCTCAGGACTATTTCACTCCGGTGGAACAAGGCCGCTGGGACGCTATCGTGCGGGGCTTTCAGCAGCGCGGGGAGCCGCTGCCGCCCCCGGTGCCCCGCGCCCCCTATCCGCCTCCCATGCAGCCGGAGCAGCTTACCCTGGACGCGCTCACCACGCCGCCCGCCGCTGAGACCGTCAGCCCGCCGCCTGCCTCCCTGCCGCCCTTTCATGAAAAGTATCTCCCGGAAATCCTGCGGCATGAAGATGGGAGTGCCACCTGGGAGGCCCTGACCAAGTTCTTTGCCGACCACCCGGAGGAGCACCTGCGGGTCAGCTATCTGCGCCTGCGGTTCGGCGAGGTCCTGTATCAGTACCCGGCCAGCGATGGGACCACCATCGGCTTTCGTGGTTTCCCGGACCAGTTCCATGTGTGGGAGGGCAATTATCTCAACCCTACCGCTATTACCCGCCTGACCTGGGCGGAGGTCTGCCTGTTGGCGGAAAAGGAGATCGCACGGGACACGGAGCAGGCCATTCCCGCCCATGAGGCCGAAGCCGGTGCAGACGAGACAAGGACGCCTGACAGCCCGGAGGTCCCACCCCAGCCGGAAATCCCTACCACGGCCCGCCATGGGGCGCTGACCCAGGCGGACATTGACGCGGCCCTGCGGGACTGGAACGGGGACATGGAGAGCAAGCGGGCCGTGGTCCGCTACATGAAGGAGCATGGGCGGGAAAAGGACACCGCCGTATGGCTGCAACAGGAGTACGGCGACAGCCTGCCCGCGTTCCCGGTCACGGCGGACGGCGCTGCGGGCGATGTGCCGTGGCCCAAGGTCCAGCGCCGGATCGCCCAGCTCATCCAGCGGGACGAATTCTTCACTGAGCAGGAACAGGACAACTTTGAAAATATTGACCCGGTGGAGATACGGGAGCGGCTGGCCCAGCGCGGCATTGTGGACGGCAAGGTAGTGGACCCGGAAAAGCTGGACAACGACCCCTTCATCCGGCAGGTCATGGCCGATGCGGAACGGGCCGCCGGAACGAGTGAGGCAGAGGTCTACACCACCAGGGGCGGAAAGACCTACCGGCCCGGAGACATTTTAGACAGCCACACGGACGAAAACGATCCAGTCATTCGTCTGGTGATCGACCATGTGGATGAGAAGCACGTCTGGTACACCACGCCGGACTACCCGGACCGGGAACAGCCAGCGGAGATGTTCCGCCTCCTGTTTGAAAACTACCTGGACAACGGCGTGTGTCGGGCCGCGTCAGAGCCCGAGGCAGCCAAAGCGCCGGAGCTGGGGACCTCTCCCACGGTCCGCAGGATTTATGAACAGTATCTTCCTATTGTGCGGGAGAAGGTGCTGGCGGACAAAGCCTATCAAAATGCCTGCCGCAACTCAGACCGGGAGAACGCCATGCTGGAGGGCGCGGAGGCCATCAAGCGGGCGGTGCTGTCCATTGAGGACCCCAATTTTATGCGCCTCTATTATGACCTGACCAGCTTTCACAACAGTCTCCACCAGACCGTGTTGGAGGAGACCTATGCCGCCCTGACGGAACCGGCCCAGCCGGACTTGTCAGGCCAGCCGGTGTCCCGCGACGGCGATACCATCACCATCGGGGCCGGAGAGCCAACCCATGAAGTAGACCTTGCGGTTTCTACCGAGGAATGGACAGAGATACAGGAGGCAATCCCGGAGGATGGAGTGGTGCCGGGGGTAAGCACCATTGGCGGCAAGCCCCGCGACCCGCTCTCCTCCGCGTACGGCGCGGGGGATTTTGTCTATCTGGAGGATAAGGAGTACAAGATCACCTCCCTGGAACGGGGGCAGGTGGAGCTTCTGGACCCCACGCTGGCCTATCCCGTCTATCGGACAGAGACGCGGGCGAATTTTGAACGGCTGCTGCGGCAAGACCAGCGCAACGGCGCAATTACCGAGTTCCTGCCCGCTGATTTGGAGCGGTTCGACCAGGACTTGCGGGAGGTGCTGGTCTCCGGCCTGCTGACAGGCCGGGACAAGGACTATATTTCCCAGTGGCTGCGGAACGGCGAGGGCAACACCAAAATCGCACAGCGCCTCTCCGCACAGTTTGCGGGCCGGGTGGAGACCATGGGCCTTGTGACTGGGGAGACGGCAGATTACCGGGCCACGACTACCGGCCTGGGGGTGGAGATCATCCGGGACGATGATAAGATACTTACCACCGTCTCCGCCTCCTGGGGAGAGCTGTCCGCCGTTCTCCGCGCCCTGTATCAACAGGAGCTGGACGGCTTTTCCCACACGCCGGTCCAGCGGGAGGCGGTGCATCTGACGGGCACCCCGGCCTATCAGGTAGGCGACCATGTGGTGCTGCCCGCGCCCGACCAGGAGATCAGCGGCACCATCGGTTATATCGGGGCGCAGGAGATCCGCATTGATACCGGCCCTTACGCATGGAGCCAGCAGACAGTCAGCCGCAGTCAATTCGAGGAATGGCTGCGGCAGGACGAGCGCAACGCGGGACTGTTCCAGCCGGAGGTCCGGGAGACGGAGGAACCGGCGTACACCACGCAGACCACCGCTGTCTATCCAGGGGATAAAAACCACCTGCCCTACGACGTTGTGATACAGACCATCCGCACCGGCGAACCGGAGCGGCCAGGACCGGGGCCCTCCATGCCTCCGGCTGGCAACTTCCACATCACAGACGACCATTTAGGTGAGGGCGGGCCAAATGAGAAGTACCGGAGGAATGTGGAGGCCATCCGCACCCTGAAAGCGATTGAACTGGAGGGGCGCGTTGCAACAGAGGCGGAACAGGAAGTCCTCTCCCGCTATGTGGGCTGGGGCGGCCTGCCCCAAGCATTTGACCAGGACAAGGAGGATTGGCGCACAGAATACGCGGAGCTGAAGGGGCTGCTGGATGAGGCAGAGTACGCCGCCGCCCGGTCCTCCACCTTGAACGCCCACTACACCAGCCCCGTGGTTATCAAGGCGGTCTATGAGGCCCTGGGCAATTTCGGCTTCCAGAAGGGCAACATTCTGGAACCCTCCTGCGGCGTCGGCAACTTCTTCGGCCTGCTGCCGGAGGCCATGGCGGGCAGTCAGCTCTACGGTGTGGAGCTGGACAGCATCACCGGGCGCATCGCGTCCCTCCTCTATCCAGAGGCCCGGATCGCTGTGCGCGGGTTTGAAAAGGTACACTTTCCAAACAGCTTTTTTGATGTGGCAGTCGGCAACGTGCCCTTTGGTCAATATCCGGTCAATGACCCGGCTTACAACAAGCTGGGCTTCCACATCCACAATTATTTCTTTGCCAAGGCGCTGGACCAGGTGCGTCCGGGCGGCATTGTGGCGCTTCTCACCTCCCGTTATACCCTGGACGCAAAGGACGAGAAGGTACGCCGGTATCTGGCGCAGCGGGCCGAGCTGCTGGGGGCTGTCCGCCTGCCCAACAATGCGTTCAAGGCCAACGCCGGGACGGAAGTAGTCTCCGACATCATTTTCCTGCAAAAGCGGGACCACCTCATCGACATTGTGCCGGACTGGGTGCGGACCCGTGAGACGGCAGAGGGCTTCACCATCAACCACTATTTCACAGCGCACCCGGAGATGGTACTGGGGCGGGCTGCTTCGGAGAGCACCCAGTATGGGCACCAGGACTATACCGTGCTCCCCATCGAGGGCGCGGACCTTGCCCAGCAGCTCCATGAAGCGGTGGGGCGCATCCACGGCCAAATCCCGGAAGTGGAGGTGCCGGAACTGGGCGATGAGGAAGAACCCGTATCGGAGGTCGCCATCCCCGCAGACCCCAATGTGAAGAACTACTCCTATACTGTGGTGGACGGCGAGGTGTACTTCCGGGAGAACAGCATCATGGTAAAGCCCCGGCTGAACGCCACCGCCATGGCCCGCGTGATCGGCATGGTGGAGCTGCGGGATTGTGTGAACCACCTCATTGACCTGCAAATGGACGACGCGGACGCGCTCTCCATTCAGGCCGAGCAGAAAAAGCTCAACACCCTCTATGACGCTTTCACCGCCCGCTTCGGCCTTATCAGCAGCCGGGGCAATGAGCTGGCCTTTTCAGACGATAACTCCTACTACCTGCTATCTTCCCTGGAGGTGCTGGACGAGGACGGCAATCTCCAGCGCAAGGCGGATATGTTCACCAAGCGGACCATCCAGCCCCACCGGGCTGTTACCCATGTGGACACCGCTTCCGAGGCCCTGGCCGTTTCTATCTCAGAAAAGGCGCGGGTAGACATGCCCTACATGGCCCAGCTCACCGGCAAAACTGAGGCGGAGCTGGCCGCCGAGCTGCGGGGCGTCATTTTCCGCGTCCCCAATGAGACGGACGGCGCAGGCGGTCCCCAGTACGCGGCGGCAGACGAATACCTCTCCGGCAACGTCCGGCAGAAGCTGGCGGAGGCGCAGAGGGCGGCAGACGCGGACCCCATGTATCAGGATAACGTGGAGGCACTGCGGCAGGCGCTCCCCAAGGACCTGGACGCCTCCGAAATCGACCTGCGCCTGGGCGCGACGTGGATCGACCAGAAGTATATCCAGCAGTTCATGTATGAGACCTTGCAGACGCCGAGGTATCTGCAAGGGAGAATACGGGTCCTGTATTCCCAGTTTACAGTGGAGTGGTCTGTCACCAGCAAGACCGCCATCCCCTATGACGATGTGGCGGCCTACATGAACTTCGGCACAGAGCGGGCCAGCGCCTACCGCATCCTGGAGGACACCCTGAACCTGCGGGATGTCCGCATTTACGATACCATCCGGGACGGCGACACGGAGCGTCGGGTGCTCAACCAGAAGGAGACCACCCTGGCCCAGCAGAAGCAGCAGGCCCTCAAGGACGCTTTCAAGGACTGGATTTGGAAGGACCCCCAGCGCCGTCAGGAGCTGGTCCGTTCCTACAATGACCGCTTCAACGCCATTCGGCCCCGCGAGTACGATGGGAAGCACATTGTATTTACCGGCATGAACCCGGAAATCACTCTGCGGGAGCATCAGCGCAACGCGATTGCCCACATTCTCTACGGAAAGAACACCCTCCTGGCCCATGAGGTGGGCGCGGGCAAGACCTTTGAAATGGTGGCCGCCGCCATGGAGAGCAAGCGGCTGGGCCTGTGCCGCAAGTCTCTCTTTGCCGTGCCCAACCATCTGGTGGAACAGTGGGCCTCCGAATTTCTGCGCCTCTATCCCGCCGCCAATATCCTCGTCACCACCAAAAAGGATTTTGAGGCCCGCAACCGCAAGCGGTTCTGTGCCAAAATCGCCACCGGCGACTACGACGCCGTGATTATGGGGCACTCCCAGTTCGAGCGTCTGCCGGTCTCCATGGCACGCCGGGAACGGCTGATTGAGGAGCAGATCGCGGAGATCGAGGACGGCATCGCGGAGCTGGAGGCCAGCGGTGCGGAGCGGTACACCATCAAGCAGTTGGAGCGGATGAAAAAATCCCTGACGGTGCGCTTGGAGAAGCTCCACACCACCGCCCGGAAGGACAGCGTTGTGACCTTTGAGCAGCTTGGCGTGGACCGCCTCTTTGTAGACGAGGCGCACAGCTATAAAAACCTGTTCCTCTACACCAAAATGCGCAACGTGGCGGGCCTTTCCACCAGCGATGCACAGAAGTCCAGCGATATGCTGCTGAAATGCCGGTATATCGATGAGATCACAGGCGGCAAGGGCGTGGTGTTCGCTACCGGCACCCCGGTTTCCAACAGCATGACCGAGCTTTATACCATGCAGCGGTATCTTCAGGTAGACCTCCTGGAAAAGACCCACCTGAGCCACTTTGACAACTGGGCCTCCATTTTCGGGGAGACGGTGACGGCCATTGAGCTGGCCCCGGAGGGCACCGGCTACCGGGCACGGACCCGGTTCGCCCGCTTCTTCAACTTGCCAGAGCTCATGTCCATGTTCAAGGAGACGGCGGACATCAAGACCGCCGACCAGCTCAACCTCCCCACTCCCAAGGCAGTCTACCATGTGGAGAAGGCCGAACCCTCCGAGCATCAAAAAGCCATGGTGCAGGACCTTTCTGAACGGGCCTCAAAGGTACATGCGGGGATTGACCCACACATCGACAACATGCTCAAGATCACGTCGGACGGGCGCAAGCTGGGCCTTGACCAGCGGCTTATCAACCCCATGCTCCCGGACAACCCCGACAGCAAGGTAAATATGTGCGTGAACAACATTCTCCGCATCTGGCGGGAGGGGCAGGCGGACAGGCTGACCCAGCTTGTGTTCTGCGATATTTCCACGCCCAAGTCCAAAGCCGCTGCCCAGCGGGACAGGAGCGCGATGGCGGTGGGAGATAAAATAGTGGGAGGCGCAGACCTCCACGTGCTGGTGGACACTCTGGACGATGTAAAGCCGGACGCCCCCTTTTCCGTCTATGAGGACATTCGGGACAAGCTGATTGCCGGAGGCGTCCCCGCCCATGAGATCGCCTTTATCCACGACGCCAACACCGACGCCCGCAAGAAGGAGCTGTTTTCCAAGGTCCGGCGCGGTCAGGTCCGGGTGCTCATGGGTAGCACCTTCAAAATGGGCGCGGGTATGAACGTCCAGGACCGGCTTATCGCTCTGCACGATCTGGACTGTCCCTGGCGGCCCGGAGACCTGGAACAGCGCAAGGGCCGCATCGTCCGCCAGGGCAACCAGAACCAGGAAGTGCATATCTACCGCTATGTCACCGAGGGCACCTTCGATTCCTACTTGTGGCAGACGGTGGAGAACAAGCAGAAGTTTATTTCGCAGATCATGACCTCCAAATCCCCGGTGCGCTCCTGCGAGGACGTGGATGAGACCGCTCTTTCCTATGCGGAGATCAAGGCCCTGTGCGCGGGTAATCCCCTCATCCGGGAGAAGATGGACCTGGACATTGACGTGTCCCGCCTGCGGATCCTGAAAGCGGACCATCAGAGCAAGCAGTTCCAGATGGAGGACAATGTGCTGCGCCATTTCCCGGAGCAGATTAAGGAGTGCGAGGGCTTTATCGCCGGATTTCAGAAGGATATGGAGACCCTGGCCGCCCATCCCCATCCCATCGTCACCAGGGGCGGTGAGGACGGCAAGGCGGTAGAGGTGGAAAAGGGCTTTGCCGGTATGGTGGTCCGGGGCGACACCCTGACCGATAAGGACAACGCGGGCGCGGCCCTTTTGGGGGCCTGCAAGGAGGTCAAGACCCCGGAGCTGACGGAGATCGGCAGTTACCGGGGCTTTACCATGTTCCTGTCCGTGGAGAATTTCGGCAGCGAGTTTATCCTGACCTTAAAGGGAGAAATGTCCCACCGGACCAAGCTGGGCCTTGACGCCAGGGGCAACCTGCTCCGTATTGACAACACCCTTGCCGATATGCACAGCCGCATGGAGGGCGTACAGGTGCGGTTGAGCAACCTCCGGGAGCAGTTGGCGGCGGCGAAAAAGGAGCTGGGAAAGCCCTTCCCCCAGGAGGCGGAGCTGGCTGCCAAAAGCTCACGGCTGGCCGAGCTGAACGCCCAGCTTGATATGGGTGCACAGCGCAAGCCCACGTCACAGGAGCAGGAGATCGCCAAGAGCACACGCCCCTCCGTACTGGAGGGGCTGAAACGGCCCGTGCCGCCCAGGGCGGCGGAGAAAAAAGCAAAACACCATGAGGAAGTGCGCTGAATAGAATTTCGCCCCTGACATCAGGGCGTTTCTTTGGTGTCAGGGGCGGCTTCTGCCTGTTTTGTTTTCGCACGGCGGCGCTGCTTCTGCGCCGCTTTTTTCTGGTGCTTGGCTTCGATCTCATGCAGCCACACGCTCACGGGCGCTTTCCACGGCTCACTTTTGCTGGGAATGTTTTTTACCAGACTGCGGGGATTGAGACCCAGCCGTTTTGCAAGCGCAATATCCTCATTATTTAAGCGGCACTTCTTTTTTGCATCCTGCCACATCTGTTCGCTGTACGCCATTAAAATCACCCTCGGCATTTTTTCTCATTATACCACGCTGAAACTAATTTCGGAAGGAGTGTTTGAACATGAAGCAAGAGGAAATGAACACGCAGCTCTATGAAAAACTGGCCGCCGAACAGACCAAGTACCGGGACTGGTTGATGGGCCAGCCCCCGGAGGAGATTCTGAACCACGCATACGAGTATGCCGTCCGGGAGGACATTCTGGCGGCAGCGGAGCTCATGGATATACCCCAGGCCCAGGCCGCCGCGCTGTTGGCTGTACCCTCCCCCATGGAGGCTATCTACGGAGAGTGGACAGAACAGAAAAGCCCCGGCCTGGACCCTATGCTGGACTGCATCTCGGACCTGGCCTATGACGCTCTCCAGGCCCAGCGGGAGCTTCCGGTGTACCGCTATCCCGGAAGCTATGCCCATGAGCACGGGGAGCCGGAGCAGTACCGGGCCTCCCGCAAGGCCGACATTGCCTGCAAGGAGGCCATAGAGACCGCGATTACGGGGCATTACCGGGACAACCACCTGGACCGGGAAGCCGTCTCCCAGGTGGTGGAGCAGTTCGGCTATGAGCGGGTACTTCACGTCCTTGCCAATACGGTCCGGCATAAAGAGTGGGACGGGCGGATTTCCCAAAGCAACAAGGCGTGGGCCAGGACTGTTCCCGTCTTTGAGGACCCGGACGCCTGGGGGAATGACCGCAACAAAGAGTTTGTCGTGGACCGCAGCCATCCCGGCATCATCGACCTGTTTGTGGATATGGCGCGGCATGAGTATCTGCTGTCCCAGCCGCTCACCAAGGAGGATATTCACGCAGAGGCCGCCCGCATCCTCTCCGCGTTTCAGGCAGAGAGAGAACCGAACAGCCCCCATGGGACCCATTTTATGGCCCAGGTAGACCCGGATTTTCTGGCCCGTGCAAGTACCAAAGACCATGACCGCCTCATGGCGATGCTGCCCTTCCAGTCGCTCACGCTCTCCGGCCTGGAAGGGCGCAAGGGCGTCTACGCGCTGATTACAAAAGACGAGGACCGCACGAAACCGCTCCGTCAGCGCAGGCCCTCCGTGCGCAGGAAGCTGAGTGAGACGAAAACCGAGCCTGGACACCAGGACAAGAAAAAGGCCAGGGAGCAGGAGCGGTAAGCATGGCGAAGCGCACCAGAAATGTGCCGGTCCTCTTTTGGGTCTCGCCCCAGGAGATGGAGCTGATCCGGCAGAAGATGGCTCAGTTCGGGACGGACAATCTCAGCGCGTACCTGCGCAAGATGGCGATAGACGGCTATGTGCTGCAACTGGATTTGCCGGAGCTGAAGGAGCTGGTGAGCCTGCTGCGCCGGTCCAGCAACAACCTGAACCAGCTCACCCGCCGCGTCCATGAGACCGGGCGCTTTTATGACGCGGACCTGGAGGACTTGCGGCAGGGGTATGAACGCCTGTGGTCAGCGGCGGGGCATGTGCTCTCCCAGCTTTCCAAGCTGGAATAAGCCGAAAAAAATTCGCCGAAATTTTCGGCAAATTTCCGCATCGTTGTGGCTGGCCCCGGCCTATGGTAAGATGATAGTGGAAAAAGACGCCAAGGAGGAATGAGATATGAGGTTACTGTTAAAGATACTCGCGGCCCCCCTGATTGCGGCCCTGGCCCTGCTGGTCTGGATTTGCTCCGGCCTGCTCTACTGCACCGCCTTTATCTTCGGTCTCGCGGGGACTATTGTGGCGGTCCTGGGCGTGGCGGTGCTCGTCACCTACTCGGTTCAAAACGGCATCATTCTCCTGGTGATTGCCTTCCTCGTTTCTCCCATGGGTCTGCCCATGGCGGCGGCGTGGCTGCTGGGAAAGCTCCAGGCCCTGCGCTATACCATTCAGGATTGGATTTACGGATAAATCAAACAAAGACGGCCCCGACGCTCAAGAAGCGCCGGGGCTGTTCTTATATGCGCCAGGAAAGGAGGGGCGCTTTTGGCAACCACCCGCATCATGCCCCTGCACACCGGCAAGGGCCGGAGCGTGGGCACCGCCATCCGCGATATTCTGGACTATGTTAAGAACCCGGACAAGACCGACCAGGGCAGGCTCATTACGGCCCGTGGCTGTAACGTCCCTATTGCGGACGCGGAGTTTCTGTTCAGCAAGCAGCAATACCTCGCCAGGACCGGCAGGCGGCGGGGTGCGGACGATGTGATCGCCTACCATGTCCGGCAGGCGTTTGTGCCCGGAGAGGTCACGCCGGAGGAGGCCAACCGCATCGGCGTGGAGTTTGCCAGACGCTTTACCAAGGACGATCATGCCTTTATCGTCTGCACCCACATAGATCGTGCGCACGTCCATAATCACATCATTTGGAACTCCACCTCGCTGGACTGTACCCGGAAATTCCGCAACTTTTGGGGCAGCACCCGCGCCGTGCGGCGGCTGAGTGATACCCTGTGTGTTGAGAACGGCCTGTCCATTGTGGAGGACCCCAAACCCAAGGGCCAGACCTACGACAAGTGGCTGGGCACCCAGGCCAAGCCCTCCCACCGGGAGCTGCTGCGACAGGCCATTGACAAGGCCATGGAGCGCGGGCCGGAGGACCTGAACGCCCTTTTGAAGCTGCTGCAAGAGGCGGGCTTTTCCGCCAGACGGCGAGGTAAGGATATTGCGTTCCGGGCACCCGGCTGGAAAAATGTTGTCTGCCTGAAAACCCTGGGAGACGGCTATGGAGAGGCCGATCTGTGTGCCGCGCTCACTGGGGAGCGCAAGCATGTCCCGGCCCGGAGAGCCGCCCCTGCTCCGGCTGTCCCGAAGGTCGATCTGCTGGTGGACATTCAGGCCAAGCTCCGCGCCGGTAAGGGGGCCGGATATGCGCGGTGGGCCAGCAAATTCAACCTGAAACAGATGGCGCAGACCCTGAGCTATCTCAACGAGCACGGCTTGATGGACTACAAGGTGCTGTCTGAAAAAACGGAGGCGGCCACGGCACGGCGCAGCGAGCTGTCCGAGAAAATCAAGGCGGCGGAGAAGCGCATGGCGGAGATCGCCGTGCTGCGGACCCATATCGTCAATTATGCCAAGACCCGCGACACCTACACCGCCTACCGTAAGGCCGGGTACTCCGCAAAGTTCCGTTCTGAGCACGAGGCCGACATCCTGCTCCATCAGGCGGCGAAGCGGGCCTTTGATGATCTGAACGTCAAGAAGCTGCCAAAGGGGAAAGATTTGCAGGCTGAGTACGCCGCGCTGCTGGCGGAGAAAAAGGCGGCCTACACAGAGCTGCGCAAGGCCCGCGACGAGGCGCGGGAGCTGCTGACCGTCAAGGCCAATGTGGACCGCGTTTTGCAGGACACTAGGCGCGAAAGCGCACAGAAAAAAGAGCACGAACAGCGGTAAGCCGTTCGTGCTCTTAAGCATCTTAAGCATCTTAAGAACTTATAGCCGAACCAGTCATGGTACGTTAGATGAACGTCCTCAATGCGGTAAAATTGTCACCTATCGATACCTTGCGGAGATGATTTACCAGTTTACCTAATGGTAGCAAATCATGTTTTTCAGGGACAAACATAGCCAAATATCGGAGAGCACCCAGATACATAAAAGGAAGGGCCTTGAGGAGAGAAAAGAACCGCACGGTCTGTCCTTTCTAATGGTATCATTAGAGTTAATACCCAATAATTGTTGTGATGTACAATAATCTCAAGGCAGGGAGTATTAATTGTGTCACTCATCGTGGGGTATCTATAACGAATATTATCCTTGAGCATGGATGACAATCTTTCTAAATCTTCCTCGTCAGTAATAGTTATTCGACTATGATCCTCTATCTCTATACGCGGATCTATGATTTCAATTGTGAAATCATCATACGCCGAGAGTATTTCCTTTACATTTCTGAACGCAATATAAGTGGGGAGACACATAATTACAGTGATTATGGAAAAAAGAGAAAGAAAAAATATTATCCACAGAAAATGAGATTTAAAATGAAAAATGTTTCGTAACATCATATTGTTTTCTTAAGTTGGCCAAGCAAAAGTAAATCTGATTTCAATTTCCTTTCCATCAATTTTATAAGGGCCAATTTGAGCGGACACTCTTTCGGTATATGTGACATAACGATGATCAAATGCTAGATCATAAGGATAGTCAAAATTTGTAGAGAAATATTCTGCATCTGGATTATAATCTGTCGTCCGTTCGGTAGCCCCCCCAATATCTTCTAAAAAAGTATAAGTCTCAGTTTCAATTTGGGTAATGCGGGCTTTTTGTGTAGTACAACCCAAATATTCATAATCTAATGCTTCATCATAATAGTATGTAAATTTAGAAAGGATATTATATCTCAATTGAATCCAGAAATAATTCGTATTATGAAATGTAATATCTGTTACTCCCGGATGGCGATCGCTCCAAATATCCCAAAGAGTAACTCCAGTCTCTGTTATAGAGATAGCCGTCCCAGCAGGGGTGAACCCAACGCCAAGCATCGTTATTTCTTTCAGACTTTGAAGAAGGTCTTTTGTTACACTTGGTGCTTCGACCATTTGAGGGCCGGTACTCATGTTAGTATAATAAACCTGTCGGTCGATAAATTTGCGACCACTATCGTCTATGTATGTTTCGTCTGGCATAGTAGAGCGGGTATTTGGAGGGGTAAAAAAGACGGCTTGTGCAGTATCTGCGCACTCTGTAGCTTCTGCAAGTTTTTGCATATTTAGAATATCGTTATAGATATCAACAGGAAGATCATATATAGCCAATGTCTGTTTCAATTGGGAGTCCCCTAATGAAAGTGCCACTTTATCAACAGGAATATAATTGCCGTTAGCAACTCTCTGGATGTACTGGCCGGATTCAGTCATATAAATACCGTCAAAATCAATTAAACGCTTTGCGGAGATTTTTGAGGCAAAGAGATTTGTAGTTTCCATAAAATATTCGTTGCCTGGAGCTTTGGTAATAAAAATCATATCTTTACACTCTGAGTCTACTGCCAACGCAGATGGAGAAAGAGAAGCACAAAGTATACTGATAATTAGGAAAATAGATATGTTCCTTCTCATAATGGCCGGCAAAAGGACAAAACTTACAGTCGAACGTCTCATAGACTAATCCTCCTAAATATAAAATTCCTATTTGCTATATGGGCCAAACTCTATAAGGCAATACTGCTAATATTTGAAAAGTTTCACCTCCTATTGCGCCAAGTCGGGATAGGCTTATGAGGTTACGGCCTTATGAACTTATCTCCCGAATTGTACAAAATGCCCTTACATTAGCAACGATTATTACAATTATTGCCAGTAAAACATTACTTGGTAATTTAGACTGCAAACGAAAATTTTGAAATGGAAAGACGCGTGTTAAGACGGCCATACAGTTTGTGGAATCGACTGTATGAGATTTAAGGTAGTGTAACACTTGTTATAAGGTTATGCATTCCCCAAAGATTCTGTTGCTTTAAGCATGAGATCGATATCCTGTCCCACTAAACGGCTAGGTAGAACTTTGACAGGCTAAACGTCAAGAGGCTGCCTGCCGGGTATGAAAGATTTACAGGCTGACTGCGTCGCCCTCCTAGAATAGAAGAGGCATTCTATACGGAGTTGCACAGGATCCGCGACGAAGAGCGTAACCTGCTGACGGTCTAGGCCAACGAGGACTACATTTTACAGGAATCAGGGCGCAACAACGCGCAGGGAAGAGAGTACGGGCAGCAGTAACCTGCCTTGCTCATAAGCGCCCGCAGGACGCGTAGCCAGCTCCAATACGGAGCTGTTCAAGGGGGCTTGGGGGCGCTGCCCACAACATGCAACTGGGCGTGTGTATTAACACAGGCATTGCTTGCAAGATTCTAAATCAAATAGAAAGTACACCTCGAATAAGTAGCAGGAGATAAATGGGAGAGGCAACCACAGGGAAGGCGCTCACAGACAGGTAAACGGATCGCTTATAGCTGTATCGGTTTCAGAACCTGAGCTATTCTGCGCATAGGCCGTTAATACCGCACGGTAAGAGACACCCGATGTCCCGGTGAACGAAAACTTATGGTCATACAAGAACGTATCATAATCATAAAAGCCGTTCGTCGATGTCCCGGTATAGGTCTTGTATGTACGCCAGCCATTGCCGGTATTCTGTTCAATCTCGATAGACTGTGCACCCAGTTTGTCCATAGAAGACTTTGCACTTACTGTAAAAGAGACTGATACCTTTCCTGAGCCGCCGCTGGACAAGGATATACTGCAACGAGCTAGATATTCGCTTGAAAATGGAGTGGAGCTGCTATTAGCGGATTGTTCGACCGCGAAGACGGGGATAAGAGTAACACAAAAAGAGAGGGCGATAGCGGTGATGCAACGGAATAGCGGTTTTAACATAAATTACTCTCCTTCATAAATGGAATCTATGACGTCCTTCATCTCCTGCCGGGTTATCGTGCCGGAGATCGTGCATAGGCAATGGTTGTTTACCCAGGCTCCGACCACATGGGTAGTATTTGTCATAATGTAGTGCTCCACGCCGCCAGACCGATAAAGCTCTTCAGAGTTTGGATCCTTCGGAATAGAGGAGGAGGGAACGTCGCCGGGATAACGGTCAATAGCGACTACAATCGAGCTGTCCGGGATCAGCGGATTTACATAATATGCACCAAAGGATCCATACGAGGGCGTCGATGGAACATAGAGCATAGAGAGCTCATATCCACCTGGAAGCCAGGTTGGGCAGACTCCGGTGATGCCATTGGCGCTGAGAACCTCCTCCAGGGAGCGGTATCCGGTGTCATCCGGCTCGTCAAAATCAAGATCGGCCGCAGATGCACCGCCGGAATTTATATACAGGTTTTTATCCGTGAACTTGGTCACGTACTCTATGGCCTTTTGGCCGTAGGCCGACATCATCAGGGCAAGAAAAACAACCATGACGGCGACCAGTATACCGAGCACCCTTCGGCGCCGGGGGCGATGGACGCTGGGCAGAGCGGCGGCGCTGTTGGGAGCGTGATGGAACAGATTGCCGTGCCGCTCCAAAAAGTGTTCGGCAAGCTCCTCGCCGGAGGGGGCGGGGGGAAGCTCCCTCATTTCTTGTGCGATAGCGATATAGGCATCTGCTAAAGCGGGATCTACTTCGTTGCCGGTCAGGCTGGCCTCTTCAAGCGCCAAATCCAGTTCAGAGAGAAGATCCAATGGGGTTTTACCCTTTGCGGAACTACGGATTTGAGTACAGAAATTCTCAAATCGCTTATTATACTCGTTCATATTTACCCTCCTAACTGTAATACCAGTAGGATTTTATTTTGTGACAAAATCTTTTGAAAAAGTGAAAAATTAAAATACAACTATGTGCCACCTACAACGGCCCAGTCTGAGATCTGAACACATAGGCCAGAACTAAGCTGCACCATGCACGCGACCGCTCCATGTGCTACCCCATTCAACTGTGAGCAGTGCGGGGCCACCAGGGTACATAAAGTTTTATGAGTCATCACTCAGCCCTTTCCTAAGGCGATCCCTCAATCGCTTTAGGCGTTGTTTTACGGAATCTTCGCTCAGAGACAATTGCTCTGCAATGTCCCGTATGGAGAGCCTATAAGTATAACGTAGAGTCAATAGCTGAACGTCATCAGCTTTTAGGTTGTTGGGAAGGATTTCTGATAGGCTGAGATGGAAGTCGTCCTCTGTAGATAGGGGTGTGTGAAGATCGGGAAAGCGAATGAGACGACTTTCTGATCGCTTTAGATGGGAGATATGAAAGCGTGCAGCCCGGTACAGCCATCCGACCGGATTGGGGCTTGCTCGGAGCTTTTCTATATTTTGAATTGCGCTTAAAAAGGTCAAGTCATAGATATCTTCCAAATCCTTATTGCCAAGGTTATAGAAAGTTAAATAACTTAATATCATGTTGCGGAGTCCTTCAGACGATTGCTGCATCAATTTCAGAAAAAATGTAGAATCCTCACGCTTCAGCGGAAGCCATGAGGATTCATCCCGCGTATGTGTAAGATCCATGTTATTCCCTCCAGGAGCGTTCAGTTGCCCGCTATTCACGACCTTTTTGACAGGTAAATGACCTAGTCTAAATCGTCAAATAGTCTTGATACTGATATACCTAAAACATCAGATATTGCAAATAGATATTCCAAAGATATGGCATGTGGAGTATCGCTATTATTTGCCTCAATCTTAGCGAGGTATGACCAGCTCATGCCTACCTTGTCGGCAAGTTGTTCTTGGGTAAGTCCACGCCGTTTTCTAAAATAAGCAATTCTTAAACCAAGAATCTGTAGGCGTTTCTTTAAGATATCGTCCATACTTCACACATCCCTTACACACAAACAATTCTACCAGTAGGGATGAGAAGTATTTATAGCTTCATACAGCCTAATTATATAATTACATGATATAAAAAGTCTATAGTAAAGAAGATTATATCTACAACACATTTGAGAGTGCAAAACAAAAAATAGTGAAAATTGTCACATAATATCTTGGATCTGGTATTAGATAGTAGATGTCCACACTTACACACCCCTTATCGCGCAAAATGGTATTGTTACTTTCTTTGATTGACAATTTTCAGCATCCATATTATGATTACGAAAGAAGGTATGGGCATGCCGGAACCTGATTATGCGGAATGGTTCGAATGTGCATATACAACATATATTCCTAAAATGCTGAAGATAGCTGTTAGAAGATTGGGAGACAAAGAACTCGCGCAAGAGGTTGTACATGATACATTTGTTATCCTGTGGGAATCTCGAATAAGAGTGAAGGATCATCCTAATTTAGAAGGCTTTCTGATGAAGACACTTGGCAACGAGATCTTACATAAGTTGAGATACCTAAACTATCGAAAGGAAACGCCGCTGACCACAGATTTTCCTGTACAGGATCAGTATGACTTTGGGGTAGATGATTTATTCCCGAACGGCCTCAGCGAATCCGACCGGAAGTTATTGGTATGGCATTTGATCGATGAAATGCCATATGCAGAAATAGCTGTACGACTAAAAGTGTCAGAGGGTGTTTGCCGAGTCAGGATATACCGTGCAAAGCAGCGATATATCAAGCTTCAGAACGGAAATATGTTGTGATTCTTGTGCCTTGAATCTGATATCTGGGGGAAGCATCCGATGGGACATGATTCTTATGGGGATAAACCGGAGACTTCGGAAGAATTACTATGTCGTCTTAGAAAATTATCTGCGGATGAGGTATTAGCTGAGTTGGAAGAAAAAATGGAGCAAATGACAGAGTTTAGCTATGATTCAAGACTTGTGGATATATATTTAGGAGTTCTTGAAGAAAAGGATCCGCTGGATTTGAGTAATGAGATAGCGGCGATGATAGAGGATTTTCATAAAAATATTCCTTAAAAATTAATAGAGCAGAACAGAAAAAGAACCGCCTGGAGGGACTCACTCTAGGCGGTTCTTTTTTGCGGTTCTGAATTAAACAATAGACAGCTTTTTTCGCCGGACAGGTGTAACAATCGACAGCGCTCAGGGAATTAGCCCAGTACAAGGGTGGTGAGTCCGATGAGCACTGTATAGTCCGCCAAAGATGGACACAACAGGGTATCCCTCTGCTTGAAAAGATGTTACCCAGAACGGTGAAAGGAGTCTATATGAAAAAGCGGATTATAGGCATTTTCCTCGCAGTAGCCATGTTAGTTCCTACGGTCTTTACCGTATCTGCTAGTGCATACTCTCAGAGCAAGTTGCCTCAAGCTCTACTCCTGTATACTGGTTTTACTACAAACAATGGATCGGCTAAGTATCCGACTTATAAAGATGGTGACCTTGAGACGCTATGGAATATGACTCACGAATTTATCATCTGTAGTGGCAATACTCGATATAACTCATTTGATTTAGACAAAGGTATGCAAGAAATTGTTAGCCAGGAGGATATTGACAGAATTACCAGCAAAGATATCGACGCAGGACAAAGTGTAAGCTCTATCCAAAAACAGTTGGATGGAATATATTCTGGACTCAAAGGCGGGTATGGTAAAGTTACTTTGGATAGCTTGGCAGAAAATGTCGCCTTGCTGGTAGATAGGCTAATTACTGCCTCGGATGAAAGCAGTGATTTAGCTATTTGGTTGCCGCTTCCAACTGTTGATTTTAAGACTCTGGCAGATAACTTCGAAACCCCCTATAAGCTCTATATGGATAAATTGGAGGAACTAATCGGGCCAGCGGACTTTGATGATTATGTGCGCGGGTTCTATTGGGGAACAGAGGCTATTGTAACCGGATACACTCCATTCAATGTAAATTCACCTTCCACTAATTTCGGGAATCAACTGGTTGATTTGATGGACTCAATTGGAACCAAGGTCAGAAGCATGGGGAAACAGTTCCTTTGGTGTCCCTATATGGCACCGACTGATGATGGAAATTTTCTCCGTACAGGTAATGTAATTAATAGGCTGGACATTTTTGACTACGCATGTATTCAGCCTGGTTACTACTTCAATTCGTCGGCCGTAAACAACCTTTATTCTGTAAGAGATAGTGCACAGGATAATGTTGTTTACGACTATAACGGAAGGGCCTACGGGACAAAGACCTCTGATACTGTAATTGGTGTGACTATGGAGATTGATGACGGCGTAATAAATGCAGCGGAAAATAACCGATACTGGGCCTATACTCAAGTATTTACACCGATCAAGGATTCTGTTCCGATTGCATTTTATGCGAGCGACGCAACAAATACAATGAATAAGACAGTGCAAAATTATTTGAAGGCGTTCTTTAACAGCTAATGATATAAGTCCACTCTGAAGCAGAATATGGCCACAGATAGTACATTACGATATCAGGGGTAGCTTATGGCTACCCCTGATATTTTTGAGATTTGTGTCACAAAACAGCGTTTTGTCGGCATATAAAAATATAGGTCGGTATCACAATATGAAAAATGGCCAGAGACTTGGTGAGGTGAGAATAGCAGAATGGGGAGATATTTAGCCCAATCTTCAAATCTGATGAAAAAATGGATGTTGACAATTTTTCTAATTTTAATGGGCATTGCAGTTTTTCTCGGCATTACGAACCAAAAAGAATATTTTGTAGCATTTCTTGCTGCGATATTTTGTGTATTGCTATTTTTTAAGACCGTTTTGCTGGTTGCACAGAGAACTGTGCATTTGGGTGCACTAAAAATTTGGATAGCACTTACGATCATTTGTGTTGTTATAAAGGGAATCTGGATTTTGAAAGTAAGAGTCCCTATTGCAGGAGACTATTCGGTATTCTGGGGATATGCTCAATCACTGGCGACTCACAACACAATATATGGTGGGCGGTATATGGCCCTGTTTCCGCATATTTTTGGTTATTCAAGCTTCCTGAGTTGGTTTGTGAAGGTTTGGGGGACTAGCCCTATGCTGGGACCTGTGTTGAACTTACTACTTACTATTTGTAGCGGAAGCATTATATTTCGTCTGTGTATGCGATGGTTCAATCTTACTGCAGGAGCAGTAGGTTATTTGCTATGGATACTTTGCCCTTCCCAGACCATTTATAACAGCTTGATTCTGTCTGAACCATTGTATACAACACTGATTCTGGCGGTTTTATTGGTTTTGACAGAGGCGGAGGTATGTACCGTACTCAGAAGTTATCCGCTATTTCTGGCACCTGCTGTCGGTATCTCATGTGGGGTTATATTGAGACTGGTCAACGGTGTGCGCCCCATTGCGGCTGTGCTGGTGATTGCCCTTTTGATTTGGGTGGCTCTATTGAATACAGGAAAGCTCTTGATGCACAAATGGAGGTGGTGGTGGAGCCTCTGTATTGTTTGCCTACTTTCGACCTACTTTATTCTGGGACCTATATGGAACCAGCATATTGCTGAACGCATTGGCGAAGAACCTTCTCAAACGCCTGGTTACAGCTTTCTTGTTGGTTTTAATCCGGAGTCTAGCGGAAGATGGAATCAAGAGGATAGCGATCGTTTGTACTATTATAGCGATCAGCCAGGGGCGACAGCTCAGTGGACACAGGAACAGTTATTAGCAGAGGCTGAGGAAAGGATTTCATCTGGCGAAATAGATTTCGCATTGCTGTTTATACAAAAGCTCCGAACGTTTTTGGGATCTGATGACACTTGTGTGGGTTATTCCTCAGCTGTATTACGGCATACCACACTCTTTTCGTTCCTCTGCAATACTTTTTACTATACCGCAGTTTTACTGGCGATTGTAGGAGCCATTAAATTGTGGAAAAGAGAACAAAATTATCTAACCTTATTAGCCCCACTTTACGTTATCGGACTGACTTGTGCGCAGATGTTGGTAGAAGTAGCTGGACGCTACCATTATTCTATCCTTCCAATGCTTCTCATGATTGGAGCAGGCGTGGCCGGAGGGGAAGTGAGTAATAAGTCCCCCCAAAATCAATCAGAATGTCAAGCGCTGGAATAGAAAGGAAACGGTTTTGATGGCAGATATACTCTACATTGTTGTCCCTTGTTATAACGAGGAGGAGGTGTTGCCCGAGACTTCCCGGCGGCTGCGCGCGAAGCTGGAGGGGCTGATGGCGGCGGGCAGGATCTCGGAGCAGAGTCGGGTGCTATTTGTCAACGACGGCTCTAGAGATAAAACTTGGAATATTATTGAAATGCTCCATGGGGAGTGTCCCCTGTTTAGCGGAATAGATCTGTCCCGCAATCGCGGGCACCAAAACGCGCTGCTGGCCGGATTAATGATATCTGCGGATCGGTGCGACATGGCCATCTCCATGGACGCGGATCTGCAGGACGACATCGACGCGGTGGACGCCATGGTGGAGCAGTACTACGCCGGGTGCGACGTGGTCTACGGCGTGCGCTCCTCCCGGAAAAAGGACACCTTCTTCAAGCGCTTCACCGCCGAGGGGTTCTATCGGGTGATGAATTTCATGGGGGCGGAGACGGTGTTCAACCACGCCGACTACCGCCTCATGTCCCGGCGGGCGCTGGAGGGGCTGGCCCAGTTCAAGGAGGTCAACCTGTTCCTGCGGGGCATCGTGCCCATGATCGGCTACCGCACCGGCACCGTGGAGTACGAGCGGGGGGAGCGGTTCGCCGGGGAGAGCAAGTACCCCCTCAAGAAGATGCTCTCCTTCGCCATGGAGGGCATCACCTCACTGTCCGTCAAGCCCATCCGCTACATCACCGGCCTGGGATTCCTTATCTTTGCCGTGAGCCTCCTCATGCTGATCTACTCCATCGTCCGCTGGGCGGGCGGGGACACGGTCATCGGCTGGGCCAGCGTGATCTGCTCGGTGTGGGCCATCGGCGGGCTGATCCTCCTCTCCCTGGGGGTCATCGGCGAGTATATCGGGAAGATCTATCTGGAGACCAAGGGACGCCCCCGTTTCCTGCTCCGCGAGGTACTGGAGGATGCGCATGGCGAAAAAGCTGATTGACAAGAGCATCCCCAGGTTCCTGCTGGTGGGGGTGGGGAACACCCTGCTGTCCATGGCCCTCATGTTCCTGCTAGAGGGGCTGGGCTACTGGCCCTCCACCGCCATCGCCTATGTGGCCGGGGCGGTGATGAGCTT
>OBUT01000168.1_pt1 | contig 27547 bp, 33 predicted proteins | sample 1475941 | NCBI WGS metagenome assembly OBUT01 (sample SAMEA2579956, study PRJEB22360) | human gut metagenome | biome: human gut; feature: human-associated habitat; material: faeces | place: Denmark | collected 2008/2010
GCCACATACAAAGCGCATTCCAGCGGATGTCCGGCCCGTGGCTCAAAGTAATAATCCTTACCACCAATTACATGCCAGCTGGTCAGGGCGTATCCGTCAGGATTGAAATAATACTTGTGATGGTTTATAATCTGCCAGCACTCCTTGTAATACTCTGTGGTGCTGTATGCATACCACCAGCCATTACTATCATGGTGCCATCCTACCTCATACTCCGGCTGCTCCACCAGGGACCAGTCAGGACGTCCATAACCATCAATCCTGCTGTTATCCAAACTGTACTCCTTACAGCATACCTCACCACCGTTGGCAATCACCTCACCTGCATCACTGGTGTTTCCCTCAATGGTTCTAACCTTGGTCCTGGTGACCTCATAGACGATACCTGTATGGCAGATGCGCTGGGAGTTTTTAAAAAATATCTGGTCACCTGGCTGAGGGTTGTCCTTATGGTACTGGCATCTGTCCTTATAATACTGGGCGGATGTGGGGGTATAGGCCGAAAAACCGCCTCCCAGAAGTTGTCTGGCCGTCACCTGTCCAAATGCTTGAACCATGCACCAGTCCACAAACATGTCACACCATGGCTGCCCCTGAAGGGATGGATACAGGTCTCTGGCATACTTGGTGTAGTTGCTGCTGCCTGCATTAGCGGTCTTGCTGTCAAGCTGGCTGTTACTGCGTTTCTCCAGGTATCCAATCTCCTGGTGAGCAATCGTTAAAACCTTATCTATTGATTTCATGTCGTACCTCCATTTCTTATCTCGTTAATCTGCGCCTGTAAATCTGCTATTACCATCCTGGTATCTTGTACATACTCCACCGTCACGTCCGGTCCTGGCCCATCAGCAATCACTGTAACTGTTGTCTGACCCGCGTAAGTAGTTAAGGCGTTGAGGGCGGCTTGGGTATCGGATGGGAGGGGTTCCCAGGTGGGTGACTTGCGCTCCGCTATTACATGCATTGGGTCTGCTGACAACAAGGCTTTAAGGGTATCCAAAGTGGCCGTGCTATTCAGAAATATCATTAAATATTTTGTACTGCTGTAAGAATAGGCAATGATATTATCACGAACCCCATTCCATACATTATCAGCTTTATCCTCGCTTAATCTATCACATAAGAGAGCGGAACCAGTTTTTATCAGACTGTCGAAGTCTGCTGCACCAAATGACTTAGAACCACTGGTGTTAAACTGATTCCAAGTCTCACTGCCATTGAAGATTAATGGTACTATCTTCCGCTCTACTCCCCACACACCGTCCCTGCACATTATCCGGTCCCGCACATCCCCGATACCTCGTAACGGCTCCGTGAGGGTGATGGATGCGGCATTGGACTGGTAGGGTTCCCAGGGGAGGGCGGTGTCTCCGATGTTAAACATTACATCCGAATATGTTACGGTGTTTGGTGTATCTAACACGGTACTTGAATTGTTAGCAAACAGTTTAGCTTGCGCTTTCACTACGTTTTCTGGGATTGAAAATTTCCTGCTACCGGAAGAACTTATGTTAAAATATAGTTTTTTACCATCCGGCTGGCCAGCCTCAATTTGGCCCCCCACATTCACATCCGGATTTCTGTTGTTTATGCTGCACGATATTGTAACTGTTTTACCAGCAATTAACTGTACAGGTATGCTATGGGCTACCACACCATAGTCCTTGTTTGCAGTTACCGTAATTTGCCTTTTATCACTGGATACCGTAAATGACGAAATATTACTACCCGCCAATGCCGATGTATCAAACAAATTAGCCCCCGTCACCGTCACCGCCGTGACATCCGTACTCACAATCTCCTGCGGATATTCCGGGCTGGGGGATGGCCTGCCTCCGGTGTAGGGTTCCCAGGTCCCATCACCATCCTGATATAACATTGGATGATATGTACCTGGCGTTATGGTGCTTCCAGTGTTTCCGTACAAAAAAGCTTCTACGCGCACATTTTCATTATTAAGCATCTCTTGGGTTATCTGCTTCGTGCTGTTCCCCTGCATTTCTGCCAATACTGTGCTTCCATCCCATATACGTACATACAGTTTAGGCATGGTCAGTTCGCTTTTTAAAATCAGATTACCAGGCTTTAAATGATTTTTTAAATAATCTAGCTGGTAGCTTGCGCTAAAGGCTTCAGTCAATGCTCCTGTACCGGATATCTGGTAACCTCCATCCGCAGTATTGATAACGGCTCCTCCCGCACTCTTGCTTACCGCGCTTAAATCCAGCAGCTGAGCCCCGGTCGTGGAAAACTGCTCACTATTGCCTGCTATCTCCATGCCGGGTATCGGCCCCTCCCACGCGTCGTCCACTGTGACTTGCGTGGTGCCGGATACCGAGCCGATAAGGGCATTGGCGTACTTAAGGTCAGTCTCACGCTTGTTGTAGCCTACGAAAGCAGCCTTCTGGGACTCCACGTAAGCTTTATTATCTGCCAACGCCTGTGCCGAAGCGGTGGCGGACTGAGCAGACGCCGTGGCAGAACCGGCGGCGGCTGTCTTACTGGCCTGGGCGTCATTGGCATATCCCTGGGCAGTGCTTACCTTGCCCTCCATCTGCGCCACAAACTGCTCGTACCAAGACTGGTCTGGCTCCGGGATACCGCCGCCAATCTCCAGCCCGTCATGGATAGTGTAGGATGCAGGGAGGGTCTTCCAGGTCACGCGCTCCCCTGCGCTGTTGGTGCCGGTCGCATATATCATCATCTGGATTGACCCGGGTTCCTGAGTTGCCTGTGCCGGTATCTTCCAGCACATTCTGACATAGTTGTCCGATTTGGACACGTTGCAGGGTACGCCATCCCCACCCCCATAGACCGTCTGGTAGTGGATGTACAGGTGCTGGGCGGTGAGGTCCAGGCCGTCATCGTACCGTGGCAGCTGGAAGCCTACGAACTGGGCATTCTGTTCGCCCCTGACCGATATCTGGTCATTAAAATCCGCGATGCGCTTGTTGGCGACCGGGATGTACTCCGGCTCCACGTACAGCCGATAGGACGGGTAATTGCCATCCACCGTCCATGTCTCGTCACCAACCGCATAAGCCTGTCTTGCCAGTATCTCATCTACCGTTGCCATGCCTGTCCGCTCCCCCTCTCCTGCTTAATGGTTATCAGGTTGGTGGTAATCCTCTGGCCATTCTCACGCTGTCCAACCACTCCGATTTTAAATGTGTCATAGGCCGTGATTTCATCCGGCACAATGCAGGTGCCATCCTTAATCAGCCTGCCAACCTCCTGGGACTGTAGGTAAGGGTAGAAGGCCGCCACCCGGATAGTCCCGTCCCAGTCCTGCCCAAACTCAAATGCCGCCAGCAGGTAGCCCGATGTGCCTGCAATTATGTTGCTAAAATCACAGCCAGGAGCCCTTATCAGCTCCTGGCCGGATACTTTAAACCTTAATGTCCTCATAGCATAGCCTTTCTGCCGTTGCGATATCGCAGCTACTCCTTTTCGTCGCCTACTCCATTATTGTTACGGTCACTTGGGCCACCTACACCGCTCTGATGCTTACCTGGATGCGGCGTGTCTGTTGGTGCATCATACAGGTATGGGGTGGGCTGTTTTTCCTGCAGGTCTGGCCCGTCTGCCAGGTATCCTCCATTTCCCGGAATATGCGCTGCATTTTTTCCTGTTGATTCTGCCATAATATGTACCTCTCTTTCCTTTTTTGGGTTGATAAGTTAAACCGCCATTACCCTGGCGGCCGGGAGATAGCGGACCACCCCCTTCTATTTCTGTTTACTTTTTTCTGACTGTGTACCAAAGTAAAACCCTACAATCATCGTAAAAATAGTCAAAAATTGCTCCCCGGTAATCTCACCGGCGCAAGTAAGGCCGATGAATCCACCTGTCAAAGCTAACGTCATAATGGATTTAACATCAATCAGTTTTGCAATCTTTTCTTTCATGCCTTATTCCTCTCCTTCCGGCTCTGTTGGAAGAGCCATTATTTCTTCATATAATTTTGTTCCAACCCCATTACCATGAAGGGCGTGGTACTGCTTATACACATCCTCAATAGACTGTTTTACGTATATCGGGCAATAATGTAAATCATCATGATACTTATTATATACTCTGATGATTTCTGCCCGGAGCAAAGCGCGTACTCCATTCCTGCTGGCCATAACTTGGCTATACAGATATGCTATGACCGGGACAAATGCGCTACACACCCATCCCGGCCATGAATTTTTAACGTATTCAAATAGCTCCATCTCTTATCCTCTTACAATAATTTATAGGGTAGCTTTTTCTTTCCAAACCACCAGCAACGAAACTGCCTGACATCACTGTTTTTCGGAAAGAATCTCCTGCTTCTGCGTTTCTGTAATCCAACCTTTAATAACGGCATTTGCCAATCCAACTGCCGTCAGTTTCCCGGAAACATACAATCTTTTTAATCTTTCAAACATCTTTTATTCCTCCAGATTTGTCACTAATAATGCGTCAACAGTTGCGTTTAATTCAGAAATCTGCGCCTTGGCTTCATCCAATTCCTCCCGGACATCTCCTGTTGCCAACTCAATAATCACCACAGTAGCGGTCACATCTTTATATTCGGCAACAGCATTTTCATCAAGGTCACCTTTATCAACCACCTCTCTTCCAACCACGTAATTCTTCTGTTTTTTGCATCCGGTCTGGTACTTATATCCCTTCTTGATGTCCATCTCTTCTCCAGAAGCATCAAGGATGGTGACAGTCGCAATGTTTTCTGCCACCTCAGTTTCACTATCCACTGCCGCTAATGTTTTGTCTCCCAGGAGAGCAATCATCGTCAGTTTACTTCTGTCCATGTTTTCCCGGAGTCCTCCAGGGACAATCTCGTAGATACTTCCGTTGGCTAATTTAGCCTTTTCATAGTTGTTCATAATGTATTTTTTCTCCTTTCTATGCATAAAAATAAGACCCAAAAAAAGGTCCATAAATTAAGTAATTTCGATTTTAAAATATTTAAAGTAGCAATTTAGCAAAAACCAATGCAAAGGTGACTTTAAACGGCGTCAAGAACATTAATGGGTTTACAGCCGTGTATTCTGACCGAACTGACCGGGCATTCCAGTTACAATATGATTCTGGCGAGATTGCATCAATCGCATTTAACAACACTGGTATCTGGTATGATTTTTATGACGGTCAAAACTGGAAACAGGTTTGGAAGTTTAATAAGCCATAATAATCATCTAAATGTTTTAGCGTATAAAACAAGTGCGCTGAGTTGTCCGGAAGTATTGACAATATTAGATGCGGTATCATTACGTACATATACATTGGTAGTATAATTTGTTGTATCGGTATTGCATTGATACACCGTCAACCCAGCTTTTACGCTAAAACCAACAATCCCAATAGGTACAAATCCGGCAATCCGGGCGGTGGGAATTTGCGCAGTTACGGTTGACCCGGGACCTACGGTAATTTCATTAGAATTATTCGTCCATTGTGTTTTAAGAACGCTATTTAGGGCAGTTTCAAGATTATCAAAATTGCTACTTAAATTATTTGCCGCTTCCGTCAAATTAGCTCCGGCGGTCAACTGTGTTCCCATTCCAATCCGCTCAACCAGTGTATGAATATACGCCGCAGTCGGAATCTTGCTAGAATCGTTTGCATCAATGCTGGTAAGCATACTTTTCAATAATGCGTTCTGATTCAAATTCATTGTCGTGGCAATAGCTTTAGACACCTTGCCTAAAATGGTTGCAATTGCTTCTCCAGTGATAATATTCGCCAAATTAACAGCCTGAGTGAATGTCGTATTGACATCAATCGCGCCATCACTTCCCACCTTAATACTGTTACTTCCTTTTACAATGCCAGTGGTAGATTGGGTAGCCTTTTTTGCACTCATCTTTCCACTGCTGTTAACGGTAGTTGTTGTGCCGTCTGGCATGACAATACCGGCCTTAGAAGCTGTTGCCAGCACTGCGCTTTTGCAGAATAATTTGTAGTTCACGCCATCATCTGTAGGCGTAACACCCTTCACTGTTTTTAGCGTCATGTACGCATCACCCTGATAATGTACAAAGGTCAATTTTTCATATGTTGTACTGGCGGAATAATTCCCACCGTCTGTCACTGCTACTTTTCCTAAATCTGCCATATTACGTCACCTCACTAATCAAATGTTTCTGCATCCCATATAACCGTCCTATCCTTACCAATCCTTACAATCATACTGTCTCCCCACTTCCAATTTGAGAAATAAGATGCCCAGATGAATCTAATGACAGATAAAAATTATTTCCACCAATAGCTAACAGATGTCCATTCCCAATATCCACGTATACATTTGGATAAGTCATTGCGGCAACTTCTTGTGCGATTTCGGAATATTTTTTAGATTGGTCACAGTAATATTCTGCATTATCTGTCTCGCTTCCATCAAATTCAGCATCACCGATAGCATATCGCTTTGCATTTTTCTGGTACTGCAAGGCAAGGTCTCTAGCCGACTCAGCATCCAAAAGATATTGCAAAAACGTACTTTGGATAGACGCATCCAGCTTCGCCATGGTAACGGAACCGTCAACGATTTCAGCCGTAACTTTCCTGTTTACCATCTTCATCGTGATTGTTGCTGTATTTGAAAAGCTATACACAAACCTTGTCAAATCTACCCGTTTCTTAGTCCCATCAGCCAAGGTGAGGATTAGGATATTGTCATCCGTTATATCAAAATTCACAACTACACGCTCAATGTCCAAATCGTATGTATATACCGTACCGTTTAGCAGAGTAACCGTAATCACACCAGTTTTCGCATCAACCACAACGGATTTAACCATCAGATTTGCTTCCGCTTTTTCTAGTTTTTCAGTATCAAGGTGGATAATCCGGTTATCGGCTTCCTTGATTCCGTTTTCTACATGGAGAAGGTTTGTCCTGTTTATTGGCGTTTTCTGAATTGGAAGGTTCTGCCAATCCGTTATCTGGTAAAACGGTTTATATGCCATTACACATCTCCCTCTTTCTTTTCTTCTTCAATATATTCCTTTAATGGTTTTCCGGCTTCCAAGATGCTGGCAATCAGTGCTAGTTTCCGGGCTGCCGCAATTCCCTTGCATTCAAGGCTATCAATAAATCCAACAACTTTATCTATGTCTCTTTTACGGTACACTATCAGTTCTTCTCGTTTTTCCATGTCCATTCATCCTTCCTCAAATTTATATACTGAATTGCTCCCGCGAGAATTGCTATATAGTTTCCATATGGCAACGTATATATATCCTCTTTCTCGTAGTATCCAACCAACGCATAATCCAGATGTAATTCACGCAATACTGTTTTGACATCCTGTGCTATAAATCCTACGCCATGTATATCACAGTCTATCAGTTTATAAGCTACAGGTTGCAATCTGGAAACTATTTCATAACATTCCTCTGGGCTTATTTTTTGAATATTCTCCTTGCATCTTCCGTCTGAAATATACTGCCAATCCTTACCATACACCGTACCAGTACAATATATCCCTCTCGCATTAACACCGCCAAACGACCCCGTGCCAGCCTCTATTTCTCCATTGCACTCAATCCCTTTCTCAGCATAAATGATTCCTGTTGAGTTAAATGCCGCGGCCCTTATTACAGCGTCTGAAGCTTCAACAATGCCAGATGAATTAACCTTAAATTTCCCGTTACCAATATCGATATTGCCGCCAATAAAAGAGGCACCTCTAATATTTCCCGAAAAAACAGAATCACCACTTTCATCAACCGTAAAATTTTTTGCAGTAATGATAAAATTCCCTGTGGTCAATTCTATCCTATTGCCTGTTATTTTTAATTCTGAATTCAGCTCACTTGTAACTTCACCCCTGGAAACCTTATTGCTAACGCGCAGAGCTATTTCATTTGCTTTTACCGACAAAGAGGATTCAGCTTCCTGCGCTCGCTTAACCTCAGCAGCAATTTCATTGGATGTCACTTTAAATTGAGCTTCAGCATATTCTTTTAAATCCGTTACTTTGACAGATACTTCCTCGACTGATTTTTTAATTACAGCTGCTTTTCCCTCTAGCTGGACAATCTCTGAACGTATGCCTGTATTCTCTTCCAATTCAAGGCTTCCGCGAGCCTCATAGGTATCCATCATTCCCTGGATGCCATTTAGCGTCCGCTTTAGGCAATAGGTTTCAATTACATCATCTGTTGTATAACAGATAATACCATCTCCCACCTCAACCCAAGGAAGCGCCGGGCTCACTATTTTGCACGGCCTGTACAACCGTCCACTTATCTGGTCATAGATAACATCCGCAATTCTATCTAATTCTTCGCTTGATTTTCCATATGCCAGAAAATTTCCTTGAACCACATAGCAATTTGTACCTTCCTCATGTGACCAACCGCCAATATCGCCCTCTTCCTGACGTATTTGGACTTTATCAATTGGCCTCACTGTATAATCTTCATAACTGGTTTCTGACTGTTTATAAAAAGATAGTGTCTCCCCTTGTGACATCTGGGAGGGGAATAAATTATCGTCAGGAAATAAATCTTCGGAAGGAAACAGACTTGCATTTTCTAGCGAAACATATTTCACTCGCCCAGTCTTATCTATCTGCCCGAAGCATCCATTAATTTCGCAAATGGCCTGCAACACTTTTAATCCGCTCAATTGCTCTGGCTTGATTGTCTTTGAAATCAGCATATTATCAAGTGGGAGCGACGTGTCAACCTGCTCTATTCCGATATGACCGCACAATGAATCCCGGAGAGATTTCAGCGTCATTGGGAAATTCAGGCCCTGATACCAGGCAGTAACGTCCGTTTGAAATCTTCTCATTCGATTGTAAGCGGTGATTTTCTTTTTTCTGCGGTCAGATTCCAACCTCACAAAACTTTCTACCCGATAAATCCCCATGGCCATTTCGTATCCACCAACTTCAATGGTGAAGATAAATTCTTTTCCGGAAAGGTCAATCAATACATCTGCCACAGTGATTTCAAACTGCGCCGCATTACACTCTCCAAATTTCAAATCATCGCTTTCACATAGGCTCTCAGTGATTGTCAATGCTTCGGTAAGCACCTGCTTATTGTCTATCACATAACACGGCTCTTGGTCTATCGGAAGCAACTCGCCAGAAGGAGACAGGGGAACATCTTTGTTGTAGAAATACAATTTCAAATGTCTCCGTGTATCATTTGTTGTATTGTCAGACTTAAATAAACTCTTTATGCTCTCCGGAATATCCAGCATCTATTATCACCACCTAATATTCTGTAAATGTTACCTTAATTGGCTTGTACAAAATCTCATTTTTCTCTTCATCAACCATATAAAATTCGTATGGCACATCAGCAATATAAAACGCCCCCGAAGCATACGAGGACGTATTAGGATTCCAATATTCAACTTGACATTTCACCCTGTTGTCATGCGGCAAGAAGGAATTAAGTATTTCCGCATCTTTCAAATACAAGGCAGTTGTTGTGAATTCGATTGAGGTAGCCGTGTGTGGAAGCGCAGTCCGATGCAATACTCCATCCGCATCTCGATATGGGTCTAAATCCATTATCTGGTCTGGAGTGATTTTTAGGGATTCAGCCGCAATAAGTCTGGTGGGGAACGTCTTTCCATTTATTTTTAACAGCCATCCTTCAAAAGCCATAATCATCCCCTCTTAGCAAACAAAAACACCCAGGATTACCCAGGTGTTATCATATTTCTCTCATATAACTTTTTTTATGAAAATTATGAAACTTATTTAATATGACATTCTTCTAAACAATACCATTTTAACATATCCAGGGTGGCATTTGTGGCAAAGATGAATAAAGTAGCAACTTTAGCAAAGCTGCGCATTAAAATTTCTGCTTGGTCGGCAATAATTTTTTGTCTTGATGATAAAGTTATATTTTGTCTTGCTTCAAGGAATCCATCACACAAATCAACTAAATCGGTTGCATTATATCCGTTTATCTGTGTGTTCCCTTTGTAACATATAATTGGTTTGTATTTCTCATCGGTTGCGTCTTTATATAAATATGGCTGTAAGGATTTTTGATTTAAATATCTTTGTAAACGAGAACCAGTACTTTGTGATGATGGCGTATCATCAATCAGTTTTAAGGCAGTTTGCATTTGTCTACCTGATAAAACTCTTGTGCCGTCTTCTAATACATAGCAAGGTATTTGATATCCGGCTAAATCTAAGATTCCTTCGTACATTATTTTTTGTTTTGACATATGTATCTCCTTTATTATATATGTGGTCTGGCTGAAACCCTTATAAAATATGGTTTTTTCACGTTTTAGGGTGATTAAGTGGCCCGGTATAAATAAGACCATTTTTAGTTTTTACCATTCATATTTACAGTTATTACAATGATATGTTTTCTTTCGTTTATTTCCTAATAATCCAAACATAGCTACTTATCATAAATAAATATATGTGGATAGTGAAATCAAAATATTCATTTAGGGATATTGCAACTATTCTAAAGCATAATTCGGAGTAGAGAAGAAAACACTGAGAAATTGATTATTATATTGACTTACTGACAATAATATGATAGATTAAATATTAACTAAACATTCGTGTGTATATGCTAGCGATGCGGTCGCCTTGACCATATACATAAACCTTGGGTCGCCAGGATGCCAAGATGTACAGCCAGCTCACGGAGCCTTGACGTTGTAAGTAGATGTAACAGTCTGCTTATTTCGCCAAGGCTTTTTTTGTTAGTCATTCATGCCTTAGGGCTTGAATATATCGGCGGTAGTCCTGCCGGGGTATGTTCTCGGTCTGCCAAAAGCTACAGGCGGCGAAATGCCGCTTGCAGTTCCTCAACCGATTGAGAATCGGAACTTTTAACAATCAATTTTCGGAGGAACGAACATGAACGAGTTAAAAATTTTTAGTAATGATGAATTTGGAGAAATCAGAACCGTAGTTATTGACGGCGAACCTTGGTTTGTTGGGAAAGATGTTGCTGTGGCATTAGGATACGCAGATACAGCCGACGCAATTAGAACGCACGTCGATATGGAAGATAAAAAACACGTCAAGGTAGGCGAAATACCAACCTTGAAAACATCCAATTTTGGAGCATATCTAATCAATGAATCTGGTATTTATGCTTTGGTTTTTGGTAGTAAATTGGAATCAGCAACTAGGTTTAAGCGCTGGGTAACAAAAGAAGTATTGCCAGCTATCCGTAAACACGGAATCTATGCAACCGACAAAGTAATCGACGATATCCTGAACAACCCGGATTTCGGAATCGAACTCCTAACAAAATTGAAAGAAGAACGAGCCGCCCGTCTGGTAGCAGAAAAGAAAAACGCCATTCTTATGCACGTCAACAAAACATATACGATGACAGAAATTGCCAAGGAACTCGGTCTGAAGTCTGCCATAGAACTGAACAAACTACTTGCCGAAAAGAAAATCCAATATAAAGTAAATGAAACGTGGGTCATGTATTCTCAGTACAGCAACTTGGGTTATGAGGAAATCAAACAGGAAGTCTTGGACAACGGCAAAGTTATCTATCACAGAAGAATTACACAAATGGGCCGGGAATTTATATTGAATTTATTCGACTTTGTAGCATAAACTCTCCGTATACTCTGAAATATCACAAGAGGGTGCCAATAATGGCACCCCATTAACAAATCAAGATACTTTTTTGCTCAAATAGCATCCCCTCCAGGTCACTGTGCTATCGCAGCAGTAGGATATGGGGCATTAGTTTCAACATCTACTGGTTCTCCCTTTTCTAGAATTTTACAATCATAGAGGTCATTGTTTGAAGCTATATCTCCATTTTTCATAAAAACTGCCTCAATTTTTACCGGTGTATTTTCTTGCAAATACAAAAAGGCTTCATCGTCTGTCCGGCAACTAATTCCATCAAATTTATTGTCCTCAGCATTATGTTTTAAATAAAAAAACACTTTTCCCACACCTTTCTGAACAAAAAAGCCATTTTCATCAGAGCTGACCGCTTCACCAATATATCCGCTAACAATAACTTTCTGTCCTTGTGGAACTTCAAAATTTTCAAATACTTTTCTGGCATATTTATTCGCAATTTTATAATAATGTTCATTTTTCTGTGTCTCATCACCTAATGTTCCAGACCATTCTATATCACTCAAATCAGATGTTTCATCTAACCATTCATCCCAAAACTTTTCACATAAATTCTTCAACTCAGAATACGTATATTCTATCGCTTCATTTGAATTTTGTGTAACTTTTGTTGCCTTATCAACATCTACCGTTTTGGCCTTTCCACACCCAATAACTGCCAAACAACATAATAATATAACAAGCAATCTTTTCAACAACATCCCCTCCTACAATCATGATACCCAAATTGTACCATGTCAGGAGGGGATTTTCAATATTCCATCAATCTATTCCTTTAAATCCAGTCTTTCCGGTTTGCGCAAAATGTCTCGATACGCCTTTGCGTGTAGCATTATAGATTCCATTTTCGTCAATTACAGGTTTTTCTACAAGCTGTTCAAGCAAATCGTTATTTCGCCTCAATTCATAAAGCAATTCCGCATTAGAGCCTTTTAAGCTTGCTGTCAATTCCGCTGTGTAATCCATGCTTATGGAGCCAGTGTTAAAGCTTGGCAAGGATACCTGTGGTGCCATAGCATATTGATTCAATAAATCATTGCCTAATGTGTAAGTAAAATTAGAACCAGGAAGGGCTATATGATACCCGCTTAACGTGGATTTCATAGAATCTATCCAATGTTCTATCATAGGCACGGTTTTGTCCATTTCAGCACTAAACTCATTATTAAATCCAATACCAGCAAATGCACCATACTGTCCCATAATTTTGGAAGGGCTATGTTCATCCAATCCCTTCTTTCCAGTTACAGTTTCCTTTAATTCATCAACCTTTCTTCCAAGCCACGAATCATCCCACCAGTCCTTCATTCCCTGCCAGAATCCCTTACTTGCATTGGCTCCAGCATCATAAAGAGAACCAACTCCTTTATCATTTGGATTAAACTCATTATTCATGGTGGTTTTAGCTACACCAGCAAGATTTTTAGTTTCAGTCTCTACTGTACTTTGACCACTTTTTATTCCTTCAGCCAGACTATCAGCCCCATCAATTCCAAGCGTCTTAAGTTTTTCAATAAGTCCAGGACGCTCTGATTCTTCTGCTGATGAAATTTGTGCCAATAACTCAACTGCCTTAGCCTGTACTTCGGCACTTGTTTTTGAATCACCCAACTGTTCTATTAAAGCTTCTGGAACTTTCACTCCCAACCCAGCGAATAATTCAATTAAATGTCCTTCGGTCAAACTGTGCCCATTTTGTATTCCGGCAAGCAAATCTATTGTTGAATTCTGCACCGTGGGTTCTTTTTCTGAAAAGTTCTTCACTATTGCATCTGGTAAATCATAACCAATTTTCTCAAACAATGACTTTATTTCCGGCATCTGTACTTCAGCACCACTTTTAATTTGCATAAGCATCTTTGTAACTTCCGTTTGGGCTTCCGGTTCCATTTTAGCAATGGCATTTGCTAATTCTTTTGGCAATGATAATCCTAAACTCTCAAAAGCACTTTGCACTTCACCTCCAGATGCTTGGACACCTTCCGCCAAAGATTTAAAGAATTCTTGAATTGGGGTAATGTCAAAGTTCTTATCCAAAGCTAAATTTTGCATGAAATCTTCCGATAGATTTAAATCCAAATTGCAAAATTCCGTATTCAAGTCACGTAAGGATTGTTTATATTCGTTAGATGCCAATATGCCTGCCTTTTCTGTTTCTATAGCTTCTTTTTCCTTTTGAGTACATTCATCAATGGTACTTTTCATGGAATCTAATTGATACTCCGCTTTCTCTTGTGTGTCTTTAGCATTTTTCAGATTTATATTATATTCCTCTGTTTCCTTTCTTAATCCCTCAAGAGCCTTTTTTAGCGTAGCAACATCCTGTACCCCATATTTCTCTGCAAAAGCATTAGGACTATTCTGAAAATCTACATACGCCTGATTTATATCTAACTGTCCATCAGCAATCTGCTTAATAACCTGGGGAGCAATCCCTGCCTGTTTTAAGTAATTATCAAATGCCTTATTATACTCGTCAATAGCTTTGTTGACATTGTTTTGTGCTTCGTACTGATTTTTGTATGCTTCAACAAGGTATTCTTGTGCGGCCTGCTTTTGTGCGAGGCTTTCATATCCTTGTATTACTGCATCCAATGACTCTTTCTGAATATCTAAATACCCTGTTTCATCATCAATATATTTACTTAAATTAGGAATAATATCCACAAGGTCGTCTGATACCTGCTTTAACCGTTCTTTCTCGCCTGCACTTAAAGAGGCTTTATCGGACAGCTCATTATACTCTTTCGCCAAATCCCTTGCTACCTGTGCTTCTGCCACACCAGCGGTTTCAACAGCATTTCTTGTATTATCCAAGCTTGTGTTAATTTGGTTTGTTTTTTGTGATACTTCATCATTCAAATCACTAAGAGCCTGTGAAAATTGGCCTATTGCTGAACTTTTTGCAGATGCATCAGTAACTTTCATAATGTGCTGTGCAATCAGCAATAATCCTCCAGCTATTACGGTAAACGCAATACCACCTAACGCAGATGGTCCCAGCGCAGATGCCAAATTTTGCAATATTGGGCCAGAGTTAACGATGCCAGGAAGTAAACTACCAAAGAATTTAATGTTATTCGCAAACGCTGTTATTAATCCACCAGCCTTTACCACCATTTCATAAGTTTTAAAGGCGGCGAAAAAGCTTAAAAATGCTGTTGTTAATCCCGAAAGCATGGATTCAGGTATCGCATTTAATACCTTGGCCATGAATTCAAAGGCCTTTCCAGTTCCATTAATCAAAGATTCGAGCGTCGGAGATACAATCGGGGTAATCCCTTTAATGAAATTAATGAGTCCCTGCCCAATACCAGAAACAAACTTTCCAAGCGCTGATGCCAAATTTTTAAATCCTGTAGCTAAAACAGACCAATTCACATCAATCACGCCGAACTTATCTAGTGCAAAGACAAGCCCAGCAATCCCACCTGCAATTGCAACATACTTCATGGGGCCTACTAACTTAAAAAGTTTTTGCAATGGACTATAGATATTTTTTACACCCTTAACCGCAACATCTATAGTCTTAAATCCCATAATCCCGGTTGCAACTACGCCAAGAGCATATCCAATCTTTTCAGCTGTATCTGGCGAAATCTTTCTTAGAGCCTCCGCTACTCTGTTTATACCATTAGGGACAGTAAAGTTAATAAAGTCTGCACCTATAGACAGTAAATCTCCAAAAAACTCAATAAGACCTTCCCCCACTTTTGTTGCGAAAGGAGTGAGGGCCTGCCAGAAGTTCCGCAGAGCATCATTAATCGCCGGAAAATCAATCTTCATCAAAAAAGCATTTATATTGTCAACGAGCATAGGCAGTCCGGTTCCAAGCGTCCATTTTCCTACAGGAACCAAAAATTCACTCCAAAAATCTTTCAAAGCAGTCCATGTAAAATCTCCCAAACGAGCAAGCCCTTCATTCCAAAGTCTCTTTAAAGATTCCCTGGTTGGTTCTGCGGCCTCCCAAATACGTTGAAATGCCCTCGTGATTTTATCAGCTAATTCTTGGGCTGAGTTCTCCATGTTCGCAAATGCCTTATCCCATGCCAGCTGATATTCAGCAAACGCATCATTGAAAGCATCATCCAACAGGCCACCAGCACCTCCGCCAGAACCACTTCCACCGCTACCGGAATCTTTTTGCGAATTAATAACATTCAATGTATCGAATTCCTGGAGGTTGTCTGCCATCTTCTTTGTATTCTTTGCAGCATCACCGGTACTATCTGCAATACCGTCAGCAGCATCTTCCATATCCCCAAAATCCGTAGCCGCAGAACCAACCGAAGAACTAAAACCACCTATCTTTATTCCCAACAAACCGCCTATCCAAGAAAATAGCCTTTGTATGGCGATTACCAGCGCGTTTATGTATGGAAGGACTTTTGATACTATAGGCAGAAGCAAGTTACCTATTGTTCGTGCCAAATTTGCAAAATTAGCCTGTAACAGGCGTAACTGGTTTGCCGGCTGTCCTATCGTATCAGCCATGTCACCCCAGGCATATTTTGTAGATTGGAGTAAAATAATAGTCCGTAAAAGTGCCTTGTCCTGCTGTCCCAGTTTTGCAATTTTGGCATCTATACCTAACTCATATAATTTCTCTTGCAGATTTACATTACGAATATTAACACCGTACTTATCCAATGTTCGGCTCATACCGACCATGCCAGATGCCATATCCTGCCATACATCCTCAAACTTAAGATTCTTTACGGAAGCTAAATCCGCTCCAATCATAGTAAGGGCATTGGATAACTTCAAAGCAGTTTCAGAAGCAACACCCATAGAGGATGCCATTTGACCAAAAGTAGCTTGATAATTCATAAGCTTTTCTGGGTCCAATCCAAGACTGGGCACTCCAGTTGCTATTAGATTCCCATATGCATCTGGTTGAAATCCTGTCATTTTACCTGTCAATGCTTTTGCTCTCTCGCTGAAAGATTTAGCATAAGCTTCAGCAGACTCATAACCAGCTTTCTTCCACTCTCCTGCCGCATTCCCAGCGACCTGCCCCCATGCAGCGTCAAAATAATTCAATGTCTCAATATAATCCATGGATGATTCTGTGGCCTTCCACAATGCTTTGGCTCCACGAATCAGCAAGAAACACTTGGCATAGAACATACCAATTTGGGAAACTAAACCTTTTGTAGCTTTGGTCGCTCTACTTGCGCTACTGGAATATACGTTTAATCCTCGGTACATCGCCGTCGATGCACTGCTAACCCTTGAACCATTTCCGGCCAGGTTAGCCAGAGCTGTTGTCATTTGTATAAGATTTTGGCTTACAGCTGGTGCATGGGATAATGTTGCCATTAATTTGGTCAATGCAGTACCAAGTGCCTGAATATTAGGAATCGCCGTTGTGGCCGCCTTGCCTCCCAGTTTAGTAATGGAAGAAACAAGATTAGCCAGACTGGTTGTATCAAAGCTAAGTGAACCTATCCCATTCAAACCACTCATGAATCGCAATATCTGGTCCTTTATCGGTTTCAGATTTGTTGCGGCCTGTGTTGCTTTTACACCACCTAATCTAGTAATATTGCTCACAAGATTGTTAAGCCCAGCAAAATCGAACGCGACACTTCCAACAGTATTCATACTCGTAATGAATCCCCTTAAGGCTGTGGAAATCTGCGGAAGGTTCTTGACCGACTGCGTAGCATTTGTGCTTCCAAGTCGGCTCACGCTATTTACCAGCGATACTAGTCCATTCGCATCAAAAGTTAAACTTCCGGCACCATTCATTCCAGTAATAAAATCTTTCATACTGGTTTTCAGAAACTCCAAATTCTGCGTCGCCTCTGTCACTGTTGCCCGCCCTAGTTTGGATATGGCATTGGCTATGTTAGAAATCCCATCAGAATCCACATGAACATCATTAAGCCCCATCATATTAGCTGCAAATGTGGACATGGCCTGAGCTGTCGCTGCAACTCCCTGGGCATCTACTGTTGCCAGTTTATTCATTCCAGTAGCAACTCTACTAAAATCTGCCGTCTTTGTTCTGTTATTAAAATTCTGAATGGACGCCGATATCTGATTAATTCCGGAAGCAATATTACTTACATTGGACATTTCCAGACCAGTAATTGTGGACTGGAGTTTCATCATCTTTGCAATGAACTTATCCAATTTCGCATCTGCACTCTGCGTACTAGCGTCTATCTGGACCTTTAAATCGTCAATCACATCTGACATGGTATTCACCTACCTTTTCTGCATATAAAAAAAGGCGGGTAACTGCTTTAGTCACTCGCCTTTTTGGTTTATGGAAACTATTTTATTTTTCACATCTTTCTCAAACGAATCCGCAAACCCAAGGAATTTTTGCAATTCTTTATCTTCTTCCTGCCGCCTTTCTTCTTCCGTCATAGGAATTACCCGATATGGCTTTTCAGGGTATTTTCCTTTTCCTTTGCGTTTAACGAAAGGCATCATGTTACATACAGTTGCATCTAATGCCGCCATAACAAGTTGACCCATCATCCACATTTCATCACTTCGCTCTTGCTGTTTCTGTCCATATGCTGTAATAAACGGAATCAGTTTTGTCGGATTAAGGTGCCAGAACAATTCATAATGAACCCCAATTTTTAGCGCAAGCGGAAGATAATGTTCCCATATTATTTTGTGGAAGTTGATTTCTTCTTGCGGTCTGTTGGAATCTTTGGTAATGCAGACTGTTTCGTCCCCTTTTCTACTTCCTTTGCTGCCTTTTCCATTGCTTCGGACATGTCCTTCAGATACTTGTCCAGTCCGGTCAGTTTGAAAAAACCATCTTCCTCCATACATCCTTTCAAGAACTCATACATTCCCAGAAATGATGCGCGGTCATCATCCGGATTTTCCTTTACAAACTGCTTAAACAACTGCTTTGCTGCTTTTTCATCTTTAACAGGAGTATTTTCCAGAAGGCCCGCATAAAAGCAAGTAATGGACAGAGACGCCATATCGGAAATCATATCAGCTGTTCCGTCCATCATGGCCTCCGCCATTTCAGCCTTTCCCTCTTCTCCAGTGATTCCACGCTTCATAATGTAGCCGCCAGAAACCACTTTAAAAACTTTGTCCACACAAGCCTTATATTCTGCCGCATCAAAGGAAAATTCAATTTTATATTCCTTGCCACCAATCGTCAAAATTCTCATGATTTTTACCTCCCTTAGTTATGGTTAATTACAGTCAAGCGGATTCAGTTGCAGCCTTCGGTTCAATAGCTTCTGCCCAGCCAATCTCTCCGGTCGGAGTTACGGAAACGCTGGTGTCCCATGCAGAATCCACATCAGCTGCTGCCCATCCCATTCTGGTCGGTTCGCAGGTGAAGAAAAAGCTCTTGTTCAGTCTTGGATGGTAAAATACCAACCACATACGCTTGTCTGATGCAATAGCTGTTTCATACTTATCGCAGATGTCCTCCCACATGTCCAAAAATACCTGAGACATTCCGAAGGTAATTGCCAGTGCCCCTCCGACATCCTTCAAACCTTCAATGTATCGCTTCCACTCGGTATCGTTCAGAGATGTTACGTCATAGGTGCCGACCTCCGGGTTGAAATCCGGAATGGATTTCGGGTTTGGAATGTCGATGAATGCACTAGGCTTCGTTCCCGCATTAGCCTCAATCCCATATCCAACGTGAATGCCGGCAGTGCTCAAATCAATAGCTTTAGCCATGGTTCATATCCTCCTTAAAATTTGGAATAAAAAAAGAACCACACAGTTTCCTGTATGGCTCAAAGGTTATGTATTTTCTATATCACATCGCCCTCGCAAAAAGTTCTACGGAACCTTGCTATCCAGCGATATGCTTCTGTTGTACTGGACCGTTCTATTTCAGTCGGACCATAATTCATTGTAAATCCCATCTTCTGCATAAGGTCAGCCGCCAGAAAGATTAGCTGCTTCGCTTTGGTACTTGAAGTAGAATCATAAATAGTAATCTCAAAAGCAGCTTGTATGGCGCATTGCTTATTCTGCAAGGAAGAGCTTGTCGTTGGCTCACCCAGTGTCTTCATATATAAATACGGAAACGCTGACGGAGTATCATTCTTCGTAGTTCCACTGCCTTTGAGATATTTTCTCATCCGTTCATCGCCAACCAATCGAGAATACACCAGAGAGGAAATATCAATCATAGCTCTCCTTTCTCTAATTTTTCAAGACTTACTTTTTCTGTTATATCAATGCGTCTCCATACGTCCTCAATAGCATTGAAATCTTCATATGGCGCAACTGACCTTCCAATCAATTCTTCAATACGCGCTTTAGGAACATCGGATATAATACCAGGAGCCAACGAAAATTTGTACTCAAGTGACAATTCAATGTATTTTTCAGCTATTGCTTTTAATCTGCTTTCTGGCAATTCATGAATATTATTACGAGTAATTCGATAATTAATCATTAATGCCACATGAAATTTTGCATCTTCTACGTCACCATCGCCTTTGAAATACTGAATTACTATAGAATCTATACATTCTTTTGAAAAAATCATACAAATCACTCCTTTTTTTGTGATTGTATCATATAAATGTTTCCTTTGCAATCGTCACCACTTGTTCCCGGATAGCCACCGATGCGTTATACATAGGCATGGTGGCTTTTGTACCGTATGTATGATGCCATTTTTCATCTTCCCCCCAGTAATACCATCCCCCAGAGTCGAATGCATGAAATTGCCCAGGAAATGTGCCAACGCCCATGCCAAACTCCCCAGCTTTGGGATTTTCTACTGGATTAAAATGTATACCACTTCCGAACTCCACGAGCAAAAGTGTATCCACAGTTCCATAATCATTTGATTTTGTCTGGCCAGAAGCAATCAGCATAGCCTTACATCCTGCCTTTGATGGTTCCATATCAATTCGCAAGGAAATTGTCTTACCCAGCGGAGATTCTCCGATTTTCGTCTGCGCCACGGTCAATCCAACTTCTGCCAACCGCTTACACAACAGTTCAGTCTTGCGGTGCAAGTCTTGTTTGTAGTCTTGAAGTTGGTCGATAATGCTCTGGATTCCCTTTGAGGACAGTTCTCCACGGATTATTCGTTTTCCCATACAAACACCTACTCAAGCAACGGAGACAGCGGCATAACCTTGTCATAGGTTTTCTCGAATATATCCGGCTTGCGTGGGTAAAGTTCTCCGTTTACGCCTTGAATGATATAATCTCCCACACTGGCATGATGGACACCCTCAAGCGTTTTAATAAACAGCTCTACGGGCGGCAAATCACACTCCAGACTGTCATAGTACATGACGCCATCTTCAAAAGCCTTTATCGCCCATTCCGGAACATACCATTTGCCGTCTTTTCCTTTTAAATCCCCGTCGTACTGAAATGCTTCAATCTCAACGGGTTTTTTCCTATATTTAGCCATCGTTCCGTTCCTCCGTTTTCCAAGTCTCCTTTAAATGTTTCAAGACATCAATCAACTCGTCAATAGCTTTCTCGTTCTTGAATTCCAAAACACAAGGAATCTTTCGTAAATCAACTCCGTCTTCTCCTATCGGTCGATAATCCAGTAGAACTGTTGGATATTGTTCTTCCTTCCCTTCTCTTGGCTCCAGCATAGCTACGTAAATATCCTTATCAAAGGTCACTTTGCATTGGTCAAATCTATATGTCTCATGTTGAATCATTTTGCGTTCCTCCCTCTGTCACTTTCCGAATCGCATACAAAACCGAATTCAAAGACTTTGCCACCTTAACAACCTTGAAATCGGGCTTATTGGTCAACTTTCCGTCTGCGCCAATTTCCGGCTTCTTATCCACGAACAATACCGACAATTCATCAATCGGCAAATTTATGTCACAAGTGGCAATCGTTTTGTCATAAGCCAAATCAACGCCAAATGGGTCTGTATTTGCTTCCCCTCTGGCGGCTGATACGTTTGCCCGAAACTCCACAGGGTCAGCATAGCCAACAGTACAATCGCCAGTCAAAAGCGGTTCTCCGGTCACTGGGTCATAGATGATATTGCCGTCAAGGTCTGTCTCATAAATGGGAATGTGATTGTCGTAGAGCTGATACCACAACTTCTGTTTGTTTCGTTTCAGTCCTCTCATAGCACTACCGCCTTATTACTCAACCACTTCCCAGTCCTCGGAAAACAGTTCAATCATGGTCTCTTTCCACGGCACGCGCCCGAAGCGGCTCTCCACATAAAGATATGGGGCTGTCATTTGCTCGCCAATTCGATTTCTTACCGCCGCGCGAATCGTGCTTTCCTGCGCCTCTGTTAATTCCTTATTAAGTGCTAAACACACATCCGTACAAATGGCATGGGCGATTCCCGCTCTAGTATCCTTCATATCCGGAGGAAACGCACAGCGGATAACCACATCCTCTTTCCACTGTGGCAGCCTCATGCCCTTACCCTGTTTTACCTGTTCAAATGCCTGTCCAAAATTCATTCCGCTACCCTCCAGTCCTCTGCCAGCATATCAGCCTGTGAAGCAAGCCATCCCATCTGCACGCCAGATGTTCCGACAAAGGCTATCGCCTTGTTCCCGATTGCTTCATGCTCCACATTCACAGCGTTTCCATCTGCGTCAATATAGCTGATATTAGTTGCCAGCTGAATGTACTGATTTTTTCCATTCCAGCCCTTACGGGCAACACGCTCTCCTCTCTTCATACGAGATATTGCCTCGCCGAATGTAAAAGTGGACACGTCAAGTCCCGTAATGGAATCCCCGTCAACAATTTCCCAATCATCGGCCATCATGTGGTCGATATCAACAAAGATACACTCTGTTTCCATAAACGGAACCTTAGAGCCGTCTTTACAATACATAACAATGGTTCCGTTCTCTTTGCGCCAGAAACCTTTCCATGATGGTCTTTTAATATCTGCGCCCTGCTTCATCGCCTCATAAGCTTCTTTAAAAATCATTCTTCCTTACCTCCATTACCTCCACAAAAGAAAAATGCGCTTGCCCACCACCATTCACAGCACACACCCTGCGCCCGGCCGGGGAGGTATCGGCCAGACACGCACCGTCTTAAAGGAGAGTTACCTTACTTTATGCATCTGCCTCGGCCACTTCGTCAGGATGTTCCTCCGCCCACTTATCGCACTCAGCTTCAAATGTAGTACCAGGGAATGTTTTCCAGCCCCGCGCTGCACAATACGGACAGTCATCCGGATGTGTCTTTCCTGTTCCTGGTCCATACTCCGCCATATGTGCCTTGTAATCTGTTTCCTCTTTCGGGTTCTCAAAATGAATTTCTCTATTCTTGTAATCGTAAATCATAGTTAAAATCCTCCTTAAACGGTTTATAAAATTTTTGCCATTGGTATAACATCAAAATAGATATCGTCCTCTTTTTCATAGGCACGGCTGATTCCATTCTCGCTGTGAGAGCTTTCACCATCAGCCCCTTGTTTCGCCCAATAATAAACAGCGGCGGCAAATATCGTGTCCCGATACCGCTCAACCGCTGTCTCTTTCTCCGTGTCCGTGTATCCAAACGGATACCGCTTCGCACAAACTTTTCGGATTGCTCTCTGGATTAAGATGAACAGAACCGACACATCTTTTTCGGCCACCTCGTCACCAAGATATGTAATTACATCATCCAGAATCTCCGCTTCCACTCATTTCACCTCACAATCAACCTGCCTTTGCGGTCACCGTTGCGCTACCGGCTTTCAGAGCCTTGTATGCTGAATCGCACTCAACTACGGTAATGGTCTTCCCAGTCTGCGCTGTAATGTCAGCAGAGCCATCCCATGCAGTCCAGGTCTGGACATTCTGACCGAAGACAACAGCGGTTTCGGAATCACCTACTTTGTACTTATAGGAATTTCCGCTTGCCTTTGCCGGGGAAACAGTCAGCTTCGTTGCTCCGCTTGCAGAACCGGCGGATGATTCCACAGCCAGAGTGCCAAGAGTGTTCTCAGCAGTGGTAACCGTAGCGATTACCATACCATATACGTCCGGAAGAACCGGGATAAACATACCAGAAGCTTTCGTCCACTTTGCAACCGGATCCTTAGTCGCCCACATGGTCACGGTTACAAACATTTTCTGCAATGCTTCCTGGAATGCAGCATACTCAGCCTCCTCCGGAGTCGGTCCCCACAAACCAGTACCGGCCCTACCAGATACATCCGCCGTATATAAGGTAACCTTGTCCTCATCGAAGTAGCGACCATTCACTCTGGAACCATCAGCCTTGATGTAGGCATATCTTTCATCACAGGTAGCAATTTGAAGGCCGAACTCCTCCATGATGATAGACCGAAGTTCATTCATGGTAACCAGTCTACCCGCATTGATATTACCGTAGATTGCGGATTGGATGCCCTTGTTCTTTCTCATGCGCTGAATCTGGGTATCAGAGGTCAGCATTCTGGACGGAAATTTACCCTCATCCCTCAACATTTTAACTGCCTTCATGATATCACCAAAGATATCATATTCTGGGTTAGACCAATCACCAAAAGTGATTTTATGAGCCACAGTAACACCAAAATCAATCACCATATCCAGATTGTTTTCCTTGATTTTCATTACACCACGGCTCATTGCCTGACCTTTGGCAATCTTGGTACGGGTAACAACGCTCTCGGACAGTCTGCCCATATCGTCAAATACCCAGTTCACCAGACCGTTATCATCCGGTACACCATTGTTGATATACATCTGAAGCTGCTCGGACTGGTTGATTTTCTCCTTGATAAACAGTTTCTCAGTCAGAACCTTCTCGAAAGTTGGCCTGGTACCGATGTGCGCCTCGGAATCCAGAGCATGCACAAATGCAGGAGTCGGCAAATTCTGTCCCTGCATCAGCCGGTAATACTCAGCCTTGAAGTGCTGTGTCTTCACGTCCGGGAAAATGGTATCCAGAACAGTTGGCCTTGCAACGGAGAAATTCTGAGAAAAATTTAATCTCTCTGTAACATTAATTTTATCTAATACATTAAATAGCATCTTTACACCTCCAATTAAAATTCACATTCTGGAGCATCAAGAATTACAAATCCTTTTTTCTCCAAAGCTGTCTTGGCTTCGCTGGACAACGGCGTCTTTAATCTGTTCCCGTAGATTCTTCCAGCTTTGATAACGCTGGCCGGACGCTTCGCATCATCAGTCATATCAACAGTTTCGAATACAATACCAGTTGCCTTAGAATCATTAGACGGAAACGCAGTTCCGGCATAAATCAACTTCTTGTTGTCAACTGTGGTTGCCATCGCCTGAGTAACCATCTCGTTTTTCTGAACCAGACCAACGGCAGATTCCAAAAAATTTGGCAGGCTATATCCCTGCTCAACCTTCATGTAAGCCATGTCATATCCTCCTTAAAATGTCATTGTTTGAGTCGGCACCGAAACCGGAGTCGGCTGTGGGTTATGTTCCTGCGAATATTTCTTCGCATATTCAGCGGCTGCACTCTTATCTCCGCCTTTCGGGGCCGGGTCGCCGCCACCACCAGGATTCGGAGTTGTCTTAAAAGTTTCCTGCTGCCACTGGGTTTTATTTGCTTCGTCACGCTTGGAGATACCGCTGACAAAGGCTTCTGCACTGGTTTTAGCCGCTTCATGCTCCATGCCGGATAATGCCGCAATCATGCCAGAAAACTCTTCGCCTGACAGATTTGCTTTTGCGAAAATCGCCTCGACCGCAGAAGTGGTCAGCTGCTTCTGAAGGTCAGCATTCCTCTTTTCAGCCGCTTCACGTGCTTTCTTTTCCTTGTCCAGTTCTGATAGATTCTGCTGTTCAATCTCATCAAGCTTCGTTTGAAGCTCTCCAGCTTTGTCAGCTTCTTTTTTCCACTTAGCAGCATCTTCCTTGTACTTTTCCACTTCTCCGTTGTGCTGGTTCAGATAGTTCGTCACCTGCTCATCGGTCGGCTCTGAAATTCCCAGCGCAATTAAGTTCTTTTTTGCCTGTTCCCATGTCATGTTAATCTCCCTTCTAATCCACGCTTTTGATTACGCAGGTTGCTCCTGCCGGATTCTACCATTTAACGGATGGCTCCATATTTTGAATATAAAAAGAAGAAGTCTACTCGACTCCCCCTCTTTTAACTGAGTTATTCTGTTTTTCAAGAAGCGCTATCGCTCTCTCTTTTTCTGCCTCAGCATCAAGCTGAAGCTGTGTCTTGAAAATAGTATCCATGTACGGCTTACTTTGCGTCCAAACCTTTTCCGGGTCACCAAACAGCCCGCATACAGTAATTGCAATCAGCGGATGAATCTTATTTTTCAGCAAGTAATCCAGCGACTGGGCCTTAACCAGCATATTATCAGTAGAATTTCGAGTAATCTTCACATCGAAGTCCCTTACTGTCAGAGGAACATCATTTGTTGTTTGCTTAATGATATTCAAAACAATTCTGGCATGTTTTTTCTCTGCCTCAATGGTAAATGGTTCATCCAGTTTTGCCCGCTGTTCTGCGAAGTCCCATCCGTTCCGAAGGTAAACCGCCTGGCCAGTATCACCACCGGTATTCTGTTGCCGGTCTGGCATCCCTTCAACGACAAGTACCTGCCGATACACATCATCTTTAGCTACTTGCGTTTGTTCCTGGTTCAATTCAGCAGTCATCAGTTTTACGTCAGATTGCATTCCTTGTCCAGAATCCTTTACCTGTACTGCACCCAAATCGCACATCTCAATAAATTTATTTTTAGTAATCTCGCAGTTCTTAAACAACATGAATGCTTGAATAAACTGCTCGATGCCGTTCATTCTGTCAGACTGCATTTTGTTAATCTGGTCGAGAAGCGTGATTACAATCTCGATATCCGAGAGCCTATCAGGATTATTCGGATATTCCACAATTGGGATGCCTCCAAAACCATTTATTCCAGAATTAACTACTCTGCCGCCTTTAATGATGAAATAAAAATCTTCCGAATAGCACTGATAATACTGCTCATCATTTTCATCTTTCAGAACCTGGATAGAAAGCATATCTGAATCATCTTTGGCCGAATACACAACAATCGTATTCAGCGGATTCGGAATATGGATTCGGAACGGAACAATATCTGTTGACTTTCCTTTAAGCGTTACCTTGTAGGCAGTTCCAACGGCACTCTGAAAATTTCCAAGCTTGATATCTCTGGCCTGCCGATGAGCGTCCTTCATGTAATCATTTAGTTTATCCACGGCATCATTGATTTTTTTATCTGTTTTTCGGCTGACATACTGTATCGGCTCCCCATATGTCTGACTGGTACTGAATCGAACAATCTCAAGAGCATGATTTTCACAAGTCCTATTATTGATGTCAGGCCGCACTTTCTTTTCACGGTAATGAATCGGCTGGTCACCCTTATAGTAATCGTAAAGATACCGTATCGCCGGTCGATTGTAATTCAGAACTGAAATGGCCTTACCAACGACACCAACAACATTTTCTTTGGTAATTCTATCGACATTCGTATATGCAATTTTTCTACCAAAATGTCCATGGCATAAATCAATAAAGCTATTACTGTTCATCAGCTTTTACCCTCTTCTGTCAAAAAAGTAAGGCCGTTGGAGGATTTTCTATATCCTTCAACGGCTTGCATTTATTTCAATATTAATAGTTATATCAAACATCCTTAATTTAATTTGGATGTCTCGCATACTTTTTACTAATACCATTTTACCATATCCTAAGTGGCATTTGTGGCAAAGATGAATAAAGTAGCTATTGACTATACTTGCTTTTTGGGGTACGATTATTATCGTAATCCTTTGCTGATAGCTTGGGATCTGTAAAGGCTTTATCCACTGGGCCGGTTAACCAGTGGTTTTTTATTTGCACCAAATTGGACTGGCTAAAATTTTATTTGCTGTTTCTTGATTATCTACTATGTAGGCAGTAACGAATCTCCAGCTTGTCCCTGCATTTCTGATTACTACCAAGTAATTTTGAGACGGCAGGAAAGCTACACGACTTTTATTATCATATAT
>OBUT01000175.1_pt1 | contig 26354 bp, 17 predicted proteins | sample 1475941 | NCBI WGS metagenome assembly OBUT01 (sample SAMEA2579956, study PRJEB22360) | human gut metagenome | biome: human gut; feature: human-associated habitat; material: faeces | place: Denmark | collected 2008/2010
GGTCATTACCCTCCTCATATCCCCCCACAAAGGGGGTGTTGCCCAGCCGCAGCCCCTCCACCAGGGAACGCCCACCCTCCCCCATCCAGGCACGGACGGCCAGGAGTCCGCAGCCCAGCACGGCAGCGGCGGTGAGTGCAATGGCCAGCAGAAGCTGGGCCAGGGAAAAACGTTTCTTTCGCACGGGATCAGATCCTTTCCAGAAAAACCAGCGCGGGCGGAGGCCGATGCCTCCGCCCGCCTCTGGGCCCTGCCCGCGCACAGCGGGCGGAATTTCCACAGCAACGCGGCCCTGCCGCTATCCGGACATTACCAGGGGTGGGTCAGGCTCAGGCTGGGGAACTTGCTCTCCGGGTCCACACGGGTGTAGTTGTCCCGCACCTCCAGGTGCAGGTGGTTGCCCGTGGAGCTGCCGGTGGTGCCCACATAGCCGATGGTCTGGCCCTGGGACACCATCTGCCCCTCGCTCACCGCCCGGGAGCTCATGTGGGCGTAGAGGGTGGAGTTGCCGTTGCCGTGGTCGATGACCACGTAATTGCCGTAGGAGTAGTGGTAGGCGGAGGTGACCACCTGTCCGCTCTTGCAGGCCTGAATGGGGGTGCCGCCAGGGGCGGGGATGTCGATGCCGGTATGGCTGTGGGCCTTGCCGGTGATGGGGTGAATGCGGTAGCCGAACAGAGAGGTCAGCCGGTAGTAGCCGGGCAGCGGCCACAGGTAGTTGGTCTCCGAGTCGATGGTGACATTGTTTTGCCGGCGCTCCTCCTCCAGTTGCTTCTGCTTCCGGGCGATCTCCGCCTGGATCTCCGCCGCGCCCTCCATCTCGTCGTCCAGTTGGCGGTTGAGCTCCGCCGCGTCGGCATTGATCTGGTCCAGCAGCTTCTGGGCCTCCGCCACCTTGGCCTGCTGCTCCGCCTTCTTGGCCTCCTGCTGGTCCTTGGCCGCCTGCTCCTCCGCGCGGGCGCTCTCCAGCTCCGCCTGAAGCCGCTCCAGCTCCTGCCGGGCCGCGGTCAGCTCCTCCATGACCTGGTTGTCGTAGTCCATCACCGCGTCAATGTCCGCCAGGCGGTCCAGCATGTCGGAGAAGTTCTCGGCGTTGAAGAGGATGGACCAATAGGATACCGTCCCCTCCTCCTCCATGGCGCGCACCCGCTCGCAGAACAGCTCATACTGGGCCTGCTCTTTGGCCTCCGCCTCCCTGCGCTCCGCCTCTTTCTGGGCGATTTCCTGGTCATAGTAGGAGATCTGCGCGTTGATGCTGTCCAGCTCGGCATTGATTGCCTCCAACTGCTGCTGTAGGAGCTGCCGCCTCTGCTGGGCGGCAGCCTGGTCCTCCTTCACGTCGGCCAGCTGGTTCTTCAACTCCTGCTGCTTGACCTGGCTCTCCCGCTGCTCCTCCTTCAGCGCGTCGATCTCGCTCTGCGTCACCGCGCCCACGCCGCCGGCGATCATGCTGATCATGGGCAGCAGCAGCAGGAGGGCCATCACCACGGCCAGCCCGGCCACAAACACCCGGCGCCACTCGATTTTCTGTTTCTGGGGTCTCTTTTTCTGACTCTGCTTCTTTGCCACGTTGCCGCTCCTTTTATGTCCGTTCCATTACCAATTATAGGCCCGAATGAAGGGAAGATTGGGATAATATGCCTCGGGGTCTGTCCGCTGGCCGTTCCGCCGCACCTCATAGTGGAGGTGGGGGCCCGACGTATTGCCGGTGTCGCCCACGGCGCCGATGGTCTGCCCCTGGGACACCAGCTCCCCCTCGCTCACCGCCCGCGAGGACATGTGGGCGTAGAGGGTGGTGGTGCCGTCCCCGTGGTCGATGACCACGAAGTTGCCGTAGGACCAGTTGGCGCCGGCGCCATACTCCGACATGATGACCTGTCCGCCCCTGGCCGCGTAGATGGGGACGCCGGTGGAGGCGGCCACGTCAATGCCGGTGTGGCTGTTTGGCACGTGATCCACCGGGTGCATCCGGTAGCCGAAGGCCGAGGTCAGCTTCAAATTGGACGCGGGCAGGGGCCACAGCCAGCCGTCGCCGGTAGGCGGGAGCTGGACGTTGTTCTGCTTCCGCTGCTCCTCCAGCTCCTTCTGCTTCCGGGCGATGTCCGCCCCGATGGCGGCCCACTCCGCGTTCTCTGCGTCCAACTGCCGGTTGACCTCCGCCACATCGGCGTTGATCTGGTCCAGCAGCTTCTGGGCCTGCGCCACCTTGGCCTGCTGCTCCGCCCTCTTGGCCTCCTGCTGCTCCCTGGCCGCCTGCTCCTCCGCGCGGGCGCTCTCCAGCTCCGCCTGAAGCCGCTCCAGCTCCTGCCGGGCCGCGGTCAGCTCCTCCATGACCTGGTTGTCGTAGTCCATCACCGCGTCCACATCGGCCAGACGGTCCAGCAGGTCGGAGAAGTCCTCGGCGTTAAAGAGGATGGACCAGTAGGACACCGTCCCCTCCTCCATGGCGCGCACCCGCTCGCAGAACCGCTCATACTGGGCCTGCTCTTTGGCCTCCGCCTCCCTGCGCTCCGCCTCTTTCCGGGCGATCTCCCCGTCATAGTAGGAGATCTGCGCGTTGATGCTGTCCAGCTCGGCATTGATTGCCTCTAACTGCTGCTGTAGGAGCTGCCGCTTCTGCTGGGCGGCCGCCTGGTCCTCTTTCACGTCAGCTAGCTGCTCTTTCAGCTCCTCCTGCCGGACCTGGCTCTCCGCCTGCTCGGCCTTCAGCGCGTCGATCTCGCTCTGGGCCGCCGCCCGCACCTGCCGGGCCAGCCGCCCCAGGCGGGAACCAGCAGCGCGGCCGTCAGCAGAACGCAGGCCGCCCGCCGAAGGGATCTGTCAAACGCCATGGAAGCCTCCTTTTGCCGCTGCCGTTATACCTGCAGGAACTTGCGGATGGCCAGCACCGAGCCGCCCGCGCCGATAACGAAGCCGGTGAGGACGAACACGCCCAGCACCCGTAAAGCCATGGGCTGGAAGGGCAGCACGGTGATCAGGGAGATGGTGTCCGAGCCGCTGATGGCGCTGCCCACCAGCACATAGATGCCCCACTGGAGGAAGAAGGCCACCACCGCACCCACCAGCCCCAGGATCAGGCCCTCAAAGACGAAGGGCCAGCGGACAAAGGCGTTGGTGGCGCCGCACATCTTCATGATGGCGATCTCCTCCCGCCGGTTGAAGGTGGCCAGTTTGATGGTGTTGGCGATAATAAACAGGCTCACCGCCAACAGGATCACCACCAGGATCACGGCCACCGCCCCGGCGATGTTGCGGATGACGGTGAAGCCCTCGGCGATCTCGGGGGCTGATTTAGTCTTGGCCACGCCGGTTACCTCTTTTACCGCGTTCTCTGTCTCAGTCAGCTTGCTGATGTCGTCCAGATAGACGTGGAACCGGTCCCGGTACACATCGGAGGGCAGGCCGTCAAACAGCTCGTTGCCCTCATAATCCGCCTCAAACTCCTTTTGGGCCTGCTCCTTGGTCATGAATTCCGCCCGGGCCACGTTGGGTACCGCCTCGATGTCGTCCTGGAGGGCTTCGGCCTCCTCCTGGGTAAGGCTCTCGTCGATGTACGCCGTGAATTGGTTCTCGGCCTCCAGATCGCTGAACATGTTCTCCGCATTCACCGCCACCAGGGTAAAGGAGCCCATAATGAGCAGGCAGCAGATAATCATGCAAACCGCGGCGAAGGACATAAAGCCGTGAGTGAAGATGCTGTGGAAGCCCTCGGAGAGGAAATAGCCGAAATCATATCGTTGTCTCATTGTTGTAATACCCGCCCGTCTCGTCGCTGATGATCCTGCCGTTCTCAATGGCCACCACCCGCTTGGAGAAGCGGTTGACCAGTTCCTTCGCGTGGGTGACCACCAGCACGGTGGTACCCAGCTCGTTGATGCGCTCCAGCAGCATCATGATCTCCAGGGAGCGCATGGGGTCCAGATTGCCCGTCGGCTCGTCGGCGATAATCATCTGGGGGTTGTTCACCAGGGCGCGGGCGATGGCCACCCGCTGCTGCTCGCCGCCGGAGAGCTGGTTGGGCTTGCGGTCCCCCTTCTGGTCCAGGCCCACCAGCTCCAGTACGTAGGGCACACGCTTGCGGATCTCCCGGGGGGAGGCCCCCACCGCCCGCATGGCAAAGGTCAGGTTCTCCCGTACCGTCTTTTTCTCAATGAGCCGGAAATCCTGGAAAATGACCCCCAGGGTGCGCCGCATGTAGGGCACCTGCCGGGGCCGGATGTTGTTCAGATTGTAGCCGTTGACCATCAGCCGCCCGCCGGTGGGCGCGATTTCGGCGGTGATGAGCTTCAGAATCGTAGACTTTCCGGAGCCGGAAGGGCCCACCAGAAAGACAAATTCCCCGTCGTCGATGCGCAGGTTGACCCCCTTCAGGGCCTTTGTCCCGTTGTCGTAGGACTTTTGAATGTCAATAAGCCGTATCACGCTCGGTTACCTCATTTATCGTATTCGAAAGAAATGCCCACTGCCAGCAGGGACGCCGTCTCCGGCGCCCCTGCTGGCAGTGCACTCAGTTGTCGATGCCCCGGGAGATCAGGTACTTCTTGACCATCAGCGCCACCTTGAAGGTGATGGCGTCGTCAAACTCCCGCAGGTCCAGTCCGGTGAGCTTCTTGATCTTCTCCAGGCGGTACACCAGGGTGTTCCGGTGGACAAAGAGCTTCCGAGCCGTCTCGGATACGTTCAGGTTGTTCTCAAAGAACTTGTTGATGGTGAACAGGGTCTCCTGGTCCAGGGCGTCGATGGGGTTCTTCTTAAACACCTCTTGAAGGAACATCTCGCACAGGGTGGTGGGCAACTGGTAGATCAGCCTGCCGATACCCAGATTCTCGTAATTGATGATGCTCTTCTCCGTGTCGAACACCCGGCCCACGTCGATGGCGATCCCCGCCTCCTTGTAGGCCCGGGCCAACTCCCGGATGTGGCCCACGATGGTGCCGATGCCGATGACCACCCGCACATGGAGCTCCTCGGTGATCTTCTCCTCGATCTGCTTGGCGATCTTATAGAGCTCCCGGGGCTCGGCCCCCTCAGAGAGCTGCTTGATGAGGGCCACGTCAGTCTCGCTGATCGAGAGAACGAAGTCCACCTGCTTGTCGGGGAACAGGGTATGCACCACGTCAATGAGGGCGGGATCGCTGGTCTCCACCTGGCGGATCAGGAACACCGCCCGGGGCGCCTCAGAGACAAAGTGCAGCTCCTTGGCGCGGACATAGATGTCCCCCAGCAGAATGTTGTCGGAGATGATGTTCTTGACAAAGGTGGCCTTGTCGTGCTTCTCCTCATAGTAGGTCTTGGCGCCGTTCAGCGCCACCGTGGCCATGGCGCAGAGCATCTGCGCCTCGGAGTCCTCACCCTTGACAAAGGCGGCATAGTCGAACTGGGCCCCCCAGCCGGCCAGGGCCTTGAAGGTGCGCCCGTCAAAGCGGACCGCGTCTCCCTCGCCCCTGTTGACCGCCTCCACGGCGCCCGGCCAGTGCTCCCCGATGCAGCTCAGCTCATTGCAGGCCACCACCGTTCCCTCAGAATCGATCACGCCGATGGCTCTCTCCGTGCTGTCCTTCATCTGTAAGACAACGCTCTGAAAAATCCTGCTGGACATGGTGATAGCCTCCTTATTTTGATTCCCCCGCAGGGGGACAAACCGCTCTCTCGTCCGTTTCCTTTCTATTATACCGGGTCTTTTTGCCCTTTTCAATAGGTTTTGCAAAATTTTTTGTTGAAATTGCCGAAAGCTGACAGGAAGCACAGAGGCCGTGGGCTGGGAGACGAAGGCAGGGCGCAGACGAAACCGCAGCGCTAAGCCAAAGCGCTGGCATGCCCGGCTGTGCCGGGCAAGTTGGCCGTGAACGTTCCCCGCCCGGGCCGCCTCTACGCCTGCCGCAGAGCGGCCACCTCCTCCGCAGACAGGGGCCGCCACTCCCCCCTTTCCAGGGCCGGGTCCAGCATGAGAGGCCCCATGGTCAGCCGTTTGAGGTACACCACCGGCTTCCCCCGGGCCGCCAGCATGCGCTTGATCTGGTGGTACTTGCCCTCGTGCAGGGTAACGAGGGCGGTGTCCGGCTGCTCCAGCACCTCCAGCCCCGCAGGCAGGCAGGCCAGCCCGTCTTCCAGCATCATCCCTGCGGCAAAGGCCGCCGCGTCCGCCCCATCCAGTTCCCCATCCACCCGGACGAAGTAGATCTTGTCCACGTGGTGCCGGGGGGCCAGCAGGCGGTGGGCCAGGGGGCCGTCATTGGTGAGCAGGAGCAGGCCCTCGGTGTCCTTGTCCAGCCGTCCCGCCGGGAAGAGCCCCACCCGGCGCAGATGCTGGGGCAGCAGCTCCAGCACGGTGGGCTGGCGGGGGTCCTCCGTCGCGGACACCAGCCCCGCCGGCTTGTGGAGCATCAGGTAAACCAGCCGCTCCCCGGAAACCGTTTCGCCGTCCACCTCAAAGCGGGCCGCGGGGTCGTATTTCCCGTCCGCCGCCTGGGCCGTCACGCCGTCCACGGCCACCCGGCCGGCCCGCACCAGCTCCCGCGCCTCTTTTCGGGACCACCGGCCTGTATTGGCCAAAATTTTATCCAACCGCTCCATAGGCTCCTCCTGTGGCTCGTCCTTTTTTCAACATTTTAGCATACAACGGTGGAAAAGAACATACCAATCATCACGACCACTTTTCGGAAGGGAGCGTTGCGCTGTGTTCATCATCACCGCCAAGGTCCGCAAGGGCCGAATTGTAGCCGTCGCGGCGGGTGGGGCCGGGGGGGGCGGGGGCCCGGCTTGACGCGCGGGGGGGTCTGCGGCGTACTGGTGGCGGCCGCCGGGCTGCTGGGGGGGCGGGGCGCGGCGGCCTCCGCTGCGGTCAGCCCCAAGGGAGTCCGCACCAACGAGGACCGGATCGCCTATCTGGAGAGCTACGGCTGGTCGGTCTCCAGCGACCCCATCGCCGTGGAGGAGCTGATCATCCCCGAGCAGTTCGATGAGACCTACAGCCAGTACCTGGAACTCCAGGCCAGCCAGGGCTTCGATCTGACCGACTACTGCGGCAAGCGCGTCAAGCGGTACACCTATGAGATCACCAACTACCCCACCGGTGAGAGCGGCATCCAGGCCGGCCTGCTCGTCTACAAGAGCACGGTCATCGGCGGCGATGTGCTCTCCGCCCAGCTCGGGGGCTTCATCCACGGGCTGGAGATGCCCGCCTGAATGCAAAACGCGGCGCTTTCGCGCCGCGTTTTTCCGTATTCAATACCGCAGACTTTTGCAGGCCCGGTAGAGGAATATCAGCAGGAGGATCCCGCCCACAACAGACGCGATGGACGCGGGGACGATTACCACCATCGCCAGTATGTTGACCAGCGGGATGAGACTCAGGATAGAGCAGACCACCACCAGGGCCGTGCAGCCCCCATAGAACTTCCACGCAAACCGTCCCCGGGCTGCCGTGCCCAGGTCGCCTTTGACCTCAAGCAGGCCGGCAGTGGTAGTACAAACCAGGTAGATCACCACCAGACTCAGAATCGAAGTGACTATACTCAGCACCCCGATAAAAACCGCGAGTACGCTCAGCACCAGAATGCCGATCTCCACATAGAAGGCGGTGCGGTAGCCCTCGTCGGCCCCGGCGGCCTCGTGAAGGCCAACCAGGAACAGGACGATACCCACAATGGCGGCAATCCACCCCACCAAAGGGATGATCACCAGGATGCTGAGGATCTGCCCGTAGAACATCTTTTCCAGTCCGCTGCCCGCAATGGTATCGTTACTCACTGTTCTTCCTCCTTCCGTTCCACTAAGTGGACATTCAGATGGTTGTAGGTCATCTCAATGCCGTTCTGGTCAAAAGCCTCTTTAACCTGCTCCAACAGGTCGTAGTACAGCGTCCAGTAATCCCCCGTGGCGCACCACACCCGGACCACATACTCAATGCTGCTGTCCCGGTAGGCGTTGACCCGCACAAAGGGCTCCGGCTCGGCCAGGGCCATGGGGTGCGCGGCCACGACTGCCCGCAGAACGCCGGTCACCTGCTGAAGCGGGCTGTCATAAGAGGCGTTGAAGGTGAGATCTACTCTCCTCCGCTCTTCCGTACTGTAGTTGATGATCTTTTCCCCGGAAATCTGTCCGTTGGGCACGGAGATCACCTTGTTGTCCACCGTGCACAGCTTAGTATAGGCCAGCCCGACCTCCATCACCGTACCGGAGATGCCGCCGGCCTCCACGTAGTCCCCCGCCTTGAAGGGCTTGGAGAGCAGCACCTGGATGCCGCCGGCCAGGTTGGACAGAGTGCCCTGGATGGCCAGAGACACCGCCAGTCCAATGACGCTGAGCACCGCCACCAGGCTAGTCATGGGCACTCCCACGTAGTCCAGAACGATACACAGGGTAATCATCCACAAAATAACCCGCAGGGCCGCATGGATGAAGGTATGCAGGCTCCGCTCCAGCTCCAGGCGGAGGAAGGCCCGGTCGGTCAGCCGGAGAACCAGCTTCATGACCACCAGGCAGCCTGCCAGAAGGAGCAGCAGGGTGATTAGCTTCTCCAGATTCAGCCCTTTCAGAAAGTCGGTCACCGTCTGTAAGGTCTCCTCTGCCTCGTCCGGGGTGACGGCTCCCAGGTTGGTCAGTGTAATCTGCATGTCTGATACGCCCCCTCACTCTCTTTTCCTCTGTTGTATCATAAATTCAGGGGCCTGTCCAGTAGACAGGCCCCTTCAGCCTGTCGAAAAATCGTTCCGACAGGCTGCGGAACGTTTTGTACCTTCAAACAGATACAAAACGTGGTTTGAGCCAACGCGAATGGCCCAGATCGGCCTTCTTAATAGCTGATACATCGGTTTGCTAACGGAGAAACGGCGTAGCCAAAGCTACGCCGTTTCCCGAAAACAATCTTATGCTGTCTTATGAGTGCCGGCCCAGAGGCCAGCTCTTTCTAACGGAGTGGTAATTACTCCTCGATGTCGATGACGACGCCGGAACCCACGGTACGGCCACCCTCACGGATAGCGAAACGCAGGCCCTTCTCGATGGCGATGGGGGTGATCAGCTCCACCTTCATGTCAACGTTATCGCCGGGCATGCACATCTCGGTGCCCTCGGGCAGGGTGATGACGCCGGTAACGTCGGTGGTACGGAAGTAGAACTGAGGACGGTAGTTGTTAAAGAAGGGGGTGTGACGGCCGCCCTCGTCCTTGCTCAGAACGTACACCTGGCCCACAAACTTGGTGTGGGGGTGAATGGAGCCGGGCTTACACAGAACCTGGCCACGCTCGATGTCGGTCTTGGCGACGCCGCGCAGCAGGGTGCCGATGTTGTCGCCGGCCTCAGCAAAGTCCAGCAGCTTGCGGAACATCTCGATGCCGGTGACGACGGTCTTCTTCTTCTCGTCGGTCAGGCCAACGATCTCGACTTCCTCGTTCATCTTGATGGTACCGCGCTCCACACGGCCGGTAGCGACGGTGCCGCGGCCAGTGATGGTGAACACGTCCTCGACGGGCATCAGGAAGGGCTGATCCGCCTTACGGTCAGGAGTGGGGATATAGCTGTCGACAGCATCCATCAGCTCCTTGATGCAGGCAAAGTCGGGATCGTCCACACCGCCCTCGCAGGTCAGGGCGTTCAGAGCGGAGCCCTTGATGATGGGGATATCGTCGCCGGGGAACTCGTACTTGGACAGGGTCTCGCGGACCTCCATCTCGACCAGCTCCAGCAGCTCCTCGTCGTCCACCTGATCGCACTTGTTCAGGAACACGACGATGGCGGGCACGCCCACCTGACGGGCCAGCAGGATGTGCTCCTTGGTCTGAGCCATGGGGCCATCGGTGGCGGCGATAACCAGGATGGCGCCGTCCATCTGAGCAGCACCGGTGATCATGTTCTTGATATAGTCGGCGTGGCCCGGGCAGTCAACGTGGGCATAGTGACGGGCATCGGTCTCGTACTCCACGTGGGCGGTGTTGATGGTGATGCCGCGCTCACGCTCCTCGGGAGCCTTGTCGATGCTGGAGTAATCCTCGTACTGAGCCTGGCCCTTCAGAGCCAGATACTTGGTGATAGCGGCGGTCAGAGTGGTCTTGCCGTGGTCAACGTGGCCGATGGTGCCGATGTTGACATGGGGCTTGGTACGCTCAAATTTAGCCTTAGCCATTTGGATGTTCCTCCTTAAATTCTGATAGTAAGATGGTTCTTATTTCCACAATAATGCGAAAATATTGTATAGCATTGCAGGATAAAATGCAATACCCTTGTTGCGAGAAATGCCAAAGGACGGAAATTAATCGTCCTTGCGGCCCCGCTCCGCGATAATCTTCTCGGCGATGCTCTTGGGGATCTCCACATAGCTGTGGGGCTCCATGGAGTACTGGCCGCGGCCCTGGGTGGAGGAGCGCAGGTCAGTGGCGTAGCCGAACATGCTGGCCAGGGGCACCAGGGCATCCACCTGAGTGGCGCCGGGACGGCTCTCCTGGCCCTGAATCATGCCGCGGCGGCTGGTCAGATCGCCGATGACGTTGCCCAGATACTCGTCGGGCACGATGACAGAAACCTTCATCACGGGCTCCAGCAGGATGGCGTCTGCCTTGCGGCAGGCCTCCTTGAACGCCATGGAGCCGGCGATCTTGAACGCCATTTCGGAGGAGTCGACCTCGTGGTAGGAGCCGAAGGTTAGGTGGACCTTCACATCCACAACAGGGTAACCGGCCAGAACACCCGCCTGCATGGCGCCCTGGATACCGGCGTCCACCGCAGGGATATACTCCTTGGGGATAACGCCGCCGGTAATCTCGTTGAGGAACTCATAGCCCTTGCCGGGCTCATTGGGCTCCACGGTGATGCGGACGTGGCCGTACTGGCCCTTACCGCCAGACTGGCGGGCATACTTGGTATCCTGCTCGACCGACTTCTTGATGGTCTCCTTGTAGGCGACCTGGGGTGCGCCCACGTTGGCCTCCACCTTGAACTCGCGGAGCAGACGGTCGACGATGATCTCCAGGTGGAGCTCGCCCATGCCGGCGATAATGGTCTGACCGGTCTCCTCGTCGGTCCAGGTACGGAAGGTGGGGTCCTCTTCAGCCAGCTTTACCAGCGCCAGGCCCATCTTCTCCTGACCAGCCTTGGTCTTGGGCTCGATTGCCACGCGGATGACAGGGTCAGGGAACTCCATGGACTCCAGGATGATGGGGTGATTATCATCGCACAGGGTATCGCCGGTGGTGGTGTTCTTCAGGCCCACGGCGGCAGCGATGTCGCCGGAGAAGACCTCCTCGATGTCCTCCCGGTGGTTGGCATGCATCTGCAGGATGCGGCCGATGCGCTCCTTCTGGTTCTTGGTGCTGTTGAGCACGGAGGAACCGGTGGTGAGCTTGCCGGAGTACACACGGAAGAAGGACAGGCGGCCAACGTAGGGGTCGGTCATAATCTTAAAGGCCAGGGCGGAGAAGGGCGCGTTGTCGTCGGCGGGACGCTCGTCCTCCTCGTCGGTGTCGGGGTTCACACCCTTGATGGCCGGGATGTCCAGCGGGGAGGGCATGAAGTCGACGATGGCATCCAGCAGCTTCTGAACGCCCTTGTTGCGGTAAGAGGTACCGCAGGTCACGGGAACCAGCAAGTTCTCGATGGTGCCCTTGCGCAGGGCACGGCGGATCATATCCTCGGGGATGGGCTTCTCCTCCAGGGCCAGCTCCATGATCTCATCGTCGATGTCAGCACAGGCGTCGATGAGCTTGGTGCGGTACTCCTGGGCCAGCTCCAGCATATCGGCGGGGATCTCCTCCACGCGCATGTCCTTGCCCAGCTCGTCGTAGTAGATGTCGGCATCCATCTCCACCAGGTCGATGATGCCCTTGAAGGTATCCTCGGAGCCGATGGGGAGCTGGATGGGCACCGCGTTGCACTTGAGCCGGTCGTGGATCATGTTGAGCACGTTATAGAAGTCAGCGCCCATGATGTCCATCTTGTTGACGTAGATCATGCGGGGGACCTTGTAGTGGTCGGCCTGGCGCCACACGGTCTCAGACTGGGGCTCAACGCCGCCCTTGGCGCACATAACGGTCACAGAGCCGTCCAGCACGCGCAGAGAGCGCTCCACCTCCACGGTGAAGTCCACGTGGCCCGGAGTGTCGATGATGTTGATGCGGGTCTGGGGGAACTGGTCCTTGGACCCCTTCCAATAGCAGGTGGTAGCCGCGGAAGTGATGGTGATGCCGCGCTCCTGCTCCTGAGCCATCCAGTCCATGGTGGCGGTGCCGTCATGGGTCTCACCGATCTTGTAGTTGACGCCGGTGTAGTAGAGGATACGCTCGGTGGTGGTGGTCTTACCGGCATCGATATGGGCCATGATACCGATGTTTCTGGTATTCTCTAAGGTAACTTTCCTAGGCATACTCTAACTCCTTATTACCAGCGATAGTGCGCGAAGGCCTTGTTGGACTCGGCCATCTTGTGGGTGTCCTCGCGCTTCTTGACCGCGGAGCCGAGGTTGTTGGCGGCATCCATGATCTCGCCGGCCAGCCGCTCCTTCATGGTCTTCTCGCTGCGGGCGCGGGAGTAGTTGGTCAGCCACCGCAGACCAAGGGTCTGACGGCGCTCGGGGCGAACCTCGATGGGCACCTGGTAGGTGGCGCCGCCCACGCGGCGGGCCTTGACCTCCAGGGACGGCATGATGTTCTCCAGAGCGGTGGTGAACACGTCCAGGGGGTCCTTCTCGGTCTTCTCCTTGATGATGTCGAAAGCACCGTAGACGACCTTCTGGGCCACACCCTTCTTGCCGTCCAGCATGATGCTGTTGACCAGCTTGGTCACCAGGACGGAGTTGTAAATCGGATCGGGCAGAACCTCCCGCTTGGGTACGTTTCCTCTTCTGGGCACTTTGCTTCCCTCCTTCATAGTATGATTTCATAGGTACTCGAAGGCTTTTCAGAAAAGCCCCCGTGTAAGACAAGTGCCTGCTTGTCCAGTGCCCCACAGAAAACGCCCCTATTATATATAGGTAAGCGCTTCCGCAAGGACAACTGCCTTGCGCGTTTGCGCATAAAGTCTCTTATTGGGTTTTCAGAAGAATTTTTACGGAGAAAAATTACTTCTTGCCGGCCTTGGGCCGCTTCGCGCCGTACTTGGAACGGGCCTGCATGCGGTTGGCAACGCCCTGGGCATCCAGAGTGCCGCGGATGATGTGGTAACGCACGCCGGGCAGGTCCTTGACACGGCCGCCGCGGATCATGACCACAGAGTGCTCCTGCAGGTTGTGGCCGACACCGGGGATATAGGCGGTGACCTCCATCCCGTTGGTCAGACGCACACGGGCGATCTTACGCAGAGCGGAGTTCGGCTTCTTGGGGGTGGCGGTACGAACCGCAGTGCACACACCTCTCTTCTGGGGAGAAGGCAGGTCGGTCATGCGGTTCTGCAGGGTGTTCAGGCCCTTCTGCATGGCGGGAGCGGTGGACTTGTAGGTCGCGGCCTCGCGTCCCTTGCGGACGAGCTGGTTAAACGTAGGCATGGTTTTCCTCCTTTCTTGGTTTCTAAAGAATATATTTTAACGAAACGGATGAAAATTATTCCGTTTCGCTAAAATCAGTGCAGCAACGCGGCCACCGCGCTGGGCACGGCGATACCGCACGCGGAGCCCAGTTCCTTCATCTGGGGAACCCGCTCCACCGGAATCTGTTTTTCTGCGCACAGGGCCTCCACCGGGGCGGTCACCCTGGGATCGGCATCCTCTGCCAGAAAAACCCGGGCGGCTTTCCCATCATTGACGGCCCGCTTGGTCTGCTTGACGCCGACCACCTTGGAGCCCTGCTTGAGTTCCGTCAGCATGCGGTCTGCCTCCCATCGCTTGATTTGCAGGGCCGTCTGGCTTTTCTGCCGCGTATCCCCTTTTGGCAGGCATACCTGCGCGATTTAGAATTTTACCATATGCGAATTCTAAAGTCAATCAGAAAATCACTAGATTTTGCAAAGCTTTCCGGCCCGTTTCCAGTCAGAACCGCCAGAGCGGCGGAGGGGCTTCCCCCCTCCGCCGCTCCCCTGGCACTATTCAATCATTCGTTTTTTGCAATTTCCTCTGCAATTGGGTCGCCCATGGCCTGATATTTTTCCTTTCCCCTGCACAGAAGGGCTCCCACTACTGCGCCTATAACGGCTGGAGCCAGCCACGCAAAGCCCAAATCGGAGAGCGGGAACATACTCATCAGGTCCTTCAACCAGCCAATGTCAGGCGCCACACTAAGCACCGCGTCCCCCAGGCTCACAATCCCCGCCATCAAAACGCCACCCTTGTAGAAACCGTCGTTCGGCAGAAAGCGGTCCAGCAGTCCCAAGATGGTCATAACAATGCAGACCGGATAGATCACCAGGAAAATTGGTGTAACATAGTTCACGATATTCTGTACTCCGGTGATCCCCATGAAAACTCCGATGATGCAGGCTATCAGCATCAGCAGCTTGTAGGGCACTCTCTTTTTTAGAAATTCATAAATAAATGAGACAACTGTGGTTCCAATGCCGACCGCAGTCGTCAGACAGGCCATGGCTACCGCGCCGCCCATACAAGCCAGCCCGGCAGTCCCCATGATTTGCCGAATGACACCAGAGAGCAGCGCGGTCTGGGCAGTATCCTGGGCATAGATACCGCTAGCCGTGGCGCCAATGTAGGTCAGAGTACCATAAACAGCAAACAGGGCGATAATGCAGACGATACCCGCCATAAATCCGCCTCTTCGGCTCTCCTTTCCGTCATAGCCTCGGCGGCGGAGATCACCCAGGATGACGCTTGCAAACATGATGCCGACCGTCAGATCGCCTGTATTATAGGCCGTCAGCATGGCATCCCCAAAGGGGTTTCCGATCCCGGTATCCACTGGCTCCCCTACCGGCGTCACCACACCCTTGATAAGGACAATTGCCAGAAGCACCAGTAGGATAGGCGTCATATATTTCCCCAGCTTGTCGATCACCGACTCCCGGTCACAGGCAAAAAAGTAGACCAAAACAAAGAACACAATGATAACTGCCCAGTTGGGCACCTGCGGGAAAAGCGGCTGAATTCCGATTTCATAAGTGGTAGCGGCACTCTTGGGTAAGGTAGAGCCCATGGCGATCAGTGTACAGCTCACCAGATAAAACGCGTTATAACACCACGGAGACACGTGGCCCATTAGGTCCTCAGAGCCCTCTCCGACGTTATTAACCGCCCAGAGAGCCATAACCGGCAGAACGATGCCACCCAGCAGCAGGCCCATAGCACCGAGGAACCACTCCTGTCCGCTGAACAGGCCAATCTGCGGCGGGAATATCAGGTTTCCGGCACCAAACATGGTGGAAAACAGCGCCAAACCTACAATCACGGTATCCTTCCAGAAGGATTTCTTCTTCATAGTGCTTCCTCCCCGTTGTTTCGTTGCCTATGATCTAAGCTGTGAACGGACTACAGCGTTTCCGCCCGATAGACTGTCACACCATTTAACACCGTCTCCAAAACCTTAACCCGATTAAAGTCTTGGTGAGAGATTTTAAACAGATCCCGGTCCAGCACCACAAGGTCGGCCTGCTTGCCCAGCTCCAGGGTGCCGCGGACAGCCTCATCCCGGCTGGCCCAGGCGGCATCGGAGGTGAACAGGCGCACCGCCTGCTCCACGGTGAGGGCCTGCTCGGGCAGATAGACCCTGGTGCCCGCCCGGTTCTGCCGGGTGACGGCGGCGCGCAGGTTGTCCAGCACGTTGAAGGGCTCCACCGGGCAGTCGGAGCCGCCGCTGATCCGGATGCCCAGATCCTCCATGGCCTTCCAGTTGTAGCACTCCTTCGCGTGGGCCTCCCCCACCCGCTCGGCGATGATGTTCATGTCGGCGTCAATGAAGATGGGCTGGATGTACGCTTGGAGGCCCAGGGCCTTCATCCGCTCCAGCAGGGCGGGTGTGGTAGTCTGGGCGTGGACGATGCCGTGGCGGTGATCCGGCCAGGGCTCCTCCCGCTCCACCCGCTCGATGGCGTCGCACACCTTGCGGAAGGCCAGGTCGCCGATGGCATGCACCGCCACGTCCATATGGGCGGTATGGGCCGCGCGAATCCGGCTGCACAGCTCTTCCTCGGTGTAGATAGGGATGCCGTGGTTGTCCGGCTCGTCCAGGTAGCTGTCAATCATCTCCGCCGACTTGGCCCCCAGGGAGCCGTCCTGGAGCAGCTTGCGGGGGCCGGTGCGGAAGAGGCTCTCCCGGTCGGCCGGATCGCTGCGCACCGCCTGGAGCCGCTCAAAGTCCTCGGGCTCCACCAGGCTCTGCTCGTAGACCCGCACCGTCAGTTCTCCGTCCGCCTCCATCTCCCGGAAGATGCCGATCAATCGGATAGGGTCCACTCCGGCAATGGCCTTCAGATCGTCGGAATTGACACAGGTAATGCCCGCCGCGTTCAGATCCCGCTGGCCCAGCCGGATCAGCTCCTTTACATAGGCGTCATCCGCCTGGGGGAGCACCTTCATATACAGGCGGGCGGCATCCTCCCGCAGGATGCCGTTGGCAAAGTCCACCAGGGCCAGCACCTCGGGCGCCACATCCTCCAGCGCGCGGATGCGCTCCAGCATTACGGAGTTGCAGGCCCCTATGTGCAGGCAGGTCCGCAGCATACACACCGGGATATCGGTGGAGATGCGGTCCAGATCCTCCCGCGTCACCAGGCGCCCCTCCGCCATGGTCTCTTGATTCCAGCCCATGCCGATCAGGTAGGATGGGTGGTCCCGCTCAATCCGGGCCCGCCCCCGTTCTATGATCTCCCCGATGGATGCCACGCCAAACAGGGAGAGGTTTTTCTGAGTCATGGCGTAGTGGAGCAGGTGCATGTGGGAATCGGTGAAGCCGGGCAGCACCATGCCTCCCTGCAAATCCCTCGTCTCATCCCACGCCTGCGCCAGAGCCTCCTGAACGCTCCCCAAAAAGGTCAGTCTGCCGTCCTCCGCGCCCACCGCCTCATAGCGGCGCATGGCGCCGTCCATTGAGGCAACCGTTCCGTTGTACCAAAGTCTCCGCATATCAGCCTTCCTTTCCGCCTGCGGCAAGTTTCGTGCACTTAACTCTGCAAACAGGATGCCAGCTCGCCCTAATGCCCAAAAAAGACCCGAGGGCCGGTATTTGGGACATACCTCCGGCTCTCGGGCCCTTTTTCAGGGGAAAAATTTTTGCGGTGCAAAATTTTTTACAGGTCAAATTTTTTCAGCTTGTATTTCAGATTCTGCCGGGACAGGCCCAGCAGGCGGGCTGCCTGGGAGATGGAGCCGGCCTGCTGCATAGCCCGGCTGAGCAGCTCCCGCTCGTAGGAGTCCAGCGCCCGGGTGAGGGAAAAGCTCTCCTCCAGGCGCAGGGCCTCCGGCAGCTCCGGCGGCCGGTTCAGGCCGCCCAGCCGCCCGGCCAGGATCTCCTCCATGTCCTCCACGGTGAGGCGCTCCCCCCGGGCGACGGCCACCGCCCCCTCGATGGCGTTTTTCAGCTCCCGCACATTGCCCGGCCACGCATAGCCCCGGAGCAGCCGGAGGGCCCGCTCGCTCAGCCCCCGCACCCTCCGGTGCAGCTTCCGGTTATAGTGCTCGATAAAGTAGTCCGCAAGCGGGCCGATGTCGCGCAGCCGCTCCCGCAGGGGCGGGAGCGTCAGGCGAATCACCCCCAGGCGGTAGTACAGATCCTCCCGCAGGCGCCCCTCCCGGATGAGCTTCTGAGGCTTCTCGTTTACCGCCGCCACGATCCGCACGTCGAAGGGGATGTCCCGGCTGCCCCCCAGACGGCGCACTTTCTTCTCCTCCAGCACCTTGAGCAGCTTGGCCTGGAGGGCCGGGTCCATGGAGTTGATCTCGTCCAGGAACAGGGTGCCGCCGTCCGCCTCCTCCAGCAGCCCCTTGCGGGTGAGGGCGCCGGTGTAGCTTCCCTTTTCCGTGCCAAAAAACAGGCTCTCCAGCAGGGTGGCCGGGATGGCCGCACAGTTTTGGGAGACAAAAGGTCCCGCCCGGCCGCCCTCGCTGTGGAGCGACTCGGCCACCAGCTCCTTGCCCGTTCCCGTCTCACCATAGATGAGCACCGACGAGTCCAGCCCGGCCACGTCCCGGATGCGGCTCTTGAGGGCCAACATGGCCGGGTCTTCCGTGAGCATCCGGTCCAGGGTGGACAGGCCGCCGCCCTCCCCGCCACGGATCACCCGCTGGTCAATGGTGTGGTACTTGGACGAGTCCACCACGCACTCCACCCGGCCGTCCACCACGATGGGGATGGTGGTGGACTCCAGCAGCACCCGCTCCCCCCGGTGGTTGTTGATGTCCTGGAGAACGTTGTAGCTGGCCCGGCCCGTCCGCAGGGCGGTAAGGATGGTGCTGCTCTCCCCGTCCAGCTCCGGATAGAGCTCCAGAATGTGCCGCCCCACCGTGTCCTGGGAGCACCAGTAGCTGTTCAGCGGAATCCGGTGGTATTCGATGATCCCCTCCCGGTTGACCACCAGAATTCCGTCCGTATCCTCGCAGAGGCGGAGTACCTCGCCAATCTGATCCAGAAACCGCTCCAGCATGCCTGCTCTCCCCTTCTGTTCATGAGAATATAAAAAAAATCTGGATTTCTCCAGATTCGACGGATAAAACAATTGACTTTTGTTCCCTTTTCATGGTATACTGAAATGCTCTTATCTTCCAACCCAGTTTTCCCGATTTTTTCCCAGCTTGGACACAGTTTAGCATGCGGGGCGGGAAAGCGCAAGAGGATTTGTTTCTTTTTTGTCCACACAGCCGAGCGTGTACTTCCTTCTTCCCCGCCGCGCTTTGTCGGGTTTGACGGAAGACAGCCGATGGAAACCGGAGAGCGCTGCCGCCCAACGCTCCCCAAACAAAGAAAACGAGGTGTTTTTTCTACGATGGTCAAGGACGTCTACTACGGCAAGACCCTCCGCAAGAGCTTTGCCCGCCATGAAGAAATCCTGGACATGCCCAACCTCCTGGAGGTGCAGAAGAACTCCTATCAGTGGTTCCTGGACACGGGACTGCGGGAGGTCTTCAAGGACGTGGCCTCGATCACCGACTACGCGGGCAACCTGGAGCTCTCCTTCATCGACTACTCCATGGATGAGCCCCCCAAGTACAGCGTGGAGGAGTGCAAGGCCCGGGACGCCACGTACGCCGCGCCCATCAAGGTGCGGGTGCGCCTGCGCAACAAGGAGACCGAGGAGATCAAGGAGCAGGAGATCTTCATGGGCGACTTCCCCCTGATGACCAAGGCCGGCACCTTCGTCATCAACGGCGCCGAGCGCGTCATCGTCTCCCAGATCGTCCGCTCCCCCGGCATCTATTACTCCCACACCGAGGACAAGGCCGGCGGCATCACCTACGCCACCACCGTCATCCCCTACCGGGGCGCCTGGCTGGAGTATGAGACCGACCTGAACGACGCCTTCTACGTGCGCATCGACAAGAACCGCAAGCTGCCCATCACCTGCCTGATCCGTGCGGTGGGCCCCAAGACCGACCCCGAGATCCTCGAGCTGTTCGGTGAGGATCCCCGCATCGTTGCCACCCTGGAGAAGGACGCCTGCAAAACCTATGAGGACGCGCTGCTGGAGATCTACCGCAAGCTGCGCCCCGGCGAGCCCCCCACGGTGGACTCCGCCGAGAGCCTGCTCAACGCCCTGTTCTTCGACCCCCGGCGCTACGACCTGTCCGCCGTGGGCCGCTACAAGTTCAACAAGAAGCTGTCGATCTGGACCCGCCTGGTGAATCAGACCCTGGCCGCCCCCGTGGCCGACCCCATGACCGGCGAGATCATCGCCGAGCCCGGCGAGGTGCTCACCCGGGAACGGGCCCACGAGCTGGACGACAAGGGCGTCAACGAGGTTGTACTGGAGCTCGACGGCGTGCAGATCAAAGTATTCTCCAATCACATGGTGGATATGTCCAAGTTCGTGGACTTTGATCCGGAGGAGTGCGGCGTCAGTGAGAAGGTACGCTTCACCGTGCTCCAGGAGCTGCTCCAGAATTACACCGGCGAGGAGCTCAAGGAGGCCGTGAAGGAGCGCATCGACGACCTCATTCCCAAGCACATCATCGTGGACGACATCATGGCGTCCATCAACTACCTCAACTGCCTGGCCCACGGGGTGGGCTCCGCCGACGACATCGACCACCTGGGCAACCGCCGCCTGCGCTGCGTGGGCGAGCTGCTCCAGAACCAGTTCCGGATCGGCTTCTCCCGCATGGAGCGGGTGATCCGGGAGCGCATGACCATCCAGGATCTGGACATCGTCACCCCCCAGAGCCTCATCAACATCCGCCCCGTCACCGCCTCCATCAAGGAGTTCTTCGGCTCCTCCCCCCTGAGCCAGTTCATGGACCAGACCAACCCTCTGGCCGAGCTGACCCACAAGCGCCGTATGTCCGCCCTGGGCCCCGGCGGCCTGTCCCGTGACCGCGCCTCCTTCGACGTGCGCGACGTCCACTATTCCCACTACGGCCGCCTCTGCCCCATCGAGACTCCCGAAGGTCCCAACATCGGCCTGATCTCCTATCTGGCCTCCTATGCCCGCATCAACCGCTACGGCTTCATCGAGGCCCCCTACCGCAAGGTGGATAAAGCCACCGGCCACGTCACCGACCAGGTGGACTATATGACCGCCGACGTGGAGGACCAGTACACCATCGCCCAGGCCACCGAGCCGCTGGACGAGAACGGCTGCCTGGTACACGACCGTATCACCTGCCGCCACCGCAACGAGATCATCGACGTGGACCGGGATCAGGTGGACTATATGGACATCTCCCCCAAGATGATGTTCTCCATCGCCACCGCCCAGATCCCCTTCCTGGAGAACGACGACGCCAACCGCGCCCTGATGGGCGCCAACATGCAGCGTCAGGCCGTGCCCCTGCTGACCACCCAGGCTCCCATCGTGGCCACCGGCCAGGAGCACAAGAACTGCATCGACTCCGAGGTGGCCATCCTGGCTGAGGACGACGGCGTGGTTACCAAGGTGGCCGCCGACTCCGTCTCCGTCCGCTACGACGACGGCCGCGTGGAGGACTACCGGCTCACCAAGTACCTGCGCTCCAACCACGGCACCTGCATCAACCAGCGTCCCATCGTGGACGCCGGCCAGCGGGTGGAGAAGGGCGAGGTCATTGTGGACGGCCCCTCCACCAACAACGGCGAGATCGCCCTGGGCAAGAACATCCTCATGGGCTTCATGACCTGGGAGGGCTACAACTACGAGGACGCCATCCTGCTCAACGAGCGCATGGTGAAGGAGGACGTGTTCACCTCCATCCACATCGAGGAGTACGAGACCGAGAGCCGCGACACCAAGCTGGGCCCCGAGGAGATCACCCGTGACATCCCCAACGTGGGCGAGGACGCCCTGAAGGATCTGGACGAGCGGGGCATCATCCGCGTGGGCGCCGAGGTGCGCGCCGGCGACATTCTGGTTGGCAAGGTCACCCCCAAGGGCGAGACCGACCTCACCGCTGAGGAGCGGCTGCTCCGCGCCATCTTCGGCGAGAAGGCCCGCGAGGTGCGCGACACCTCCCTGAAGGTGCCCCACGGCGAGAGCGGCATCATCGTGGACGTGAAGGTCTTCACCCGCGAGGCGGGCGATGAGCTCTCCCCCGGCGTGAACATGGTGGTGCGCGTCTACATCGCCCAGAAGCGCAAGATCTCCGTGGGTGACAAGATGGCCGGCCGCCACGGTAACAAGGGCGTCGTGTCCCGCATCCTGCCCCAGGAGGATATGCCCTTCCTGCCCGACGGCACCCCCCTGGACATCGTGCTCAACCCCCTGGGCGTGCCCTCCCGTATGAACATCGGCCAGGTGCTGGAGGTCCACCTGGGCTACGCGGCCAAGACCCTGGGCTGGAAGGTGGCCACCCCCGTCTTCAACGGCGCCGACGAGAAGGACATCGCCGAGACCCTGAAGATGGCCGGCCTGCGCCCCGACGGCAAGAGCTGGCTGTACGACGGCCGCACCGGCGAGCGGTTTGACAACCCCGTCACCGTGGGCTACGTCTACTTCCTCAAGCTCCACCACCTGGTGGACGACAAGATCCACGCCCGCTCCACCGGCCCCTACTCCCTGGTCACCCAGCAGCCCCTGGGCGGCAAGGCCCAGTTTGGCGGCCAGCGCTTCGGCGAGATGGAGGTGTGGGCCCTGGAGGCCTACGGCGCGGCCTACACCCTGCAGGAGATCCTCACCGTCAAGTCCGACGATGTCACCGGCCGCGTGCGCACCTACGAGTCCATCGTCAAGGGCCACAACGTGCCCAAGCCCGGCGTGCCCGAGTCCTTCAAGGTCCTGGTCAAGGAGCTGCAGTCCCTGTGCCTGGACATCAAGGTGCTGGACGACCAGGGCGCGGAGATCGAGCTGAAGGACGACGACGAGGACAACTACCAGCCCGGCAAGTTCCGCGACGAGGACGACGACTACTACGGCTACGACGCCGGCGGGGAGTCCGACTTCGCCGCCGCGGGCTACACCCTCAAGGAGGGCAGCGACGACGACGACCTGGCCGCCGCGGACGCAGAGGAGCTGGACGACAGCGACGACTTCTCGGATGACTATTCCGATGAGGATATGGACTAATTAAGGGAGGACGAGCAAAGATATGAGTTACGCTGAATTCGACGCCATCCAGATCGGCATCGCCTCCCCGGAGCAGATCCGCGAGTGGTCCTACGGCGAGGTCAAGAAGCCGGAGACCATCAACTACCGCACCCTCAAGCCGGAGCGGGACGGTCTGTTCTGCGAGCGGATCTTTGGCCCCACCAAGGACTGGGAGTGCCACTGCGGCAAGTACAAAAAGATCCGCTACAAGGGCAAGATCTGCGACCGCTGCGGCGTGGAGGTCACCCGTGCCAAGGTGCGCCGTGAGCGCATGGGCCACATCGAGCTGGCCGCCCCGGTGAGCCACATCTGGTATTTCAAGGGCATCCCCTCCCGCATGGGCCTGCTGTTGGACATCAGCCCCCGTATTCTGGAGAAGGTGCTCTACTTCGCCAGCTATATTGTCACTGACCCCGGCTTCTCCCCCCTGGCCAAGAACCAGATCCTCTCCGAGAAGGAGTACCGCGACATGCGGGAGAAGTACGAGGACGACTTCGAGGCCGGCATGGGTGCCGAGGCCGTGAAGAAGCTGCTCCAGGACATTGATCTGGAGGAGCTGTCCAACCAGCTCCGCGCCGAGCTGAAGGACGCCTCCGGCCAGAAGAAGGCCCGCATCGTCAAGCGCCTGGAGGTGGTAGACGCCTTCCGCATCTCCGGCAACAAGCCCGAGTGGATGATCATCGACGTGCTGCCGGTGATCCCCCCCGAGCTGCGCCCCATGGTACAGCTGGACGGCGGCCGCTTTGCCACCTCCGATCTGAACGACCTGTACCGCCGGGTGATCAACCGCAACAACCGCCTGAAGCGTTTGATCCAGCTCAACGCCCCCGACATCATCGTGCGCAACGAGAAGCGGATGCTCCAGGAGGCGGTGGACGCCCTCATCGACAATGGCCGCCGGGGCCGCGCCGTCACCGGCGCTAACAACCGCGCCCTCAAGAGCCTGTCCGACATGCTCAAGGGCAAGCAGGGCCGCTTCCGCCAGAACCTGCTGGGCAAGCGCGTGGACTACTCCGGCCGTTCCGTCATCGTGGTCGGCCCCGAGCTGAAGATCTACCAGTGCGGCCTGCCCAAGGAGATGGCCATCGAGCTCTTCCGCCCCTTCGTGATGAAAAAGCTGGTGGAGGACGGCCTGGCCAACAACATCAAGTCCGCCAAGAAGATGGTGGACAAGGGCAAGGCCGAGGTGTGGGACGCCCTGGAGTTCGTGATCAAGGACCACCCCGTCATGCTCAACCGCGCCCCCACCCTGCACCGCCTGGGCATCCAGGCCTTCGAGCCCGTGCTCGTGGAGGGCCGCGCCATCAAGCTGCACCCCCTGGTGTGTACCGCCTTCAACGCCGACTTCGACGGCGACCAGATGGCCGTCCACGTGCCCCTGTCCGCCGAGGCCCAGACCGAGGCCCGGGTGCTCATGCTCTCGGCCAACAACCTGCTGCGGCCCCAGGACGGCGGCCCCGTCACCGTGCCCACCCAGGACATGGTGCTCGGCTCCTACTACCTGACCTATGAGAAGTATCCCGAGCACACCGCCGAGGAGACCTACGACGACGTGGCGGCGGTGAAGGCCGCCCTGGCCGCGGGCGCCATCACCCCCGACTCCTATGTCTGGGTGAAGAACCCCGGCTCCCTGGATGATATTCCCACCTATGCCGGCATCTGCGCCGAGACCGAGGACGGCGCGCTGCCCCGCGAGGTGCTCCACGTCTTCTCCAACGACATCGAGGCCCGCCTGGCCTACGACGAGGGCGAGCTGGAGCTCCACGTGCCCATCCTGGTCCGCCGGGAGGCGGAGGTGGACGGCGTTGTCCGCCACAAGCTGGTGCGCACCACCGTGGGACGCCTGCTCTTCAACGAGGGCATCCCCCAGGATCTGGGCTTCGTGGACCGCAGCGACCCCGAGCAGATGTTCGACCCCGAGGTCAACTTCATCGTGGGCAAGAAGCAGCTTGGCAAGATCATCGACAAGTGCATCGTCAAGCACGGCTTCACCGTGTCTGCCCATGTGCTGGACACCATCAAGAACCGGGGCTACAAGTTCTCCACCCGCGGCTCCCTCACCGTCTCCATCTACGACATGACCATCCCCGAGAAGAAGTATGGCCTGATCGCCGATACCGAGAAGGAGATCGTCAAGATCGAGCGGCAGTACAAGCGCGGCTTCCTCACCAATGAGGAGCGTTACCGCCTGGTGGTCGAGGCCTGGGAAAAGACCACCAAGGACGTGACCGACGCCCTGATGGCCGGCCTGGACCGCTACAACCCCATCTGGATGATGGCGGACTCCGGCGCCCGTGGTTCCTCCGCCCAGATCCGCCAGTTGGCCGGCATGCGCGGCCTGATGGCCGACACCTCCGGCCGCACCATCGAGATCCCCATCAAGTCCAACTTCCGTGAGGGCCTGTCCGTGCTGGAGTACTTCATCTCCTCCAGAGGCGCCCGAAAGGGCATGGCCGATACGGCTCTGCGTACCGCCGACTCGGGTTACCTGACCCGCCGTCTGGTGGACGTGTCCCAGGAGGTCATCATCCGCGAGCACGACTGCGGCACCGACGACGGCATCACCGTCAGCGAGATCGTGGAGAACGGCCAGGTGATCGAGACCTTCGGCGAGCGGCTCAAGGGCCGTTACCCGGTGGAGGATATCTGCGATCCCCAGACCGGCGAGGTGCTCATCGACCACCACACCATGATGACCGCCGACCACGCCAAGCTGCTGGAGGACCACGGCATCCACTCCGTGAAGATCCGCAGCGTGCTCACCTGTCGCGCCCGCAGTGGCGTTTGTTCCAAGTGCTATGGCATCAACCTGGCCATTGGCGAGCCCGTGGGTGAGGGCGAGGCCGTGGGCATCATCGCCGCCCAGTCCATCGGCGAGCCGGGCACCCAGCTCACCATGCGTACCTTCCACACCGGCGGCGTCGCCGGCGGCGACATCACCCAGGGTCTTCCCCGTGTTGAGGAGCTGTTCGAGTCCCGCAAGCCCAAGAAGATGGCCCAGTTGGCCGAGATCAGCGGCCGGGTCACTCTGGAGGAGGCCAAGCGCAACGCCATCTGCAACGTCACCATCACCGCCAACGACGGCGAGGTGGTCTCCTACGCCCTGCCCTACGCGGGCCTGCGGGTGAAGGACGGCGACACTGTGGAGAAGGGCTTCGCCCTCACCGAGGGTGCCCTCTACCCCCAGGACGTCCTCCGGGTGCGCGGCGTCCACGCCGTGTACGACTACCTCATCCAGGAGGTTCAGAAGCCCTACCGCCAGCAGGGCGTTGACATCAACGACAAGCACATCGAGGTCATCTGCCGCCAGATGATGCGCAAGGTGCGGGTGGAGGACGCGGGCGATTCCGATCTGCTCAGCGGTTCCACCGTCGATCTCATCCGCTTTGAGGATGCCAAGGAGGCCGTGCAGAAGCGCATCGACGCCGGCGAGACCAACGACGGCCTCGAGCTCAAGCTGCCCACCTGCACCCGCCTGCTGATGGGCATCACCAAGGCCTCTCTGGCCACCGACTCCTTCCTGTCCGCCGCCTCCTTCCAGGAGACCACCAAGGTGCTCACCGAGGCCGCTATTCAGGGCAAGGTGGACCACCTGCTGGGCCTGAAGGAGAACGTCATCATCGGCAAGCTGATTCCCGCCGGCTCCGGCCTGTCCGTCTACCGCAAGTACGACAAGGTGGACGACGAGGGCACCGCCCAGAGCGGCGAGGAGGCGGTTCCCGAGGAGGAGGCCCCCGCCGAGGCGGCGGTCCTCTCCGGGGCCGCTGAAGGGACGGTCC
>OBUT01000178.1_pt1 | contig 25752 bp, 29 predicted proteins | sample 1475941 | NCBI WGS metagenome assembly OBUT01 (sample SAMEA2579956, study PRJEB22360) | human gut metagenome | biome: human gut; feature: human-associated habitat; material: faeces | place: Denmark | collected 2008/2010
GTGGTGCCTACCCGCAGTTTTACCGGGACGTGGGGCGGCAGGAGGCATTGGACACTATTTCCTTGTGGACAGACATGTTTGCCGAGGATGACGCCGCAATCGTGGCCGCCGCCGTCAAGGCGCTGATCGCCACCGACAGCAAGGGCTATCCGCCCCACATCGGCGCGGTAAAGGCCAAGATAAGGCAGCTTACGGAGCGGCCAAAGATGGCCCCGCAGGAGGCTTGGGGGTTGGTATGGCGGGCCGTACAGCGGTCGGCCTACAACAGCCGGGAGGAGTTCAAGCGGCTGCCGCCCATGCTCCGCCGATTGGTGGGGACACCGGAGCAGCTCAAAGCCTGGGCACGGATGGATGCCAATACAGTGCAGAGCGTCATCGGCTCCAACTTCCAGCGCTCCTATCAGGAGCGGGCCAAGCAGGAGGCCGAGTTCCAGGCGCTGCCCGGCGACATAAAACAGATGATTGGAGGGCTGGCCGAACGGCTGGCGTTGGAGGAATCAACATGACATACATCGGAATTGATCCGGGGAAAAACGGAGCTATGGCAGTGCTTAAGGAGGACAGGACTTTCCGAATTGTCCCTTATGGCCCGCAGTCATATGCAGACGAGTTGGAGTTTTCAGAAGCGGACTGCATCGTATGCCTGGAGCATGTGGGAGCCATGCCGGGACAGGGAGTCAACTCCATGTTTCACTTTGGAGAGAACTTCGGTTTTATCCAAGGGCTTCTCACAGCTTTCGGAATCCCTTATGAACTAGTACGTCCGCAGAAATGGAAAAAAGAGTTTTCCATCACCGGGGACAAAAACAGTTCCATTCAGGTGTGCAAGCGGCTGTTCCCTACCGCTAATTTGCGAAAAGAGGGCGGTCGAAAAGACAATGACGGTATGGCAGAGGCCCTATTAATGGCAGAGTATGCTCGCAGGAGGCTGTCCCGTGGATAAGCACTGTGCTGACTGCATCTACAGATGCTATATCACCGCCGGGCTGTACTGCTGCGACTACATAGGCTATACCAGGCATGCCCGCTCTTTGATCTGCCCGCCGGGCGCACGCTGCACAGAGAAAAAGACAGTTCAACGCACCCCGCCGAATCCAAACGGGAGGCCAAAGGCTGTATTTGACGAGGCAACATGTATGCAACTGTACCAGAAGGGCATGAGCGATATCAAGATTGGGAAGCACTTTGGCTTATCAAAAAATCCAATCGCCGCATGGAGGGCTCGGAATAACCTGCCATCAAACAGTAGGTCTCCGCAAGCCAGGATGGCATTTCTCAATGGCCGCTGATAAAGGAGGAACCGAACGATGGACGATAAGACGCGCGCCCTGCTGGGCGACCATGAGGCGGCCAAGCGCCTGACGGATGCGGGGGTGCTGCTGGAATGTAAACTGATATACGGAGATTGCATAGATCTCATGGCTGGATTGCCGGATGATTGCGTGGATTTCCTTTTTACCGACCTCCCATATGGAACGACAAACTGCAGATGGGACACACCCATTGATCTCAATAGGTTTTGGCATGAGGCAAAGAGAGTAGTGCGCAAAGGTGGATGTAAGGCTCTGTTCGCACAGACCCCATTTGATAAGATTTTAGGGTGCAGCAATCTGAATGAACTGCGCTATGAGTGGATTTGGGAAAAGACTCAAGCTACTGGGCATCTAAATGCTAAAAAGATGCCGATGAAAGCTCACGAAAACATCCTGATATTCTACGACCATTTGCCAACCTACAACCCACAGATAACTCACGGACACGAACGAAAAGTTTCGACTGCGGCGCATAAACGGAACTGTAGGACAGGGGAAGTGTATCATGGTTACGGGAAAACGGGATATGACAGTACAGACCGTTACCCCCGTGATGTTTTGCGAGGGCCGAGCGACAAACAAAAATCATGTCTACATGCAACGCAAAAGCCTGTTTGGTTGTGCGAACAGATGATACTTACTTACACAAACCCGGAAGACACAGTACTGGATTGTTGCATGGGAAGCGGGTCTATCGGAGTTGCTTGTTTACAGAATGCCAGAAAATACATTGGAATGGAAAACGACCTTGCGATATTCGAGGTCGCAAAGAGCAGATTGGAAGGTGCTAAATGATTGCACAGGAGCATGTGGAGAAGGTGTGGTCTGGGTGCGAATACTGTAAAAAAACATACAATTAAAATTGTTAGAATTGAAATGGACCATAACGATTCACCTGGAAGTCCCAAACGGCTGAATCCGACGAGAATACCCAAATTTTGCCCTATCTGCGGCGCGCCCATGACGGACGAGGCCGTGGAGATGGTGATGGAGAGATGGGAGGAGCTGAACGATGGTAAGGGCGATTAAACCTTGCCCGTATTGTGGAGGAGAGACCAAAGTCAGACGGGTTGGACGGTGGAGACTGCGATTCTCTGTTTGTTGCTCCCGCTGCGGTAGATCAACTATACCTGGTTCGGGCTGGAAGCTCACAAAACGTGGAGCGATAAAAGAGTGGAACAGTAGGTGGTTGCCCTACGGGAAGGAGAAAACGGATGGGATGGATACGTAGAGAAACAGAAAGGGGTACAACTCAATATATCTGCCCGAATTGCCACGATTATCATGAGTTCCGAGAGGACTTCGGGGAGCAAACGTTCAACGAAAATTTTATTTTCTGCCGCCGCTGCGGAGCAAGAAACGGAACAGGCACTGCGCCCACCCTCACCCCTCAGAACGAGTGGGTGAGCGTGGAGGAAAGGCTTCCGGAACTGCCAGAGAAGGATTGGTGCAGCAAAATGGTTATTTCTTGCGATAAAAATGGCCATGTAGCACCGATGATTTGGGAGCGTGCACAGGTTAGAGGGAAAATGATAGAACGATGGAAATATCATTGGGATAGAATCTATGACGGCGCTGGAATCACCCACTGGATGCCACTCCCCGCACCGCCTGGTGAGGGCAATAATGTCCCTAACGAAGCGCCGAACGATCCGCTGACGCTGAAGGAGCTGCGGGAGATGGATGGTGTAAATGCGCTATGGGTACACAATCTTGCATTTGGATTACACAAGCCCCGTTTCATGCTGGTTAAAAATGTTTCAGAAGATTGGTGGACGTGCTGTGATTTTGATGGATTTAAAACCTTCTGTGCGGCTGACTATGGGGAAAGATATTTATTATACCGCCGCCCGCCGGAGGTATCGCCATGAGACGCCAATACACCCGCCAGGAGCTGGAATCCATCACCCAGGAGACCGCAATATACATTGAGGGAGCAGGGATAGCCCAGCTCCAATGGGGCGGCCTGGAGATTGCAGAGGGGTGCAGGGATGGGTATCTGTACTGCAAGCACATCAAGCCGTTTTCTATGGATCTGTACGGACAATACTGGACGGCCTGGGATGGGCCGCCGGAGGAGGGAAAGTGATGGACATTGAGAAGCTGATTGAGCAGCTAAATGGATATTTTGAAGGGAAGGATTTGAAAAGATTCGTTGCGCTTGACGCTGCCACCGCCCTCTCCACGCTCCAGGAAGAAAACGAGAAGCTGCGGGCCGAGCTGGAAAACTACCGTAAAGGCCATCGCTCCGAGGGTGGATGTGCCGCGGAGAAAGACCGGGATGCTGTATTGGCCGAGCTGGAGCAGGTGAAGCGGGAGAGGGATGCGGCGGTCAGTGATCTGACATTTGTGGTGAATCAATATCGGCTGGAGACAACAGGAATAGACCTTTGCGGACTTTGTGAGTATGATTTGCCACCAGTAGGGGAAAATGGACAAACCGCAGAATGCCCCGGATTTTATGTGAACGATTGCTTTAAGTGGCGCGGCCCGGAGGAGGGGTGAGCATGGGAAAGAAACCAAATTTGGTAGGACAAAAATTCGGGAGGCTAACAGTTACTGAATTATATGGAACGGCAAAAGGGCACAAGCAACGGTGGAAATGTGTTTGCGATTGTGGCGGCGAGGCAGTTGTGACAACGAACAACCTCACGAGTGGGCAAGTGAAAAGTTGCGGTTGCTACCAAAAAGAGGTCCGGTCTAAAACGAAATACAAGCACGGAATGAGCCATAGCCGAATTTATAGAATTTGGAGCAATATGAAGGCAAGGTGCGAAACAGAAACCAATAAGGCGTATGAACTATATGGTGGCCGTGGGATAAGCGTCTGCGCAGAATGGGAGGAGTTTATCCCGTTTAGGGATTGGGCTTTATCTAATGGCTATCAGGATAATCTAACGCTTGATAGGATAAATAACGACGGGAATTATGAGCCGGAAAATTGTCGTTGGGCGACACCAAAAGAGCAAGGAAACAATACCAGGTGTTGCCACTATATCACTTATAACGGAGAGACAAAAACCGTTCGTGGCTGGGAAGAAGCACTTGGGTATAGTCGCGGGATAATTTATAGTAGGCTAAAATCTGGATGGAGTGTCGAACGGGCAATCGAAGAAAAGCCCCATCAAAGAAAGGCGGGATAAGATGGATTTTTGCGGGATTTCGGAGACGAGACTCCGTGAACTGGCCCAGGCGGACAGGATGATCGGGAAAGAAGTTTGGGCGCAAGCAAAATACTTAAACATTTTCCAGACAAAGCCAAGCCTCATTCAAAGAACGACAATTCAGTATGTTTCTCTGTTAAAAGGTGGAGACATCCTGTGCCATACTCAAACCTGTGCTTTCCCATTGAATGAAATTGGCAAAACCGTGTTCCTCGCCCGCGAGGAAGCCGCACTACGGAGGGAGCAGGATGGCTGATATTCTGACGATCATAGCTGCTGTGGAGTGGATGGCGCTTGGCCTGCTTGTCCTGTGGAAGCTCAAGGGGTGGAATCGAAAGATGGAAGAGTTATACGAAGACATGAAGAAACAGTGGGAGGCGGAGGAATGAAGGAGTACATCGAGAAGGCGGCTGTTGAGAATATGCTTGAAACCGCTCAACTGATTTCTGACGGAGAATACTGTGGATACTGTACGGAAGATGTGAGCCTGAATAGTATCCCCGCCGCCGAAGTTGCGGAGGTGAGGCACGGGAGATGGATTGTCCACTTTGACCATTTCGCTCCATACCAAAAATGCAGTGTTTGCGGGTTTGAAATTCCACTTGTAGCGACAGAAAATGAAGCGGAAATGTGCTTTTACAAGCATTGCCCAGAATGTACTGCTCGCATGGACGAGGAGGACGAGCATGACTAAGTGTTGCGCCACCTGCCGCTGGTACGCCGAATTTGAGGGCGTGTGCTGTAACGGAGACAGCGAGTGGCGAGGAGATTTTAGGGATGATGATGATGATGGGTGCGAGAAATGGGAAGGAGGGGAGAAACAAGTATGAAGTTTCGGAACCCTGAGACGGGGGAAGTGGTGACAGACGAGCAAGCACACGGGCAATTTTGTAGGGGTAGAAATTGCTGTGAATGTCCGATGAACCAAACCCAAGAAAATTGCATTGGGTTTAGAAGGTCCCGCCCCTACGAAGCCGCCCGCCTGATGGGCTACGAGGTGGTGGAGGATGATATGCCGGAGGCGGCAAAACATAAGGAAACCAACGCCATAGAAGGTATGTGCTGCGACTGTGCTCACGGAGGCCCCTGTTGCTTCTGGTACGAGAACGAGGATTGCCAACACAAGAAAGAGGACGGCACTTGCTGGGTGCCATACACAAAGGTGGAGGCCAATTTAAACGAAGCCATCGAAAAGTACCTGAAAATCATCGACTCCATCCACGACGGGGAGGGCGGACAATGAAATGCGAGAAATGCGGAAAGGAAATCGGGCATCTGTTGGTTGATACTTTCCTCTATGATGGGAGCGACACTGATATTGAGCAGCCGGTTATTGAGTGCGAGAAAAATGCCGCTTACATTGAAACCACGCAAAACTGGACCGGATATGATCTGTCAGAGGAAGAAATGCTCGAAACGATAACCTGCCCACACTGCAAACAGTTCCCATTCAAGAGCAAAGAGATACAGGTCTATGATGTGGTGCGGGTGGTCTGCTTCAAGACGGAGGAGGGCGGACAGCATGAGCAGTAAAATCCTTTTCCCGACTTTCAATGTCTCTCTCGGTCAAGCGATAAATATTGTAAAAACGGGTCTGGCTGATGAAAGCATTTCCATCAAAACACGGGTACTTGCCATTGACCATGTGGCCCACATGGAGACGCACAACAGCATCACCAAGGACGAGTTAGTGGAGGCCTTGCGGTGGCTATTTGACCACTACGACTTCGAGGAGGATTGACGGCATGAGTGAGTGGATCAGCGTCAAGGAGAGGCTGCCGGAAAAAGAAAATGAGATGGTCTTAGTTACCGACGGATTAACCGTTATTACAGGCTTCAGAAACTGGATGTTTAGACTGGAAGATGGAAAAGTTTATACACCAGGTCTAAAGATGGGTGGAGGGTCAATGGAGGTTACGCATTGGATGCCTCTCCCAGACCCGCCGAAGGAGGGATAGCCCTTGAACCGTGCAGAGCAGGAGGCCCTTATTATCAAATATCGCTATCTGGTACGCTCCGTGGCCTATTCTGTCTCCAATGAGGCAGCTAAAGACGAAGACGCCCTACAAAATGGTCTGATCGGTTTATGGGAAGCAACCAAAAGGTGGGACGGAAACCGTCCCTTTGAGCCTCTAGCCCGCCGCTGCATCCGCTGCAACATTATTGATTACATACGCTCAATACACCCGGATGACTCGTTGGAGGAGGACATTCCATCCGAGGAGAACATTGCAGCTCTCCAATCCTATGAGGACCAGGACTTTCTTGCTCTGGTTTATAAATTGTTCCCCCGCCGAAGCCGGGAGCGAAGGGTGCTGCTGGCTCTGATGCGCGGAGAATCCAAGCCAGTTATCGCCGCCAAGCTGGGGTGTTCTCGTCAAACCGTCTACAATATCAGTCGGGCCGCCTGGCAAAAACTACAGGTCGAAGCCGAACAAGAAGCGCAGGGGCGTTGACCCCTGCGCTTTCTTTATAGCCTGTATTGGTCGAGCATGACCCTTATGTGGGCCACATCATCCACCATTTTCTCGTGCTATCAGCCCCAGTTCGCCTTCTGGATTGCCAGCTTCATTTCTGAGGTCAGAAACGCTCCTGGAACCGCACGCGGGCCATTGACATGCCTTTACCCCATTCCAAGCCTGGCCAAGAGGAATCCAACCACTCCGGTGATGATGGCCGTGATCACTGTCTCCCAGCGCTTGTTCGGCTTCTCTTTCAGGGCGTTTATATCAGCGGACATGGTGGCAAGCTGTGCAATGATCTGGCTGTACTGGGTGGTAACAGCCGTCATACCACGCTCCAAGGCCCCAAGGCGGTTGTAGATCTTCTCGTGAGAGCGTGAGCGCTCCTTCTTCTCGTCCTCCAGCGTCCTCTCCAGTGCCTTGATGCGGACGAGGGAAGCGCAGTCCGTCCCGCTGCACTCGTGCTCCGACATCGGTCACGCCCCCTTCCCCTGTGCCCGCTCGGCCTGTGTTCCGAAGTAGAACGCAATGATAACGGTGAACACGGTAAGGAACTGGTCGATGCCCACCATCCCACTGGCGGAAAGATAAGCAAATACCACCGTCAGAATAAGGGTGACGATGGACTTCACGGTCAGCAGTCTGGACAGTCGTTCTTTCATGGTAAGTACCTTCCTTTCTAATTCTTGCTCATAAGGCTCCAGAAATAGTTTGCCTGGGCCGAAGTCATACCGGCCCTTTGCAATGCAGCCAGTTTTTCCTCCTTCTTTCCTTCTCCGGCGTAGATGGCGTAGTATCGTTGGTAGTCCTCAACACTCAGGCCCCAGTCTCGTGCCCGCTCCCATTTCCGGCGTCCCGCATCCGATACCTGTTCCACGGCATAGAGCACTTCCTTTTCCTCCTGGCTCAATCCACTAGTTTCAATGGCGGCGATGGTCTCAGCCTGGTTCGTCCTTCCACTTCCGTCCGTATCCTTTTCCTGGACGGCCCAGTGCAGATAGTCCTGTGCCGGCATACCGGCCTGATATGCCTCCCGCACCTTCTTTCCGCTGAGGAGAGAGCCCCCATACTGCCCACGCAGCAGAAGATATTCCGATGTCGAAATGCCAAATTCTTTCTTTGCGTTCTGGGCCTCCGCTACCCAATCTTCCGGCTGATAATCACTGACCGCAGCCTTCCCCAGCATATCGGCGTAGTTATACACGCTGCTCACCGCCTGGGTCTTCTCCTCGTCTCCAAGGCTTCGGTACAGGCTGCTGTCCAGCAATTCCTCCAGAAGCTTAAACTGTGTCTGCCCTCGCTTCGTGGCATATTCCACATATTGCTCCCCGGTCAGATCCACCCGCTCGCCGTCCACCGTGATGTACTTCTGCGGCCGATCCGGCACCACGCCGCCGTCTCCGGTCTGGTTGTAGAGCCGTTGAATCTCTTTGTCTACGTCCGTCACCTGCATACTAGAGGTATAGGCCGGATTCAGGAAGTTGTCCATCGCCCGCATGGGCAGCGTCCCGCTCTTCTCCTCTCTCCCCCATGCGTCGATATAGGGCACTTGCTGGTAGTCCCAGCCTGGAATCCGGGCGCTGGCCCGCCCGATGGCGTACTGGATATCGGTGGGCAGCCGCAGGTTCTTGTCGGTGTAGGTGGTCATGCGCACGTCCTCGGCGGAGCGCTCAATCTGTCCGCCCACAGTGGGCACCGCCTGGGAAAAGTAGCTGATTAGAGTGGAGGAAAGCAACGCCCCCAGTTTGTTATCCGCAAAAGACCAACTGTCGATGATATCGTTGAGAGACTGGAGCATGCTCAGCTCCAGCATGGGGTCGGAGATGGATTTCAGGGCGGTGTAAATACTCTCTGCCGTGTTCCCCCCCTGCCCCATGGAATCCATCAGCTCCACGCCCATGAAGAAGGGCAGGGCTTCTGGTGCCAGCCAATCCAGCGTGACGTTCCCGCCGCCGGGGAGGTTCAGCGCGTAATTCTGAACACCCGTCAGATCGTTTATGGTGTCCTGCCCCTCGTCGTCCCCGCCGCCGCTGGTGACAATCCCCTGGGCAAACAGGTATGCGCCCAGGGCCATGAGACCAGAGCCGGTCAACCCGGCGGCAATGTGGTCGATGGCTTCCGCTCCCGTCATCTCACCCTTCTTCGCCTTCACCAGATCATAGCTCAGTGCCTTAGCCAGCCCCGCCGGGCTGTACTCCAGGCCCCGCACAAGGATGTTGGCTGGGGTACGTCGGAACGGAAGCACTGCGTCTATCGCAGAGTTTACAACCTTTCTCCCTTTGCCCTGATATCGAGTGGAGACAAAATCCGACACCGCGTTTCGGTCTTGATAGGTTGCCTTTAGCGCTTCCTGCCCTGCGTAGTCCCGCGCCCGGCTGAGAAGCTGCGCGTCCACCGTGTTGTTCCGCATCTGCTCTGCCGTCACGCCGTTTGCCTGGAGGTATCCGGCCAGGGCGTCGGCATAGGTGATGCGCTTGAAAATGGCGTCCTCCGCCTCCAGCGCCCATGAGTTCCCCTTGCGGGCTGCCTCCAGCGGCAGTGTCTTGAAAATCCTCCGTCGGCTGTTGATGTCGCTCCTGATGTCGTCATACTTATTCCCGGAAAGCACGTCCTGCACATTTGTCCAGTCCGCCCACGCCGCCTTGTAGAGCGCCGGGTTGGCCGCGAACGATTTGGTGCGCTCCAGCTTTCCCCCGCTGGCCTTGGAGACTCCCGCCTCGATAGCCGCCGCCACGCGGTCTTTTGTCCAGCGCAGCGGCTGAAATCCGACGTTGCCTACGACGTTTCGGATATGCGTCCTGGGGTTAAAGAGCATCGCCATGTACCGCCAGGCGTTCCATTTATCCTGCCATGTGGCGGGCACCTGGGCGGCCACGTTATCCTTGATTTTATCCAGCACTGCGTCCCGGCCCGTCTGGTCGGTCTGCTGGTTGAACTCCTCAATCAACGCCGGGTCGATGGTGATCTCCAGATCCTTGTAGTTTTTCTGGATGGCCTTTTCCAGCTCAATTACCACGCGCTGGGCGGCGTAAAGCTGGTCGCTGGGGGCCAGCTTGCGCAGGATGGAGGCCGCCTGTACTGCCTGCCCGGCGGTGGTCTCCATCTGCGCGTAGAGGGAAAGCAACTCCGCCGTGGCCTTCCCGTCTCCCGCGTTGGCTGCATTCACCAGAAGCTGCTGCCCCAGGGTGGCAATGTCCTTGGAAACTAAGCCCTTGCGCACCTGGGTGGAGAACTCCTCCAGCGCCCGCTGATATCCCTTCATCTCAATGGTTTTCACGGCCCGGTCAATGGAAGCCCTGTCACTCACTCGGTCATAGGACAGCTCCCCGCGCAGCACCATGTTCTGAATGTCGCCCACCGCCTCGTCGGGAATAGCCTTTGCCCCCATGGCGGTGGAGGCGGTCTTGCGGATGGGCCGCCCCTGCGGGTCGGTGGTGGGCACGTCCACCGGTCGGGCCGCGTTGGCCCCTTCGGGGAAGAACTCGCTCTTGGTGCCCTGGAACTCCGACCAGGGGTCGAAGCCCTTCCGAGCTGCGCCGACGGAACTCTCCGGGCCTGTCTCAAAGGCAGGCCCAGGCCCCTCCCTGGGCGTATCCTGTGTTTCACCGCGATCGCCCTGCTGTAGGTTGACATCCTGCCCGGCTGGGGGTATACTGTTTCTAGCGAGGACATCATCAGCCATCGCCTGGGGCACTGGACGCCCTTTGGAAAGAAGCTGATAAATGTCCTCGTTATTTTTTGTATACAGCACATTTTCGCCATTATTACCAATGATTCTTTGGATATAATCCGCCCCAAATGCAGATGCAACATCGTTTTGAACATCAATTGCACCCTGTGCATTTAGGTGGATCGGAATAATAACAGGTTTTCCGTCCAAATCGTTCCATTCTGTAAGAACGATCTTACTCGCAAGACCTCTCGAATTGCTTTGCGGGTTCTCTATAATTGCAATGGGGTCTGCAAGTTGATAAGGGAGATTTTTAAGCGCTGATAGCCCAAGATTATGCTTTCCACCCATATATCCGGATGGATATGCAATTTTCCTTGCGACGCTTTGCCGCATGTGCAGATCAAGCGCAGGCGCTCCATACTCAGCGAGAATGGATGGCGTCTGCCCGAGCACGATATCGGCGCCAGTAGGAAGCGTGCCCATAAAAACGCCGTCGATTGCAGATTGATACCGGCGTATATTATCTATTGAAACAAGAGGTTCCACATCTGCATTTTTCTGCACAGCTCCAGGAAGTTCCGCCCGGATAACCTGCTCGCCCGGCATGCGGTTATCCGCCTGCTGATAGGCGGGGGAACCGGGCAGGAAGAGGCCACTTTTGGCCTCTTCGACCGTCGGTAAGGTAACGGCCAGCGGATTTCCGCTGGAATACCGGGCCATGTTCTGACCCGCCTGGATATTGGCGGTGGCTCTCTGGGTAATGTCCTCGTTGCTCCCGATAGCCCTCCGGGTGGTTCTGATGTCGGACGCCGCATTAGAAATCGCCCCCGGCAGCTCTAGGCCGCCCTGGAGCACTCCGGCGGCCACCGCGCCCATGATGGCACTCTGCGCAATCTCCTCCGGTGTGGCGTTGGGGGCGTCCGGGTCATAAATGGCCCGCTGCAAATAAGGGGTGAGAACGGTGGAAAGCGCCTCCTCGCCGCCCTCGCCTGCGATATCCAGGGCCCGGCTGACCAGGGGGCTGGCCTTGACTGCCTCGGCAATCTTCCCCACCTTTCCGCCGCCCAGGCCGGGGATGCCGCCCACGATGCCCTCAATGGCGGTCTCCAGGGCCCCAGAGGCCGCGCCAAAGGCCAGCGCCCGCCCGGTGTCCGCCCCCTCCGCTTTGGCCTGGCTGGCCGCGTTGCCCGCCGCCTGAATGCCGAACAGCGCCCGGCCCACGTTCTCCCCGCGGGAAAGCGCCTGGGCCGCGTTGAGCCCCTTCCCTGCTGCGGACACGACCTTGGACGCGCCGATGCCGGGCAGCATCTGCACCACGGTCTGCCCGATACCCGTCACGTTCTGCGCGCCCTGGCTGGGGTTGTACTTCTCCGCCAGTTTCTGCTCCAGGTCTTGCGTTATACTGTTATCTAAAAAAGCATCTGCGTTTCGGCCGGCCCACTCTGATACCGGGTTGGGAGCCAGGCCACCAAGAGAACTGATCCCCTGCACTCCCTTATAGAAGCCGCTGCCGATGAAGTCTGTAACCCCTTCCGCCGCCCCTAAAAGAGCGGTACCAGCCCGTCCCCATGCGTATGGACTAATGAGTTCATCCGCAGAAGACGGCAAAATACTGAGACCTTCAAAAAATCCACTCTTGGCTGGGGTGGTCAGTGGGTTGGTTTTCTGCTTAACTGTCGGAAGTGTGACCTTCTTTCCCTTGCTCTCCGGCAAAGAGGAGGGAGCTGTGGTTTTACTGATACGTGGAGACGGGGCAGCGCTCTGTGATACACTCTGCTGCAAGGTGTTAAAAACCGTCTGCGTTGTCGGCCGCTTTTTCCCAAGCGGGTCAACATTGATTGCGCTCCCTGTTACCTTGGATTGCAGCTCTGACAGCTTCGCCATAAGGGCACCTCTAAATCAAGGACTGAATATTACCGAAACTGGGCCGGGAAGGGACTGTCGAAGTGGTTCCGCGCCGGAATTTGATCAGCCCGGTAGCAGGATCTTGATATGCTTCCACCTGTCCACTATCCACCATCTGCTCCAGGTAGGCCCTGCTGACCGGCCCATAGCCGAGCGCCGTCACGCTGGACATGTCGATTCCACTCCATTCTGAATTGTTCCCCTGCACCTGGCTGCCACCAACCGAACCTCCTGCGTTAGAGGTTGGGGCGGATACGTTCTCGACGGTGCCACTGCCGGTAGTTCCTCCAGTACCTCTCCCGGCATTTCCGCTCCGGCCTCCCGCGGCCGTGAGGGACGCCTGGAGCGAAAGCTGATTGATATACGCCTGTGCATCCGCCGCCGTAATGCCCATGGCGTCCAGCATCTCCTGAGAGGGCATAAGCCCCATCTCAAGAAAGGCGTTTCCGTACTGGGCCATCTGCTGGCGCTCGGCCAGAGCTGAACTGGCTGCATCCTGCTGCTGCTGATATTGGAGCTGCTGATTCTGGAGATCCATCTGATACTGCTGCATCAGAGCCTCCATGTTTGCCTGCTGGACACGCACCTTTTCCTGATACAAGGCCGCCGCCAGAGCGGCGTCGCCGTTGGCCTCCGCCTCCGCGATGGCGTTGTTGTACTCCACCTCGGCGTTCGCCATCTGCTGTTCCAGGTCTGCGTAGGTCTGCGCTTCCGCTGTGCTCAGTTCGTTCAGGTTATTCTGCAAGGCTACGTTGCGGGCTAGCTCGGCCTGGCCGCCCGCGCCGGAGTTCAAACCAGCCGCCGCCGCATACTCATTGAAGTTACGAGCTGCCAGCTCACTGGCCCCTGCCGCCTGGTTCCGGGCGTTCTGATACCGGGTGTCCACACCCTCCCCCGCCCGGTTGATTGCATTGACGTTCTGCTGGTAGGCGTTGTTAATCTGCGCCAAAGCGGCCCGCTTCTGCGCCGCATACATCTCCTCCAGATAGTTGGAATAGTCCTCAACTTGAGGAAGCTGCGGCGTTGTCAATCCACCCGCGCTGCCGCTCCAAGTACCTGTAACCGGGTCAAAGCTGACGTTCCCCCCGTTCTGGTTCAACAGGCCGGACAAATACTTGTTTTCCTCCTCCAGCCGCTTCTTTTCCTCGTCGCTGGCCCCCCACCAGGCATTTGAGTTTTGATTCATCTGGTCTTTAATCTGCTGCTGGATTCCGGTGTTTACTCCTACCCCGGAGGCGCTGTTCCCCTTTCCCGAGCTCCCCCCGCCTGAACTTCCTTTCCCGGAGGAAGAACTTCCCTTGGAGCCGCTGGAGCCACCCGTGGTTGTCCACTTGCCAGTACCGGGATTGAAGGTGGAGCTTCCTCCCGTCATGCTGTCAATCTGGCTTTGCAGGCGTTCGTTCTCCTTGTGCAGGCGGTCTTGCTCGGCCTTATTGGCTCCATGCCACGCCTGGGAGTTCTTGTTCATCTGGTCTTGCAAATCCTTGATGCTTGCCATTTCGTCCTCCTTTCCAGCTTGTTCAGCTCAATAGGTTTAAGCGCTCCAGTACGACGGCCAGCTCCTGCCGGGTCATATTATCGCGGGGACGGGTGCCGTCCAGTACGCCCTTGTCTTTGGCCTTTCCCCACGCTTCAGCGGCCCAACTGTCCGGGGTATCCTCTGCATTGTCCTCTCCCGGTTCGGCTTGCCACGCCACGCCCAGGAACTCACAGATGCCCTTTGCGGTGGCTTCGGCCAGCTTGTCCCGATACTTGGTATCTTTGAGATACTCCACGTCGGTCTTATTGGTATGGAAGCCGTACTCAATCAGGCAGGCGGGAGCGTCCGTCTTGGCGAGCACGGTATACATCTCATGCTTGATAGGTTCACTTCTCAGGGAAACCCCGGCGGCGTGGAAGGCGTTGACCAGCTTGGAGGCCAGCACATTGCGGGAGGCCGTCATGGGCCCGGCGCTGGTGTAGATCTCCAGCCCGGACGCGCTCGACCAGCCGCCCTCCACGGCCGCGTTGGTGTGGATGCTCACAAAGCAGTCCGGCTTTGCTTTGTTGCTGATGTTGGCCCGCTCCGTGAGGCTGGGGTAGTTGTCCGCTGTCTTGGTGAGCACCACGCCCACCCCCTGGGCCTCCAGCAACGGCTTGATGCGTTGGGCCATATCCAAGGTAAACTCCCACTCCTTGTATGTACCATCCGGGGAGCCGTTGACGTTGCCCGGCCCGTGTCCGGGGTCAAGGCATACAGTGTGCTTGTTCATAGGCTTGTCCTCCTGTTCCGGCGGTGCTTGGCCCGCCTGCTTGAGATACACGCAAATCCAGTTGTGCACCTTGCGGCTGGCGGTGATGCGCTCGCCACCAAAGTCACACTGGCTGGAGCCGCCCCCATCCAGCATGACGGCGGAGGACCAGCCCAGCCCGGCCAGCTCGTCCCTCAGAGTTTCCGGCGTGGCTGCGTCTCCGGTCCCATCGCCAGAGCAATAGAGGGCCAGACTGCCACCACGCAGGCCAATGGCGCTGCGCCCCCTCTTGCCTCCCTGGGCTGATCCGTAGGAGGGCTTATCCACCGGCTTACCGGAGGTAACGAGGGCGGTCACAGCGATAAAGTTGGCCGCTCCCCTGTACTCGGATGTCATGCGGATGTCCGGGCCCTTGTCCCAGGCGTAGCCCATCGGACGCCAGGGCGTGCCGGAGAGCATCGCCCCGCCCACCTTAAGCAGCGGGCAGGGGGTGCCGTCTGGGTTCCACATGCCGCCATTGAGCACGTAATGAGCCTTTGTTTCAGCCTTGACCTGAGAGAGCGTCTTGCGGCAGTTGGTGACTCTCAGCTCAATCCGCTCCACGGACGAGAGCGGGATGTATGTAATGAGCTTACTCATTTGATTCACATCCTTTTATCCAGCGATCCCGCTGTTGATTACTGTTCCGGGGCCAGCAGCCCGGCCAGCTCCTGGTACTCCTCCGGGGTGAGCCGGTCGGCGGCCAGGTAGACATCCATCTTCTCCTGGAGGCCGTCGGTGCGGCCCCGGTCAATGAGCAGCTTGCAGAGGTTGTATACGGTTGTCATGGCGTCTCCTTTCTCATGTGGCAGCGGTGGTAGTCAGCTCCAGCATACACAGCCGCGCCTCGTGCTCGGCCAGCATGTCCAGGGTGGTATCTTCTGCGGAGGGCGGCTGGGGCTCCGGCTCTGGCTCAGGGGGCCGCTCAGTGGGCGTGACACCCACCAGCCTGCCCTCCTCAATCTGGAGGTTACACCAGCCATAGGTCGCCCACACCGTGTCATGGAGGTGGGCGGGCACCTCTATGTAGCCCTCCAGCCAGCAGGCGCGCCGCCCGCTCTGGCTCTGGATCGGGTGCTGGCCGGTCTCCAACGGGTCAATTTGGATGATGGTCATATTTAATTCACCTCTTATTTCTAAACTATGGCGTAGTAGTGATATACAACTTGAGATAAATTAAGCTGCACAGTTGCTGCATCAGATGGAGTATAGTTATAATACCAACTGAAAGTTTTTCCATCCGCTGATTTTTTACCGTAAGAATCTCTTGAGTTGCTAGAGTAGAAAAAACCAAAGCCGCTTGTATACTCAGTAGGGATAATGCTGCCGGGAATAATGACAGAAGTTTCGCCAGTACCAGAATTGTCGATACTTCGATACGAATCTGGCCATTGCATGCCATAAATACAGAGTATTTTAAAGGGTTCGGCTAAGGTTATTTGATTAGGGTTGCTTTTACCTGTTTTTCCTGTCCCCACATAGCTCCCCAAAATAACCTTCGCCCCCGCGTGCTCGTCCACATACTGCTTATTAGCGGCATCCGTGGAATCAGCAGGAGCGGCCAGATTGGCTATCTTGTGACCACTCATGCTGATTGCCCCGGACATGACTCCACCGGAACTTGCAAGAGCCCCCACCTGCTCCGCCGTAACGGCGTGGGGGTTGTTCTTGTTCCCGGTGTGGGCGGTCAGGGCCTGCTGCACCGCCTCCGCGCTGCCCGCCGGGTCATAGTCCATCTTTGGGAGCTGCCCGGCGGGCACCTTGCCATCGGGCCCCAGCGTCGCCACGCCATTAGGCGCGCCCTTCTCGGTGATGGGAACCGCCCCGGTATCTGCCGCCGACGGTATCCAGCTTTCCGGCCTCGCCCCTACCATTTCCGCGGTATAGTCTCCCTCGGCGGGAACCACGGCTCCGCTGCGTCCGTTGAAGGTCGTCACGCCGCCGCCCGCCGCGCCCTGCGCTACACCCGCCCAGTATTTGGCGTTATTGGTATTCTCACCCTCCCGGATTCCAGTGCCACCCTCGGTCCAGCTTTGAGAGAGTGTAGCGCTGGCCTCCGCCGCGTTCTTCGCCGCCAGCGCCTGGGCCGCATTGCTCTGTGCGCTCTCCGCACTGGCCGCCGCTGCCCCTGCGCTCTGCGCGGCCTGGGATGCGCTGCCGGATGCCGCTCCGGCGCTCTGTGCAGACTGGGACGCACTCCCGGACGCCGCCGTCTCGCTCCCTTTCGCGTTGGTTTCGCTGGCCTTGGCCGCCTGGGCGGAGGCCGCCGCCGCATCGGCGTTGGCCTTGCTGGTGGCGTTGTACTGCTCCAGCTTCTGTGTAACCTCCAAAGTAAAGCGATCCGGGCCGATGGAGGCGGGGCGGATGGAGGCCGTCACCGTTTTATTGTTCCCGCTCCCGTCTACGGAAAAGGCCACCTCGGCGGAGTTCTGGAAGGTGTAGGTGTCGATCAGCTTGGAAACATCCGTCTTGGTCTGGCTGCCATCCACGTTGGTGATTACCAGATAGGTGCCGCCCTGCTCGTCCACCAGGGCCATGGTGGCAGGCACCTTCTCCAGCGCCGTGTCGAAGGTCTCCTTGGAGCCGTCCTTCTTGGTGACGGTAATCACTCCGGTGGTCAGATCCACATGCACGGTCTCCACCAGGTTTTCCGTCTCCTGGCCCACGTAGCTGTTTGTCTCAGACTTAGTATAGCGGTCGGTCAGCGCGTCGTTGAAGGCGTCCAGCACCTCCTGCACCGTCTCGCCGGGGAAGTCATCCACCGCCGCGCCAATGTTGGACGCGCCGCCGGTGCCGCCGTCCCCGGTAATGGCGGGGATCAGCGTCCCGTTGATGTACTCTTTGAGCCAGATAGCCGCCTGATCGAATCGCTTTTTCAGCTCCTCCGGGGTAAGGCCCTGTACGTCGTTGGGTTCGTCGTCCAGCTTCTGGATGATCTCAATGTCCTTTTCAAAAGGTGTGATTGCCACAAAAGCACCTCATTTCACGTTTCCGGTGTAGCGCACCTGCAAATCCACGGAAAGCACGGTCGCCGTGGCGGAGGCAGACTTGCTGCGGATAATGAGCTTGTAGTAGGTTACCTTCTTCACCTTCAGCTTGGAGCGAATGAGCTGCGGCTTCCGGTTGGTGCCGAAACTCCAGTGCTCAAAGCTCATGTTCAGGAAGGTCGCCAGACCGGCGGAGACAATCTTGTCCGGGTACTCCGACTTGACGTTGGACTCCGCCGTCAGCGTCACAATGGCCTGGCTCTCCGGCTTCATGGCTGTCCAGACGGTGGAGGAGTATTTACGCCTCCAATCCAGGTCAAAATCCATGGAACCGCTCTCCCAGTATGCGTTGATGTCCTCAAGGTTGTCATTCCGGTACTCCCTGGAGAACTCCATGATCCGGCCATCTAGCGTCCCGAAATAGAGCGTGCCCTCCACGGCCACCACGGCGTTTACCGGAAGATTGTCGTAAAAGTACCAGGAATTATTTTGGTAGTTGTTGACGATGGCCTGCCCGCCGTAGAAAATGTAATATTCCTGGTTCCACTCGTCGTCAAAGCAAATGGCCTGCGTCAGATCAAACGCTCCCAGGGTGGCGGCCACCTTATCAGAGACCCGCTTGGCATTGCGCTCGTCGCGGACGGAGTTGGCCGCCAGTGACCACTCGTAGACCGAACGCCCGTAGACTGTGCGGGCGTTGTTGTCCACCAGCTTTGCCTGGCCCGGTGCCGCGTTTCCGATGGAGCGGTTCAGCGACGAAGTGTAGAACGCCGCCGACACACTGCCGTCCCCCAGGGTAAGGGTGGAGTACGAACAGGAGTAGGCCGAGTCTGTTTTGAAGATCAGTAGGCGGTCATAGTGGCGGATCATAGCGGTAATGGGTGTATTGGCGCTGTCCACCGCCACCGTGTTGTACTGCGGGAAATACTCTGCCGACGCCTGCCCGTTCTCGTCCAGGCCGGAGAAAATCGCCTCGTTGGTGCCGTCTCCATACAAGAATGCCCGGCTGTCCGATTCGCCGTTGTAGAGCTCTGCAAACCGCATTCCGGTTACCTTGGCCCGCTCTCCCGTGCCCTTCCGCCATGTAAAGGTAATTGTGTTAACACCCTTTGGCGGCGCAGAGTCGAAGGTCACCTTTCCTTTTTCCAGGTCTGCCGTATACTTGATCTCGGTGCCCTCCACCGAGATGACCTCGTCCAGCTTGTTCTCAGGGAGCTGGAACTCCTTGGCCTCGCCATCCGGGGAATACTCCGCCCTCTTCTTCCCTGTCAGCAGATTCATCGGCTCCAGAAGCGTGCCGCCGCCAGTGGGCGGGGCCGCAGTAGTGACAATGGGTATGTATCCCTCCACCGCCGCCGGGGCCCCCTCACCGTCCCAGGAATAGTATTCCGTGCCGGTGAGGATGTAGAGCTTATCGGAAAAGCCAAACATGGAGGTCTGGCTGTCGTGGATGGCCCCCTTGTCCGCCGCCGTGTGCTCCTCCAGATCCAAGTCCCACAGGTGTCCGCCGCAGGCCGCCAGAACATGGTGCTTCCCCGCGATGTAGCCGCTCCACATCCCTCGGACCGGGTTCCCGGAGGACAGTTCCGCCAAGAGACCGTAGCCGGGCCTGATTTGCAGATGGTTTTCGGCGGTAATGCGGAAATTGCGCATCTCGGCGGCCTCTCCCATTTTCATGTGTGTGTCGCCGTCGGGAGACTCGTTCAGGCCAAGCCACTTCTTAATCTGATAGATTTTGGTCTCACTGGTGCTGACAATGTTCGCCACGTCACCACCTCCCGAAGCATCCGTACTCAATCCCGCCGTACATGGTCTCGATGTCCTCCGCCTGCGCCGGAATCGCACTGCGGTACTCCTCCAGCAGCTCGTCATACCTCTGGTTGAAGTAGGCGGCCACGTCCGGATTTTCATCCAGAAGCAGATGGGCCGCCAGCCCATAGGGAAGAACGCCCTGGCAAATACCGTCGTCCAGCCCGATCGGGGTGTCAAAGTCCGCAATCTCCGGGCAGATAGGCCGCTTGCCCGGCTCCGTCACCCGGTAGGTATCCGAGGCCGGAAAGCACTCTACCCGCAGTATGTTGAGAATGGGGATTGTGCGGTTTTTATACTCGCGGGTATCCGCCGTGTCGGTGGCACCAGTGGACTCGTTCACCTCGTCCATCAGGTTCATGGCCTTTTCAAAAATCCATTGGGCGGTCGTTGCCACGCCGTTCTTCCTCCTCTCTGTTGGCAGTCGGGCGGGGCTGAAGCCCCGCCCGGGCCCTTTCTGCTTAACCGCCGGCGCCTACCACGGTGTAGCTGGCCACCGCGGAGGGGAACTTGCCGGTCTCCACGTCCACGGCCTTGACCACAACGCCCTTCTCCGCGCTGAACGTGTTGGAATACACCTGCGCCGTAGCGGAATAGCGGGGGTCGGTGCCGTCCACGGTGTACTTGCAGGTGCCCTTCTTGGTGATGGTCACAGTGCCGGTGGTGTCCTTAATGGTGGGAGCCGCCGTCACACTGCCAGATGCTCCGGCCACGTACAGTCCGTTGGCCTTGGTACCCAGCACGAAGGAGTCGTGATAGATGCGCCCCTCCAGCAGATTGCCGCCGATGCCGGGCGGATCCTGGTGGATCTTCATGTCGTTCAGCTTCACCGGGTCTACCGTGGAGCCCTTGTACTTCACCAGGAAGTACACCCCGGCGGGCAGATAGGAGGCGGGCACCCGCTTGACTACCATATTGTCAATCTCTCCCACCTCGCCCTTGCTGACGGACTTCTTGCCCAGGGCCTCGATGGAGATGAACTGGTCAGACAGGGCCAGCAGCTTGAAATACTCGTTGGGGATGTAGAGGGTGCGGTTGCTCCAGGGAACCAGCCGGTCGGACATGGCCGCGCCAGCGTCGAAGATCGCGTCCACAATGTCGCCCTTGGTCGGCGCAGCAGACAGGCCCTCAATAATACCCGCATTGGTGCACCACTCGCGGAAGCGGTACTTGTCCACATAGGGAATGACCTGCTGCTCAATCTGCCGCTTGGCGGCGCGGGTGGCTCCCTTGATGTTGTACTGGTCGGACTGGTTGCCCTTGTCGATGGTGAACGTCCAGGACTTCTCGTCCCGCATGGTCATCTCCTGGACGGTATCACCCAGCTCCACGGGGGTGCCGTACCGGTTGGAACCGGTGCGCTGGTAGTCCACCAGGGGCACGGTGTCCACGCTCCACACCCGCACCGTGCGGGTGCCGGAGAAGGAGTAGTCGTGGCCGGTGGCGCTGTCGGTCAGAGAGTCCTGCTTGAATGCCTCGGCTACCTTCTTGGAGAAGGCTTCCGCTAAATTGATTGCCATAATACTTCCTTTCCGCCCTCACCGAACCGGGCGGAGGGATGGGCCTCACCGTCTCCGGTTCGGCCTCTTGGGCTCTTTTCCTTAATCTGCCTCGTCCCAGTATTTGGAGATGAGGCCGGCGTTGTCGTCTGCGGTGTCCCCGCCCAGGCTGCCGGGGGTCTTGTCCCGGTTGGCCTTGTTCTGCCGCTCAGCGGCCAGCTCAGCCTGGAGGCGCTTGTTCTCCCAGCGGGTGTACGCATTTGTGAGCGTGTCGCCTCCGCGCACCGCGCCCCACACCTCGGGCGGAATGCTCTTGGGATCTACGCCGGGGTATGACTGATAGAACGCCTCAATGTCCTGCTTCCGGGCCTGGGCCTGCTGCTGAGCATGCTTCAGAACGCTGTTTTGCTGGTCTTGATACGCCTGGATTTCGGCCCGCTGCCGCGCAAGGTCGGCCCGTTCCTTTTCCATGCTCACCCTGGCTGCCGCGTCCTGCTCGTTCATGCCGGTTGCGATGAGCTCCTGCTTTCTGCAATAGTCCAGGTAATCGCCAACCGACATACCGTTGCGCTGGGCGTAGGATTTCATCAGCTCCAGGGCGGGATCCGCTTCCTGTCGGTACTGCCGGAGCTGGTCTCGCTCCTGCCGCACATGGTCGTAGTCCCACCCCTTCTGCGCCATGGCGACCAGCTCGTCACGGGTCACCTGGCGGGTCTCGTCCCGGTTCTTGAGGGTAAACAGCTCCGGCTGCGCTACCGGCGCATCCGGCGCTTTTGGTTCCGCAGGAGGGGTTTCCTCGCCGCCCTTCGGCTGGTCTGCCGCAGCCGCCGCCTCCGTCCCCTCTGCTTCGCCCGCCGGGTCCTCCGCGCTCCAGGCGGATTCAATGTCGCCCTGCACGGTCTCCATGGTCTCGTCCATATTGCTTCGCTCCTTCCCGCCCTGGTCTGGGCGGCTTTTATTTGGTCACGGCTGGTCCGCCGCTATACCCGTATCTGGGAGAGGTCCATTCCCTCCATGCCGGTCTGATTGATGGCCCTCTGTAGGTTCCCGTAGCCGGAACCCGCCGCCAGGTCGATTGTGTTACCCTGCCCAGCCTGTACGGCTCCCGTCTGCCCCTGCATGGCTGGCTGAACCATCCCCATCCGCTCCCGCAGGGTCTGAATCAGCTCCTGCTGGTTGGAGATGTAGCCGTTGGGCACCCGCTCCAGGTAGTCCACCACGTTAATCTGGCCGTTCATCAGGAGATTGTCCAGGGTCTGCATCTGCGCAATCTCACTCCAGTAGGCCGAGCCGCCCACGTCCAGCTTAATGGACAACGGCACCTGGTTGAGCAGGGAGAAGTCAAACTCCGTGGGCCGCGGCTTGTCGTCCGGCACCTGCCCCAGGTAGAGCATCTCCTGCTTCTCTTCCTCGGTTGGTTTCAAGTCCACATAGCGAACCCCATAGTAGGCCCGCATCTGATCCAGCCAGATACGCCCCAAATCCTCGACGCACTGGAAGAAATTCTGCTTGGTTAGCTCCATGGGCACCGAGGAGGCTTTCTGCAAGGCGATGATGGCGGAGGTGTTGTCCGGCCTGGTATCGCCCAGGGCCGCGTCTGTGGCCCCCATAAACTCCTTGGTGAGGGAGATGGCAAGCTCGATAAACTGGCTCACCTGGGGCGAGATGGCCGCCGGGTCGATGGCACGGGCCACGTTGGTCACGTCTCCGCCGTTGACCGGGATGGCCTTCCCCACCCCGGAGTCCCACCGGGCAATCCGGGTCTTGTCGTATACAATCTTCGGATAGGCGGTGGTCATGAGGGAGATCATCGTCATGGCAAACATCTTGTTCACGAAGATCTGGTTTGGAATCAGCCCGGTCACCGCCGCCTGGCCGTGATAACAGTTCTGCACGTAGTCCCAATTCATCCAAACAATGGGATAGAGCTGCATCCCCGTGTCCCACTGGCTGCGCACCACCGCGTCCTTGGTGGTCTTGATGGCGCGGACGGTTCCCCCATCTTTCCAGAAGCGGGTGATGGTGGTCACCTTTCCGTCGGTCATAGCGTCAAAGCGGTCGCCGGTCTCGTCGCAGTCCGATAAGATGTCCTCCGCCGCGCCGCCCTGCGCCCTGGCCTGCTCCTTTACCTCGTCCAGCAGCTCCCGGCGGGAGATCAGAAGATAGGGCTGGCTCTGCACATCCCGGTTTGTGGGGTTACCGAAGGACACGCGGGTATTTTCCAAAATTTCTGTGCGGATGGTGCCCTTCGCCGTCTGCCCGGTCTCCGCATCGGGGTCAAACCAAACGTAAATGCAGGCGTCTCCGTCTACTGCGGCGTTGCGCATGAACTCGCGGGTCTGTTTCCCTAGCTTATTTTGCTCAAACAGGGCCTCAAACTGGGCGTTGACCACATCCGTCAGCTGTTCCAGATCCCCCAGGGCCGCCATGCCGGAGGAGGACAGAGGCGACGCCGCCATTTTGAGATTATCCGTGGCTGTAGAGGCCACCACATAGAGGATGATCCGCTTGATGAAGTTGAACACTGGGGTGGGAAGGCCGTTGGACTGCACTCCCTCCCACTGCTTCCCGATGTAAAAGTTCTCGTTGGCCCGCACATTGTCATACAGATTGAGCCCGGCCTTGAAGTTGCAGGCCGTCTCGTACTCGTTCCACACGGACTCGGGGGTGATTTCCTTCTTTGCCATCACTCACCCTCCCGCCGGGGCGGCCACTGATAGCCCATGATATTGTCAATGCCCTCCTGCAACAGCCGCTCCGCCTGGCGTGCGTCCTCCTCCGCCTTCGGGTCGGCCCCCGTGGCCGCATGTCCCAGCTCCACGTGCACCTCCGGCGCGGGCGGTTCCCACTCCAGCCGTTTCTCCAGAGCCTCCAGGCGGGCCTCCAGCCGCCCCACGTGCAGGGCAAGCGAAATCAGCTTGTTCATGTCCTTATCCTCCGTAGCTCAGATATCCGTCGGCGGCCTCTCCGCCGGTCATGTAGTCGTCGTACTCCTCCACATAGTCCACATCGTCCCGCTCCGGCCGCACCGGCTCCAGCCGTGCCCCCATCATCCGGTAGATCAGCCCATAGCGCAGGGCGTCGGGACTGTGGGTAATCTCGTGGGGCTCTTTGGCGCAGTCCGAGGGGTTCTTTTCGTCGTGCTGGAGGGCGGGCAAATCCCGGATCATCCGAGGGCAGTCCTCGGTGAAGAGCATCCCCGGGCGTCCGTCCGGTCGCTCCTTCAGGAACTCCTTCACCACCATCCAGCCCTGCACCCGCTGGCTGGAGGCCCGGACAATCCCGATGCCGTTCTCCATGAAAATCTCGGCCATGGTGCGCCCCGTGTCCTTCTGGGTGCTCCACATGTCCGGCGGGGCAACAGTAAACTGAATCTGCTCCTCTGGCGGGGTCAGCCGACGCATGGCCGCCGCTGCCTCGGACACAATCAGGCCGCTCTCGCAATACTCCCGGTACACCCACACCCGGTCGTCAAAGTCAATGGCGAACCAGTAGCAGGCGAACATATCAAGTCCGTAGTCAAACGCCCGGTAGCGGGGCCACTCCTTAGGCACAATAAAGGGCTTCACCACGTGCCGCTCCCGCCGGAACTCGCTGAAATACTGTCCGGCCATGGCATCCCAATCGCCGTAGCGGTGGGCCGCCCGGATGTCCTCCGGCAGTGTGTCCAGCATCTGGATGTACTCCGGGGACGCTTTCAGCAGCTCCTTGTTGTCCTCCACCGTGGCGGGGATGAAGGAGTAATCCCGTCCGCTCTCGACGCCCTCATACTCCCGTGTGACAAACAGCCGTTTCACCCACTGATGCCCGACGCCGCCGGGGTTACAGGTCAAATAGAAGTGCTTCGGAATCTCGTTGACGCCACGGAGCGTCGCGCCCATGGTGCGGAACTCATACTCGGTGAAGTGGGTGGCCTCGTCCATGAAAATCCAGTCGTATTCCTGGCCCTGGTACTCCGTGATAGCCGCTGCGCTCTGCAAGTGGCCGAACTTCACGGTGGAACCGTTGGCAAAGAACAGCATTCGCATGGTGCCGTTGTAGGTGGCAATCAGGTCGCCGCAGGGCCGCCCGTCCATCGTAGCGGAGTTAACCAGTTTGTTCATGGGCTGGATGATAGTCTGCTCCAGCTCCGGGTAGGTACGCCGCAGAATCAGAATCTTGATGCCCGGATACTGCAAGGCCCCCCGGATGCAGGCCCGGATCAGCACGTGGGTCTTGCCGCCGCCCCGCGCGCCGCCATAGGCCGTGTACCGGGTCTTGCTCTCTATGAACTGCCACTGCTTGGGATACAGCTCCCCCAGCTCCAGCTTGATTTCCCCCGTGGGCTGATTCGGTTTCCGCCTTGCCACAACCTACCTCCAGACAAACGAAAAGAGGCCAACCGCCGAGTTTTCCTCGGTAGTTGGCCTCTAGGGCTCTTTCAATATCACCGGATGGGATGCCTTGCACTTGGGGCAGTAGGGAGCCACCCCGCTCCCGTGGGCACCCTTCTCCAGCGCCCCGATCTTGGCCCAGGTCACCGGACACAATACCCATCCGCCCTGAACCACAGCTCTCTGTTTTGAAATTTTCGGGTCTGCCATGAAAACATCCCCACCCCCTGTTTTGTAGTACCCCCGCCCCCGTCTCCTGCAACTGCGGGGCGGCAAATTTGAGCGGGTGAGGATTTG
>OBUT01000192.1_pt1 | contig 23440 bp, 26 predicted proteins | sample 1475941 | NCBI WGS metagenome assembly OBUT01 (sample SAMEA2579956, study PRJEB22360) | human gut metagenome | biome: human gut; feature: human-associated habitat; material: faeces | place: Denmark | collected 2008/2010
AACAGCACATAATTTACGCATAATTACCTCTCGCTTTTCTGCAATAAAAAAGGCGTCATTTCTGACGCCCGTATTGGGGTTATAAAATTCAGCTGATACTGATGCCTGCGGTGGCTTTCTTCATCACCACAACCAGCAAATCGCTGATACTTGCTGTGGGATACCAGTCATTTACCAGCCATGCTGACACCGAAAACTCCAGCGTCATGTGACCGTGACCGGCAGGCATATCAATAACGCCACTGTAAATCAGCGTATTATCCAGCGCGGTACGGTTATAAATTTCAGCACCGTTTTTCCGCACTATCAGACGGCATGAGGAGTAAATATCAGTATGCTCTCTCTCATGTTTAGCGCCGCTGAATGCCACCGCCGGAATAACAATCTGCCGGTCAAACGGCTGATCGTCATAAATCCTGACGGTAATGGTCCCTGATGGCCACCGTTCCGGTGCACGGGAGTCCCGGGGGAAAGCTTTGCCCACTGTTTTAACGAGATCGCCTTCAATCTGGTTCGCGGACAGTTTTCCCAGAACCCGACAGTTCTCGTTAATCGTGACGTTGTTGAGCGTCCCGGAGTTCGCATTCACGCTACCGCTGATATCGGCATTTTTCGCCGTCAGCCGCCCGTCCGGTGTCAGGGAAAATGCCGGAGGATTACCGCCGCTGGTAATGGTGGGAGCCGTCAGATATTTCAGGAACACTTCATTCATAAATATCTGATCGCCCTGACCAACAAACATCGGCTTTGTGTTGCCATTCGCAGGATTAATCATCGCAATCCTGTCTGCCGCCAGCAGCACCTGACTCTGCATTCCTGCTGGCGTATTCTCAATACCGGCACCGATACCCGCAATATAAAGGCGTCCGTCCTGCATCTGCTGCAGTTTCACGGCCCACATGCTGTTCAGGTTATTATTTGTATCAACCTGAACTTTCTGTATCTGCTGGATTGCCGCACTCTGATTTTCCAGTTTTTTATTGACGGTCTGCGTGATTTCATTGCTGACATTCGTAATGGACGTCCTGATTTCAGCCAGGTCCGGCGCAAGCTGACCGTTATCAATCTGCGTCCACAGCTCCTGGGCCAGATGTGTTTTCCCGATTTCTCCTTTGAAAAAATCCAGGTAACCTTCCGCATCATCGCTCGCCCGACCGACAGCCTCCACGAATGCCGATTTGCCAACAGTATTCACACTGCGGATATAAAAATAATAATCATGGCCCGGTTTGATATTGATACTGGCAGCTATCCAGTACAGCGCCGTGCCAAGATAGCGGGCTGTGGTTTCAACCTGCCTGATATCCGCAATCCGCTTTTCCGAGAACCAGAACTCAAACTGTACCGTCGGGTCATAAACGGCAAGATGTGGCGTTGCGGTTATCTGAAAATAGCCCGGCGTCAGCTCAATCCGCGACGGTGCTGCCGGTGCGGTAATCCGGAAGGTGGTGGTGGCAGGTTCACCCTGCTGGCCATAGCTGTTTATCGCCCGCACCGTCAGGGTGTATTCCCCGAGCGGCAGGCCGCTGAAACGGTGCTCCGTGTCTGCGGTGATGGCGGTGGTCACCAGTCTGGCATCCGTTCCCTTACCACTGGTCAGGCGCAGACTGAAGCGCACACCCTTCACCACCCGCGGCGTGTCCCATTTCGCCTGCGCCAGATACTGGCCGTCAGCTGCGCTCACCTCCACCGTCAGGTGCTGCACTGCCGGTGGGATGACGCTGTTCAGGGAACCTGACTGCGGCTCAAAGCGGGCACCGTTATCCACGATGGCTTCTTTTTCCGGTACGTGCTGCACCGCCGTGATGGCAAAGGTGCCGTCCGTGTTTTCCCGGACGGAGACACAGCGGAACAGGCGACGGCGCAGTGACGGCAGGGAGAGTCCCCACACCCCGTATGTCTCCACACCATCAGGCAGGGTACTGACCTGTATCCGGTCCGGCGCGGGGTGTTCGGTGATGTCCACACTCACTGGCTTACCGCTGCCGTTAATCAGGTTCACCGTGGCGGCACCGGTCTCCGGAAGTGTCACTTCACGGTCCAGCGTCAGGGTGCGGGTGGCAGCATCAATGGACAGGACACGTCCGCCGGTCAGGGTCCCGGCATAGTCGTTATCACAGATTTCAATGATGTCACCGGGTGTGTGCCGCAGCCCCTGAGACCCGAGCGTGAAATCCACCGTCTGCGTTTCCAGCAGTTCGGTCTTTATCACCCACAGTCCGGCACGGTGGGCCTGACCGCGGCTGGTACAGCCGAACGCGTCCATCTTCAGCAGGTTGCGTCCGTAGCGCAGTATGGCTTCCGGGTCTTCCACCAGTTCCGTGGAGGTCTGCCAGCCGTTCTGCGGGTCGGTGTAATTCACCTCCACCGCCGTGTGCCGGTCCTTCAGGGCACTGAAGCTGTAGCGGAATCCCACGCCGTTATCATCCACCACCACATCGCTGTTGGTGTACGGCCACACCACATCCGACGGGCGGTCCTGAACGAACGTCAGCGTCTGACCGTTCCATACCGGCATACAGCGCATCGCAGAGCAGAAATCACTGAGAACGTCCCACGCCTTACGCTGTTGTGCCAGGTACGCATTAAAGGTCATCCGCGGCTCGGTCCCCCCGAAACCATCCGGGACCGTCTGATCGCAGTACTGCCCGATGGCATACAGCGCCCACTTGTCCACATCCGCCGCCCCCAGACGTTTTCCCATGCCGTAGCGCGGGTGAGTCAGCATGTCCCACAGGCACCAGGCCGGGTTGTTGCTGTATGCCGGTTTCAGACTGCCGTCCCAGATACCACTGTACGTGCGTTTTTCCGGGTCATAGTTTGACGGCACCTGGATGATACGACCGCGGATATGGTAGTTCACCGTCATCTGCTGGCCGCCGAACTGCTCCGCATCCACCTGCAGCCCCACAATGGCCGTGTTCGGGTAGCACTGTTTCACATCGATGATTTCGGTGTATGACGACCACAGCGTCTTATTCTGCAGCTGGTCCGTGGTGCTGTCCGCCGTCTCCCTGACCATCCGGATGTTAAAGGGCCGGGGAGGCAGATTATCCAGAATCACCGAGGCCAGGAACTGTGAGGTGGTCTTGCCGTTAATGGTGACGTCCTTTTCTGTCACCCAGTTACCGTTACGCTGTAACTGAATCAGCAGGCGGACGGTTGCCGGGTTACGGTCACCCTTTGAGGTGGTCTCCACCAGTGACTGCACCCCGAAGGTAACCCGCAGGCGGTCAATGTTCGCGGACGTAATGGTGCGCGTCACCGGTTTTGCCTTCGTCACTTCCACGCCCAGTCCGGTTTCAGCTCCGGAGGACTCAAAGCCTTCCGGTGGTGTCTGCTCCTGCTCCCCGGCACGCCAGACCGCGGTCACACCGTGTATCACGGGATTACCGTCCGTGTCCGTCAGCGGGGTTTTGTTCACCAGAATACTCTGCAGTCCCTTCACCGGACCTTCTATCGGTCCCTCACCAATCGCATCAATCACACTCATCATCTGCGTGGATTTGAGATTATCCTTCGCCTCACGAGGCGTGTGTGCCTTACCGCCACCTTTTCCCATACAGCCTTCCCCTGAATAAATTAACCGCCACTTGCCATTCCGTACAGAAGTCGGATATCCTTCGCCCGAAAAGCATGAAACACATTTCTGCCATGCTAAAGAGAAACCCCGGTATCAGCAGATACCGGGGTTTTCTTTCATGCCCACCGATAATCCTGTTGGTTAAAACCGGTAATGGCATAAAAATTCTGAATATCTTCACATTTTCACACACTGACTGTGGCGCGTATAATTTCTCTGCGTTAATTTTTTTGTCGTGATATAAGAATAATTCCTTACACTTAATCTTCGTAACTCTCCCGCAGTTCCTGTCCGCGATCACTGCGGGATTTTTTTATTCTTTTTACCCCTGCCGCCCGATAACCACGACCTTTCCGCCCCCGCCTTCATCACGGGTGCTGATGTCCTGGGATATACGGCGGGAGCCAACCAGCATTTCCCCGTAAGGCACCGGCATCGGGTTCCCCTGGGCAATCATGTTATCCAGCGAGGAAAAGTACGTGTTCTGTCTGCCGTTATCCGTTGCGCGGTAATCCGGTGTTTTTGCCTTCGGGGCCAGCATCTGGGCCACTCCGCCCAGTATCATGCTGGCACCCAGTGAAAACAGCATCGTGGTGGCAGAAAAACCACCGGCACTCAGGGCTGTACCCCATAACGCCATCGAGCCTCCGGCCGTGAAGAAAGAGCCCACGATGGCTGCCGCCCCCAGCACAATCTGCAGTCCACCCTTTCCGGCCCCGGCCAGTCGCGGCACAATGTGGATGACCGTTCCCTCACCCAGCTGTTCGTGAAGACGGGCATACACCGCCTCCGGTGCCGTGTCATCACCGGCAATACGTATCTGGTACCAGCCTTCGTTCATCTGACGGCGAAAGCCCGGCATCTGCATCGACAGGGCGCGAATGGCTTCCGCTGCCGTGTTCACATACAGGCTGAGGCGGCGGCCAAATCGTTGCAAATCCCCGTGAAGGCAGATGCGTGCCAGTGGCGGTGACGCCAGACAGAATGCGTTCGTCGTTGCCATTTTTCGGAATACCTCTCCCGTTTACTCAGTTGTTCAGGAATATGGTGAAGCAGTTCACCGTTGCCGCAGTAAATGGCGGCATGATTAGCCACCGATGCGCCGAAGCAGCACAGCAGGATATCGCCCGGCTGTGCAGAGGACAGGGGCACCCGGTAAAAGCCGGTGACCGCCATATTGTCCAGGTACAGGTTCTGGCCGTTGCGCCACCAGTCATCCTCGCGATGAAAATCCGGCATTTCAGTCCCCGCCAGATGATAAGCATCCCGGAACAGCGTGTAACAGTCCGTCACCCCGTGCTCAAAGCGCCGCCCTGTCAGATGTGGCACACAGCGGAATTTGTGAATGTCACCCCGGCAGACCAGCCACCAGGGCAGTGCGCTTTTTATCTGCAGCCGCCGGTCAGCCTCGCTCAGCCAGGGCAGCCCACCGGGATGACTGTGGACCAGTGCCACAATCTCCCCCTGCATCTCTGCCCGCAGCCAGTCTTCCGGTGCGATACGAAAATACGCCTCCGGCTCTGCAGAAATATTCACACAAGGGATATACCACTCCCCCTCCGGCGTGCTTATCACGAAGCCGCACGCCTCCGCAGGCGCACACCGCCGGGCATGCGCCAGAATCGCTGATTCAGTCTGTGTCATAAACCGGGATTTACTGCGAAAGTTTATTAATGGAAAGGAAACCGCCAAAATTGCCGACATTCCTGCGCAGTTCACACCCGCGCATGCACTTGCTGCATCTGTCCTTACGGATATCCGTGGTGGGTTTATCGAACTCATCCGCCACAGCCCCGCCCGTGTAACCACACTCATCAGAGCGGTAGGTCCACATACAGGTGTTCGCCAGCATGATACGACCGGGAAACAGCGCCCCGTCCGTCTCGGTCGGTGTGGCCAGCACAAACGAGGCCGTCATGGCTGTCAGCTGCGACATCTGCTCCACCACCCAGCGGTCACTCAGCTCCTGCTCCGGGTCCGCCGCCGGATTGCCCGCAACGAAATTCACCGCATCCAGAAAACGGGCATACACCCGGCGGCGGACCACCGTGGCCCCCACCAGACTCTGCAGGTCTTCCGCCATCCCGGTGACCAGACCGAACAGATTGGACACCGTCAGCGACGGTCTGGCACTGCTGCCCTTCCCGCTCATCTCAAAACCGCTGCCGTCAATCGGGTATGCCTGATATTGCCGCCCCTGCCAGGTGACCGGCTCCCCTTTTTCATTCAGCTCATTACAGAAAAAATACCGCTCACCGCCCTGTACCGTCAGGTCGATTTCCCAGAGTACCACCCGCGGTGACTGCTCTGACTTAACCGACTCGTTCAGACTTTCTTCGCGAATATCCTGCATCAGTTCACCACCTGCTTAAACTCCGCGCTGAACTCAACGCGCAACATCCCGACCCGCGCAGACCACCCGGCACAGGTCACCTTTATCTGCCGGTATGCATAGGGTGGCTTCCACAAAAATGCCTTCCAGCCACCGTGCTCTGCCAGGAACGCTTCCAGATGCCGGGCCTCCTCCCGGGTCACGGAAAGCGTCACCCTGTATGTTTTCAGGTCAGCATTCAGCCCTGCCGCCATACGCTGTGAGTACCCGTCACCAAAACGCACTTCACGCACCGATGGCTGCGAGTTCACCTCCATATCCGGCTTCACTTTCCAGCGAAAGGTTTTCATCCACCGCTCCCTGATAACATACCGCCATCACGCAACTGCAGCCGGAGTTCATCCTGTGCCCCCTTGCGGGCCATCTCATACACCGCTTTCATCAGCTGCGGCCCTGCCCGCCCGTTGGGGCCGTCGTTCTGAATCACCACGTGATTGTTCTGATTAAAATTAATGCCTTCAGCCCGCCGCATCTGCGCCGGACTTCCGGCACCGCCCACATAACCACCTTCCGCATAGCCCCGCATCAGGCGGTACAGGTTGCCGACACCAATCCGGCTGGTTGCCTCCTTCGTGAAGACAAATTCACCACGATGAACAATCCCCGCTGGCTCATATTTGCCGCCGGTTCCCGTAAATCCTCCGGTTGCAAAATGGAATTTCGCCGCAGCGGCCTGAATGGCTGTACCGCCTGACGCGGATGCGCCGCCACCAACAGCCCCGCCAATAGCGCTGCCGATACTCCCGACAATCCCCACCATTGCCTGCTTAAGCAGAATTTCTGTCATCATGGACAGCACGGAACGGGTGAAGCTGCGCCAGTTCTGTTCACTGCCGGTCAGCATCGCCGCCATATTCTGTGCAATACCATCAAAGGTCTGCGTGGCCGCGTTTTTAACCTGCGAAAAACTGTCCGTCGCACTTTCCGCCCACTCGCCCCAGCCGGACTTCATCCCGGCCATCCAGCTTCCACGAAGCTGCTCCTCCGCAGACCAGGTGTTCTTCAGTGCCGATGTGGCCTTCGCCAGCGCAGCCGGATTATCACCGTACACCTCACGAAGGCGCTGCTCTTCCGACTCCCGCTGCGCCTGACGGTCGGTGAGGCCGCGGGCTTTTGCGCTGATTGCCGCCTGCTTCGCGCTTTGCTGCTGTTCAAACCGCGCCGCCTGCTGTGCCAGCTCATTCAGCCGCTTCTGGTGTTCAATCTTGTCGCCCAGCTCAGCCAGCTGGCGTTTGTACTCCAGCGTCTCTTTCTCATGAGCCAGCAGGGATTTTTCCTGCTCAGATAACTGCCGTTTCGTGGCGGCCTCTTTCAGGACCACATACTGATTTTCCGCTTTCCATAAATCACGGCGCTGCTGGCTGATTTTTTCATTCGCACCGCTGTGCTTCTCCAGCGTCCTGAGCTCAGTTTCAAGCGCCAGCAGGGCTGCATGCGCCTGGTCTTCCTGGCGCTCACCGGCAGACACCTTCACACCGGACGGCTTTTTCTGCGTCGACTCATAATCCTTTTTTGCCGACGCCATCAGCGTGTTGTAATCCGCCTGCAGGATTTTCCCGTCTTTCAGGGCCTTATTCAGCTCTTCCTGCCGGGCGGTATATTTCTCCAGTGGCGTCAGCAGGCGCTCATACGCCTTCTGCGCCTCTCCGGTATACTTCAGCTGTGACGACTCACGCTCAGCCCTGTCCCTTGCCGCCAGTTCACCGGCTTTTTCCATATCCGACTGCAGCGTTGCCGCTGCCAGACCCAGACGGGCATTTTCCCGGTCATCCCATGCGCCCTGAAGGTTGGCCCGGAAAGAGGAGGTTTTACCGCGGCGCTGGCTCCGACTCTGGTACCACTGCCATTTTTTATCCGCCTCATCAAATGCCTTCTGTGCACTGGCGAGCATATCCGCTGAGAATTCCGGACGACCGATATCCAGAATGGCATCCCACATCGATTTGAATGCCTTCCCTGTTTTATCCGCCCAGGTCTCCAGTGTTCCCATGTTTTCTTTCAGGCGACGGGTCTGCTCATCAAAGCCTTTCGTGGCGATATCGTTCGCCGCCTGTAAGGCCCCGGCCTCGTCTCCGGAACGCTGCAGTTGTGCAACATACGCAATCTGCTCTGCCGTCACGTTACGGAACTGGCGCGCCATCGCCATCAGTCCCGACGTCGGGTCAGTGGTCAGCTTCCCGAAGGCTTCAGCGACTTTATCTACCTCCACTCCGGATGCAGACGCAAAACGCGCGACACTCTGGTTGATGGCATCAAACTGTTCACCACCACGCACACCGGCATTCACCAGGGCTGCCAGTGACTCTCTCGCCTGGTTAAACGTCAGCCCTGCTGCCTGCCCGGCTCTTGAGAGCGTCAGCATACGATCGGCAGTCAGTCCGGCCTGATTGCCGGAAAGGACCAGCGTTTTATTAAATTCTGAAAGCGTGGCGTCGCCCTGGTACCAGGCGTACGCCAGCGCACCTGTCGCCACCGCCAGCGAGGTGACCCCGACCATCGGCAGGGTGATCGCACCGGCAAGCCCCCTGAACATGGGGATCATCCCGCCGAAGGAGTCCTTCACCTGACCGCCCTGTTGCAGCAGGATCAACCAGGGATTCTGACCACCGGCAAGCTGCGTGGCGATATCCGTAAACTGTGCGGGCAGGGTTCGCATGGCCGCTTTATACTGCCCGACGGAAATCCCGGCTTTTTGTGCAGCCAGCGCCTGGCGGCTCAGGCCCTGTTCAACAGCACTGGCGGTTTTTCTGGCGTCGGTATCCAGACCTGAAAAATGACGCCTTACCCGGCTCATCTGCTCATCGAAACGGACAGCATCCAGACTAAGGTCAATAACAAGATCACCAACCGGCTGGGACATATCTCACACCTCCCGGAATCCCCGCTGAAGCCATCATTAATGCGGCATCATCCACCATGACATCCGCCACATCCGCAGACGATAAAATATCGCGCCCTCCGTCCCCACCGAACCGGACACCTCCGGCAAGTCCTGCCGCTTTCTGCATCAGCATTTTGTCCTCATCCGGCCTCTCCACCTGCTCTTCCTCATGCCGGGGGACAAGCAGACTGAAATCAGAGGGATGCATATCCGGATCGCAAAAAAACAGGCTGAGTACAGCGTACGTCAGCCCGGAAAAATGCATATCCAGCTGGGTATCCTGAAAATAATGCGTGCGGTAAAAACGGTGCCAGTCGGCATATTCGGTGGATGTCATCCCGGCAAGCATGGCGCGCCAGTCGGGTCTCCCCATCTCACGCGCCAGTCTGAGGGCAAAGTTCAGCTCGCCGTCGAAGACTTTCCCGCAGAAAAATCATCATCAGTCAGCGTGTTATTTTTCGCCACTTCAGTAATATCAGTATCCGGACGAACAGCTTCGATCATCCCGGACAGGCACAACACCACGTCTTCCGCCCGGGCAATGGCATCGGCAGGCCAGGTGGTGAGCACTTCCTGCTCTATCTTCATCACGGCCTCATTCATTGACGGTGACCCCGTTTTCTGCGGATGGTTATGCCACAGGGACATCGCCACCAGAAACGCGCCGGTTCTGACGAGATCTTCCACGCTTACCTGCAGGTTGCCGCTGGATTCTGCCTGTTCTGCACGCCGTTTCAGGAGGGCAAGATGCTCGATACGCTGCAGCGCAGACAATTCGGAAAGCGTGACAGACACACCGTTATATTCAAATTGTTCTGTTTTCAGAAACATGTATTACCTCCGTTTACCCTGCAGCGCCCGCTTCAGTAACGGTGACTTCAGCCACTGCGGCGAACTGACCATTTCCGCTCACCACAGGGATCTGCACCTTACCTGTCGCCATGCCGTTTACCGTAATTGTCATATCTTTCACACTAATGGTGGCTTTCGACGGATCGGCGGAAACCGCTCTGAACGTCTTGTCGGTTGCACTTTCCGGCTCAAAAGAAACCGTCAGGGTGGTTGTTTTCCCTTTTGCCACCGTACCGGATGTCGGCGTCACCTTAATCGCACTGACCGGCGTAATTTTGCTGCGTTCTTCCGCTACAGAAGGTTTACCCACGTTAGTGACTTTCACCGTGCGGGTGATCACTTCTTTCGCCGTCACGGCCTTACCGATACTGCTGACCCAGCCACGAAACACATCCACCGTGCCATTCGGAAAACGGATTTTATAGGCCCGGACATCGCCGCTTTCAAACCAGCCTATAAGCCCTTTCTGACCTTCCTCTCCCGGTTTCCAGGCCAGCGTAAAACTGGTATCACCTGCAGATTTCTGCCCCTGCCCGGTCGCGGTCCAGTCTGCGTCTTCATCATCCAGGTAGTTATCATCGTAGGATTCTGCCGTCATCTCGCCCGGCGTCAGATCCTTCACCTTAGCCAGTCGCTGCCAGTCAGCGTCTGACAACGGGTTTGCATAAGCATCACCCTTGCCGTTGTAAACCCACAGAGTGGTACCGGCACCTTTTACTGGCTCCAGGGGATTTGGTGTTGCCATATCGTCCTCACATCTCGTATGTAATGGAATAAGTCAGATCCGCAGAGCTCCATAACGCCATATCGTCATCACGACGATACTCATAGCCCTGCGTAACCATCGTGGTAATCAGTCCTGCCAGTGCCGGGATCGCAGTCATCGCCGGATAAATCCGGCTTTCCATCCACTGATCAAGCTCTGAATCCGGTACCTGTGCCGGTAAAAACACCTCAATATGCAGTGTGGCCCGCCAGGTATCTGCATCCAGCTCTTCACCGGTATACTCTGCATCCGTCAGATAAACCGCGATCGCAGGAAAATCCTCTTCGTCAAAAACAACGGGGCGACCATCAAACAGCGTCGCCCCGTGTTCATGCTGCTCGAGTGCATCCAGCACTGCAGCACGGATATCAGTGTGTTTCATCGTTTTATCGCAATCCTCAGTTGTTGTTTCAGCGCGGATGCCAGTTCTCCGGGCAGGCGTTCACGCCGGATACGGTCAACATTCTCATCAAATGCCTGTTTCAGTGGGGCCGCCATCGGGATTTTCACCACCTGAATGGGAAGGCGATTACGCTTTTTCCTTCCCTTGTCGTCATTGCCCTCTTCATATCTGGCCTGGGGAAGACGTTGCATAACATGCCAGCGCCCATTATTTAATCGCTGGATAAATGCCCGCTGATAACGATGCTGACCGGCTTTGAGTATGCTGTTCGGACGACGCCCCAGCATTCTGATCCCCAGCTTAATCACAGGGAGATCACCGCGGTTAACGATAATTCTGGCATTCGGATTTCTGACCGTCGCCCGTTTCAGTCTGGACCGTTCCTTTACCAGTTTCCGTCTCACCCTGGTTTCCCGGGCAACCTGTGACGAAGACTGATTAATCGCCGTTGTGGCCACGCGGTTAATGGTCATTGCAGAAGCAGCCGGAATGGCGTTTTTACGAACCCGGCTCAGATTATCAATCGCCTGATCAAGCCCTTTTATCGCCATAATTTCACCCTGCGTTTATCGTCGCCGGTTAACAGCGGGTGGTTGCCCACGGTTGAGCCAGAGATAACAGCTTCCCCCGTCATCCGGAGAAACACGATCCACCCAGAACATCTCGCCGTTAATGGTCAGCGTGTCACCACGCCGCACGGCACGCACCGTATCCGTCCGCACAAATAATGACGGGCTGCTTCCTTCAATACGGACCCCGCCACCGGCAAAACCCAGCGACTCCGGATCGTCAAAAACCCCCTGAACTTCGCCGCCACGTTGTGCTCCGGAGGTGAACTGCGCACGGATCCCCATCACTTCAACGATCGTACTGTCCACCCCGGCAAGGGCAGCATCAAAGGCATTCTGAAAATCACGCATATTCAGCCGTTCCGTGCTGTATCATGGCCGTTGCCAGTGATGATGGCACCAGAACACGCATACCCCGTAACGCCAGCTCAACGGGACGACCTGTCTCCGGGCAATACCCCATTACTTGCAGGCACTTCCGTACCCGGACGGCTTTAACATCATCCGGAGCATCCGTGTTGTTCAACTGCTCACCATCGTCTGTGTGATTTTGATCAGCCCCGCTCTCATCAGAGTGCATAATGCCCTCCGGGGAAACAGCAAGCTCCTCTTCCCACTCAGACACACGTTGAGCAATATCCGCAGCACTCCCCGACATATCCGCCTCGCGCCCCAGCAGGCCAGCCAGTTGACGAAGACGATTCAGATTTTCTTCTTTTGTTGCCATCTCAGCCTCCTGTGAAAAAAGACACGGGGGCATTTCGCCCCCGCTCACGGATTATTTCACCTGCACCACCACAAACTCATCCGGATCCGGCAGCACCATCAGCGGTGCGGACTGCGTCATGGTGAATTCACGGGCCGGATCGCCCACAGTCAGCCAGTGTTTCGGATAACGGGAAGAGGCCACCACACCTTCGGACAACGCCTGCGCATCCTGAATGGCACCATAGCAACGAATGCCCTCTGCTGCCGTATTCCCCAGGACCAGTGTGCCCTCCGGCAGATAACGTTTTTCGGTACCGTCGTCTGCCACATAAGACGTTTTCGCCACCACAATGGCCAGATCACCGTAATACCCTTTGAAAGACACCACCGCCCCCAGGTCTTTCACTGCCGTTTCGAGTTGTGAATTTGAGCCGCGACGGGTATCCAGTTTTTCGCGGAACAGCTTAAAGCCATTCAGCAGACGCCAGACCGTACCGTCCATAATGGCAATATTCACAAGACCGCTGGCCTGATCGCAGTAAAGGTCAATATCATGCGTCGGATCAAACGTATCACGGTCCTGCTCAGACCATTTTTTACCGTCGGCCTGCTCAATGTTATTTCCTTCAGAGCGTCCGAAATCCACCTCGACCGTGTCAAACTGTTCCCCTTCCATGGTGTATTTGCCATACAGCACGGCATTCACCGCCTGCATTTCTTCCACCTGGACAATAGCGTGCTCTTCCTGTTTGAGGTTATCGGTAATGATACGCAGACGACGGTAGGCCGGGTCGTTCAGCTGAGCCGGATCTTCACCGGGAAGGCGCTCAACCGCCTGCTGGTAATTAAATTCGTGTTTCGGCTTGACGTAGCCCGGACGCAACACGCGGGTTTCACCACCACGATGGCGCAGCACTTTTCCTTCAACGATCGGGGAGACATAGGCCGCCACCGGCGTTTTTCCGGTAATTTTGTCCAGCATCACCTCTTCGGTGTGGAAATTCACCGTACGGCGGAAAAACAGCTCCAGAAATAGCGCACGGAATTTAACTTTTTGTTCGGTATAACCGAGTAACTGGCGGGTCGTAAACAATCCCATAAATCAGTTCCTTTCATTCAGAAATCAGTCAGGCCACCATGGTGGCCTGATAACGTGTTACGGCAGAGCCGCGTGACTCAGGGCTGTGCCGGCAAAGGCATTTGCCTTTTTGTGTTCATCCACACTGTCAGGCCAGCGGATTGCCTCCGTCGCAAAGGTCCCCGACTTGTAATAGGTCAGCACCGTCTCTGTGCCTTCAAGCGGCAGTACCAGTATGCCAACCGCACTACCGGCTTTCTGTCCATCCCAGACCACCAGTTTCCCGGTGGCTTCATCCAGCATCAGGGGCGTCAGAGCCGGTGTTGCAGAAGAAATCCCGCTGCTGCCTGTGGCGGTATGAGCCGGATCATTACCGGCAAAAATACGTACTTCCGCACGCTGTTCAGTGATGGTTTTCGTCACCATTTTGTTAAAACCTCATATTGATGGTCAGCACTGACTTCATGGCATGGCCATGAGCATTTTCACGTCCGCATCACCGTCTGCTGACGTCTGTGACACGCCACCCCGCACCGCTGCCGGTGAATGATTCGCCATGAAATGTTCAAACAGGGCGGTTGTGGATGCAGAGACCGGTTCGGCCTTACCTGATCCCGCAGCCAGCACAGCCCGGGCGTTCTCCACGGTCATTCCCGGGCAGGCCGCCAGTTTTTCAGCCTGCGCTTCTGCCCCTTTTGCCTCATCCAGGGCCATGATCTGATCACGAAGTGAGGGCCCGGCATCCGCCAGTGGTGCAGCCGCCAGGATCGGGCGGGCTTTTTCCACCGTCATCTCCGGCATCGCCGCCAGCGTTGCCGCCAGTTGTTCACGACCGTTCGCTTCTTCACACGCCATAATGCGATCGGCTTCACTCTGCGCGGATGCCACCGGCTGCTGCGGTGCCGCCGCGGCCAGAATCGCCCGGGCCTGTTCAACGCTCATGCCCTGTTGCCCTGCCAGCATCGTGGCAAGCTGTTCACGTCCTTTCGCTTCCTGGCATGTCAGGATCCCCATCACTCGCTGGTTCTCCTGCACGGCGGCTTCCGTTGCAGTTAATTGCGGCATAGTGCCTCCTCTGACATTACTGTTCAGCGCCGTGGCCATCACACTGATGGCATCCGACGCATTGATTAATTCATCCGCCAGCCCGGCCTCAATGCCGGACTGACCTTCAAAAACGGCGGCCTCTGTTCCCGTGACTGCATCAACAGACAGACCGGTAAACATCGCCACTTTTTCGGCAAACATCCGGCGCGCCGCATCAATCCGCTGCTGCATGTCCTGGCGAACCTCTGCCGGCAACGCTTCAAACTGATTGCCATCCACCTTGTGCGCCCCTGAGTAAATCAGCGTGATATCCACACCGGCCTGCGCCAGATGACCGGCATAGCTGACATGGCTCATCATCACGCCAATGGAGCCGATACGGGATGTCTGGGTAACCAGCCGTCGGGAGCAGGCAGACGCCAGCAGCATGGCTGCAGAACAGGCCGTGTCATTGCACAGTGCCCAGACCGGCTTCTGCTGACGGAGGCGGTAAATCATGTCAGCGCAGTCAAACGCGCCGGCGGCCTGCCCGCCCGGACTGTCAATGTCCAGCAGTACGCCCCGCACCTGGCTATCCGCCATTGCCTGCTGAAGACAGGCGACAATGCCGTCATAGCCTGTCATTCCGGAAAATGGCCGCATACCACCCAGCCGGTGCACCAGCGTGCCGGTCACCGGCAGTACAGCAATACCGTTCACCACCCGGTAAACACGGGCCGGTCGTTTACCTCCGGCCATATACTCGTCCGTTTCAGCCAGCATTCCGGGAGCATCAAGCTGTACCTGCTGTTGTGGTACCGAAAGACTTGCTGCCCCCATCTCGCGCCCGAGCGCGCAAAAGAAAACCCGCGCATAGGCGGGCTCCAGAAGCAGCGGTTCATTGAATGCTGCGGCAATAATGTGTGAAAGATTACGTCTCACGTGGTGTTGTCTCCTCTTCCGGCCTGCGACTCTCCGCTATCTGCTGCTGATACGCCTGCGCTATCCACACCGGACGTGAGAGTCCGGCTTTTTGCCGCTCAGCAGATTCCCTGACCTGCTGGCGGAAAATGTCCTGATAATCCTCGCCCATCAGCGCCAGCTCTTTCTCATACGTGCTCAGTCCGGCCTCAATGCGCATCACTGATTCCTGGACTTCCTTGAGCCCGTCAATGGCCATTCTTCCGGCACCAATCCACTCTGCCCGTGACCAGGCTGATCGCGCCTGATAAAAATCAAAACGTGCCCGTGGCGGACGAATAATCCCCCGAAGAAGTGCCTCTTCCAGCCAGCAGGAAAACATCTGCGTGGCCAGCCGGGCCGCAATAAATTTTCGCCGCCCCATAAAATAGCGCCACGACTCATTGGCGGAGGCGCGGGCACTTGAGTAACTGACCTTCGAGTAATCACGGGACAACTGTTCGTAGGAAACGCCAAGACCGGCGGCGATATACCGCAGCAGCGCCTGTTCAAGCGCAGAAAATCCATTGTCTGAATCCTGCGCAGTCTGTAGTTTCAGATCATCACCAGGGAAAAGGTGCGGAATTTTGACACCGCCCAGTGTCACGTTATTCGTGTCATACCAGCTGGAGAACTTCTCCAGAATATTAATAAGCGGATTATCCTTCTGCTCCTGTGGCGCGCCGGCGATATATTCAAAGGCCTTTTCGGTATCAAGTTCACTTTCAATCGTCGCTGCATACATCGCCTTCACTATGGCCGACTGAAGCTGTGTTGCCTGCAGGGAATCGAGCATCTTCAGCCGTTCCATGACGCTGTAAAACTGATTAGCCCCACGGGTCTGCCCGTCCTCCACCGGCTCGAAAATATGCAGCATGGCCGGACGCCCGGTGGGAAGTTCACGCGGGATCCGTTCCCATCGTCCACTACCAGAGAACGGAAAATCATCCTCACAGATATGGTACGCGACGGCACGGCCATATCGATCGACCTCCACACCGGCCCGCAGAAAACGGTTCCCCATACCGTGTCCAGGCGTGTCCACCCGTTTCGGACTCACGGCTTTAAAACGCGTACGGAATAACTGCGTGGTTTCCGTATCCCAGACCGGCTGCACAAAGATTTCGCCGTTAAACGCATGAACGCCCACACCTTCACGGATAAATTCCGTGAAGGTGCGTTTTCCTTCCACGTCGATCTCGCCAAACATCCCTTCGGCGTATTCCGACCAGGCCGCCTCCACCTCATCGACAAAGCTTTTTGCTGCGGTCTCCCGCATCCCCAGCCAGCGCCAGTTCGGACGGTAGCTGATCAGAAACATATGCCCGACAATGTGATCCTTATGCAGGGCCACCGCATTAGCCGCTATTCCGTTATTGCGCACCAGATCATCTGCCCGGGCATTCCCCAGACGCAACGCGGGCAGCAGGGCCGCATCGGCACTCTGCGCCGGTGGCAACCACTCAGCCATTTGCCCGCCAAATCCTGCACCGCCCCCGTTGTAGCTGAGACTATCACGAAGCGGAACGCCGTTCACATCAATCAGGACAGGCGTTCGTTTCATAACCTCACTCCCAGCGGACGACGGCGACGCCGGGTTGTCCCCAGTACCGACTCCGCATCATTGATCGCCCGCTTAAGCTCATCCAGAGAAGCCGCCGTATATTCAATTCTGCGACCATCTTTCTGGACAGACACCACCCGTTTACCGGTTAATAAATCAAGGCGCGCCTGACGCAGCGCCTGCAGTTCAGCGACTGTAACCATTCACTCCTCCGGACAGCTTCGCTGCCAGTTCTTTAAGGGTTGGCCGGGTCGTCTCTTCTTCCCGGGATTTTGCCAGTACAGCCAGATCAAGCTGCCAGCGTTGCACGGACACACGTAATGCCGCGTAGGCATACACCAGGCAGTCCAGCGCTTCGTTACGCCGCTTTTTGTTATCCCACAGCAGACGCATCTTTCCTTTTTCCCACTTCTCCACAAGCTCTTCCGCGACCAGTTGCTGCGCCTCTGTCTGCGAAAAAATCTCCGGATCATCAGGAAAACGGATGGCATACGACGTGGCTTCATCCACAGGCGTGGGATCGGCTTTCATACGGGCATAGAGAATTTCTTTTGCGGTGTCCGTCCCCACTTCACACAGATACACGCCCCGCTGATTGCGGGTTTTTGGCATGGTGATCACCGGCTTGCCATAGACAGATGCGCCTTTTACCGGCAGCACCCGGAAAACACCGTGTTTTTTTGACCTCTGATAAACGATTTCGCCATCGATCCCCCCGATGTCCCAGCAGACACGGGAAATAGTCATTTCGGTTCCGTCTGCATGGCGGTATATTTTGTTGATCGCCGCATCCAAACGTAACAGCGTCTCTTCCTCATCGGGACGCCCCATAATGATGATTTTATCCACCAGAAAGGCTTCCTCTCCCGGAGCCCATCCCCAGACATACATCTCGAAACGGTTTCGCTGCGAGTCAATGCCCGCCGTCAGATAAACCACCCGGGCAGGCACCGCCGCCGTGTAACGCACAACCTTATCCATCAGTACCTGGTGATCGAGTTTTTCGCCCACGGCCTCTTCCCAGGTCTCGCCCAGCGTGGTGTTCACAAAGGTTTTCAGGCCGTTGGGATCTTTCAGTGCATCCAGCCAGTCATAGACAATCTGTACCCAGGTGGTGAACGGACTGTACGCCGTCCAGATATGGAAAGTGATGGAACGCGGCGGCGGAATTTCATCACCCCGGGCGCTGAAAAACATCAGGCCGTCACGGGTCCACATGCCCGTGTTTTCACAGATCCACCGCCCGTTACTCTGGTCAAGCTCAGACTGATGGATCACACAGCCATGATGCTCACAAAGGTAGAAAACACTTTCTGGTTTATTCTTCTCCCACTTAAGACCGAAAGGCGAGGCATCATCGCCAAATTTCAGATACTGCTCCTCCCCACAGTGCGGACAGGGCACATAAAAACGCATGAAGTGTGCCGACTCGTTAGCGGCTTTTTCGATCTGGCAGGAGCCTTTGATTTTAGGCGTCGAGCCGCGAATGGATTTTGGCCATACAGAGCCCTCAATACGTTTATCCCCCAGCAGGGTTGGCGAACCCTCTTTTTCAACATCCGGTTCGAACGAGGAAAGCTCGTCATAACAGACCACATCCACGGATTTTTCACGGTAGTTTTTTGCTGCCGCACCACCCAGACACCAGAACCCCACACCGGAGGAAAAACGCTTCAGGGTGAGCGTATTATCGCGGTGTTTTCTTCCGAACCATGGAGCCAGCTCCAGCAATGCAGGAACATCCCTTATCGTTGGCTCAACATGAGATTTCATAAAATCTTCAGCAGCTGAGTCCGTGGGCTGAAAAAGAAGGCTGTTGCGTGATTTATGCTCAATAAAATAAGCCTCCACTCCCAGCAACATCTTTGTATAACCAACACGGGCAGATTTAATCAGGTTAACCGTGCGAATCAGATCGTTGCCCATACAGTTCATGATGCCAACCTGAAACGGCAGTGTTTCCCACCGCCCGGGGGTATAAGACGACTCTTTAGGAAGGTAATAATGTTTATTGGCCCACTGAACTGTCGTCAGTGGAACAGGAATAATGAGAGATAAAAGCCCTGTAGCTATCGCACCGGCTGCATTAGCTGCCTTCTGCGCGTCTGAAATCATCGATCCACCCGCCCACGTTTTCACCGGCCTTAGCTGCAACATTGGAGGCTTTCGCGATTTCAGTTTTCACCACATCAAGGTGTGATGGTGAAATGTCCGGATATTTACGCTGTAATGTCAACGGCACACGCACAAGTATCCCCGAAATCTCCTGTGCCACACGTTGCAGAATGAAGGTAAACAGTTCAGTTTCCAGCACTACTCCGTCTTCACGGGCATTTTTCAGTTCCTGCGCATCTGCCTGCGCTTTTGTGAGCCGGTAGCGTTCATAGTCAATGGTGCCGGGTTGTAAATCTGACTCCGCTGCCGCACGCAAATCGTCCAGTTCTTTGCGGAGCTTTTCGTTTTCGATATCAGTTTCCCTCTGCGCATACCACTGAATTGCCATGGCAGTATCAAATACAGATTCAATGCCCTTACTACCTTTGGAGGCGCAAGGGAGTCCCTGAGACTGCCAGCGTTCAATCGTCCGCGGGTCCACGTTGAAAATTTCGGCAAGCCTCTTTTTATTAACCTTCATGAAAACAACCCATTATCAAATACAAGGCCCGACATGAAAACGCCAGAAAAAGGCATTTTCGGACACTTTCATGTCGGACCTTTACGGATGTAATATTAAAAAAAACAAAAAGTTATATTCGAGAAGTACCGACACGATTTTCCCTGAAAAATTTTCATAAATAGTGAAAAACCGCGAGGTCGCCGCCCCGTAACCGGTCGGATCGCCGGAAAGGACCCACGAAATGATAATGATTATCATCTATATAAGGTTTATCACAACATGTGTGTACGCCATCAAACCACGAGAAATAATCAATTATGACGCAGGTATCGTATTAATTGATCTGCGTCAAATTAACGTAAAAGCAACTTCAGATAATACAAATCAGCAACACTGAATATGGGGAAACATTATGTCATCAAAGAACAGAACCCGCAGAACAACAACCCGCAACATCCGATTTCCAAACCAGATGATTGAACAAATTAACATCGCTCTTGATCTGAAAGGTTCAGGAAACTTTTCAGCGTGGGTTATTGAAGCCTGCAGAAGAAGGCTGTCAACAGAGAGTTCGGGTATGAATTACATAATTAAGTAACATGGTGTTCACAGAACACGCAGTTACCGGACACATCAGTTTTCCATTCGCTCCCCGGCAGTACAGGCTTCCCCTCTGACGGGATAGCCTGAAAAAATAACACAGAAAATTATTTGTTATAATTAATATAACTTACTCAAAAAAAAGCGACGAGAAAATCAGCATCAACGAACAATAAGCGCCAATACGTGATAACAAATGGCAGCCATATTTATCTGCAGTATAAGCAATGGACAGGATAACCACACCAGAAACCGTCAGCATAAAATCCATTTGAACTTCCCCGGACAAAATCGACTCATCTAAAGATTTACAGCTCTTTTTATTATCAATATGTTAAAAGTAAAATAAACAGATGTTCAATAACACGAATACAAAAACGTGCTGAAATTCAATGAATCCATTTCTGTGTCATCAATTAATAGTGATAAACATCCGGCTTCTTCCACCATCGCACCGGACAGGCGACTATGAGGGGACAACGCCGCGCTCCGTTAACGCGGTAAACCCCGGTGTGTATCGTTTTTGATTATCCCCGCACGCTCGCGCAGAGGAGTCTCCCTGTCGGGCTGCGGTCTCTGTTAATGAGGGAATACAGCGACGATACGGCGCATCAACAAAACTTATTTCAGGCACTGAGTGCGGATATAGTCCTGTGCCCCTTCCAGTTGCTTGTGCATCGTCATCAGCCGCTCTCTGAGGGTGAAATAATCCCGTGTAACGGTGTCTGCCAGTTGGGGGCCGGTTGCATTATCCACGCCGGAGGTGGTGGGGGCTTCACGCACGGAGCCTGGACAGGTGGCGTTGATCCGCAGGCGCTTACGACCAGCGGCAACATCAGCGCGCAGAGTTTCATTTTCAGTTCTCGCATCGGATAATTCCCTCGAGTATTTTGCATCGAGCGCAGCAACATCGCGCTGGCGCACCTGCATATCAGTAATGGTTGCGTTCGCCAGCTTCAGTTCACTGGCTTTGTTATCGCGCTGCGCTTTGTAGGTAATCGCGTTATCACGGTAATGGTCTGTTGCCATCCACAGCGCACCACAGGCCACCAGCAGAATAACGATAAACGCGGAAAGCATTCGGTTTATGTTCACCCCAGCAACCCCGACGAAGACAACATCATCCAGGCCATGGAAAGAAAAAGAGCAACCAGCATTAGTGAAAATGAAATGCCGACAATTACACAGAGGATCTTCGCCAGCGTTATGAGTTTGTCTGACATGCTTAATCCTCCCTTCACGATTTCAACGCAATGACCAGTTTTGCCAGCCCATACAGCATCGGGGACACAGCAACACCGACCGCCACCCACTTAATGGCAAAAGCCAGTGCTCTGCTGATGTCATCAGTTACAGGCGCTTTCAGTTCAAGGCCATTTTTCATAGTCAACCTCAACAGAATTCGTTTATACTTCGCCATGTTCTCCCTTGCCTTACTCAAGGTCAGAAACACAAAACCCCGCTTGGTGCCAACAAACGGGGTTTTTACTTTTATTCACTTACGTTTCGCCAGTTCGCAGGATTTCGTGTTATCCGCCCGCGTGGCCATACCTTATTTTTCAGCAAAATATTCTGCTTATCTGTCGATTCCCCAGCACGCCAGCGCGCTCTCCTGGTCACGACGGGATACCTGACCATAACAGTTATTTGAGCGGATACGGCAGTCTCTGCCACCGTCCTTAATCCACCAGCGAATCGCCTCACACGCTCCCCTGCGGTCACCAGCATTCAGCCGCTTATAAAACGTCGACGGGAAACACTTACCGGGGCCAATGTTATAGGGACAGAATGACGCTATACCCGCTTTCTGTGGTTCGGTCAGTGGAACTTTAATATTGCGCTCCACCCATGCCAGCGCCTTATCCCGTTCAATGGCATTAACCTGGTCGCATTTTTCCTTCGACAGTTTCATGCCCGGAATAACAGGTTTACCATCCACCATTGTGGCACCGCGGCAGATGGTCCAGATACCCGCACCATCACGGTATGCCGTTGTGTGGTTACCTTCTTTTTCATCCAGAAACTGGTCGAGAATATCAGGCGCAGGCGCACCGATGGCAATCAACGCCAGAACGGCAGCCGACAGGCCATATTTGATTTTGGTGTTCATGGATATTTATCAGGATTTATCGGTTCCGAATCCCTGGATATGTTAAATCTTCAGCCCGCCAGCGGTAGGACACTGGCGTTTTTCCTGATGGCTGAAATATATCTGACAATTTCAGTAGAGGATTAACCATGCATAACGATCAACATAATTATGATTTATGCCTGCAAGCCATAAATGAGCGGGTAAAATCAGAGTGCCTCTTACTCCTCCCACAAGAACACGATGCAGTAAAATCCATTCAGGCTGAGCCGTATGGACATCTCACACCTGTGACTCTCGGCATTATCGCCAGAGCATTAACACAGCCCATGCTTATGCGTATTAAGACCAATATAAATAACTGGTTGAATGAAGAATTAAGCTACCTTGATTGTGAGTGGGACAATCATTACGCAAAAACACAAAAAGAACGCATCTTCAGTCGATTATCCAGCAACAGATAACGAGCCACCTTATATACGCCCTTTCAGATAAGTCATCCCCGGCTGCATCCAGTCAACAGGTGCTTTCTTAAAGGGCGTATTATCAAAATCACGCAGAAGAGCCTCCAGCACAACTGCATCATTGTCAGCACCACTGGCCATCATTTCAATCTCAGCTGCTACCTGCAGATATCCCATGCAACGACCAATGCGCTTCATCAGCCCCTGCTTTTTATTGTTCTTCAGGTAATCAATGGCAAATTCAATGAGCGCCTCACTATGCTGGTGCGATGGCGGTGTTAATTTCCCATTTTCTGAGATGGTTATTTTCCCGCCATCTCCGTATACAACAAAGGATGGCCGGTTACACTCCCATTCCTGATCTTTATCAGGTGCAGACGCAATAAAATAACGTTTATTTCCTTCCTCTCCGGCACTTTTAACCGTAATGGAGTACTCAGACTGCAGACAAGACGCCTCTTTTTCTGACCGCAGTGTTGACGGCGGCATCTTCAGAGAACCAGTAATTCTTCCCGGTAGCTTTCCTTTGTAGGTTATCAACACATCCTGCGCCTCTAAAATTATGGGGCGCTTTTCCGGCAACGGTTCGTTCCCTTCACATAACCCGGCAGCAACATCCATGAAAAACTGCTTCGCCTGCTTTTTCGCCTCAGCTTCGTAAAACTCCAGCGTGGCACCTTCAGTACGGTCAAGACTAATCGCCACATCTGGCAACAACAGTGACGGATACCCACCAATTTCCAGTGCCACAGTAACAGTAATCTTATCCGGATAATTATTTATCCCTTTAACACCCAGTTCGTATTTTTTCTTCATCGCTTTACTCCCCCCGCGCCGCCTTACGACGGTCCTCTCTGATTTTGAAATACAGGTTAGTCAGATATGTCA
>OBUT01000202.1_pt1 | contig 21994 bp, 24 predicted proteins | sample 1475941 | NCBI WGS metagenome assembly OBUT01 (sample SAMEA2579956, study PRJEB22360) | human gut metagenome | biome: human gut; feature: human-associated habitat; material: faeces | place: Denmark | collected 2008/2010
ACGTGGTGTGGAAGGGGAGGTTAAAATCTCCCCTATCCGATTGTTATTGTTTATCCCTGTGGTTCAGCATGATACCCTCAAAAAAAGATTCATAATTGATGTTAAAGATTTCCTTCATGGCAGCCAGCTCGGAGATTCGTATATTATATGTGCCGCTTTCTATCTGGGAATATATGCTGCGTGAAATATTGATCCCCATCAGCTGCATCTTTGCAGTGACCTGATCCTGGGTGAGATGTGACTGCAGACGGTATTTTCTGATGTTTGGCCCTATCCTTAAATCCTGCTTTAATTTTTGATCCATGGCTTCCTCCGGAATATGCAAGAAATAGGTTGCATTTCCTTGATTTTACGACAAATGTAATATATAATTGCAATGTATAGATTGCACAGAGGAAATTGGAAATATACATGCAGAAAGTAGAATAGGAGATTTATATGATGTCAGATAAATCCCAGGGGGGGCTGTTGGCCAGACTGCAGGCTCTCTCCTGCTGCCAGTACCTTTCGGACCTTCACAGTCCGTTTTATATAGAGGATATTATATATGCCGTGCGCACGGTAAGCATATCATCTTATTCCATTAGCGAATGGGAGGAGGCTTTCCGGTATATTTCTGGCATCAGGATGGAATTTAAGAGTAAGGAAGAGCTTGTTAAGAATCTTATTCTCAGATTAGAGGAAAATAAGGAACCATAGATAAAAAGGATGCTGTATGGCGGTCCGGGTGTATACTAATACACCCGGGCTGCCATACAGCATCCTTTTTAAATTTGTAGACCCCTTGCTGTGATTTGCAGTGTCACCGGCCATACCCTATATAATATCGCTGTAAAACAGCTCATGCTGCCGTTTGACCCGTTTACGAATCTGCCGAACAAAGGATGAAGGGCCGAGTACGCGGACCACAGGACCGAAGGAGAGTATATCTATGAGAAGTTCTGTCTCATCTGCCAAATCATAGTGGATGGAACAGATCCAGCATTTCTTTTCCCCGTCATATTCCGTGTGTTTTTCATAGTTGGCAAAATGCAGCATACACCGCTCCAGGGAGTTGCGCTCCCCGCTGATTTCCAGGACCACTGGTTCTGAGCCTTCTGAACAGGTTTTAAAACAGCGGTATTCTAAGTCCGCCGGACATGGTTTTTCGGTGACGCGGCAGTCCTTTATACGTGCTAAATTCAGTATGGTGCTGCGGCTGAACGTATTTCTGTGGAACTGGAGACAGCAGAGCCGGAATTTGTCATCCTTGGATGAATACTGAAGCTGGTAAGGAGCGGCTTCAAAGGCGTGGATACGGCCGTGTTTTCCCTCATAAGCCACCAGAATAATCCGTTCCTCCCTGATCGCTTTAAGGATGGCCTGGAAATGCTTCCTGTAGGCAAGGGAACCATAGGAATCCCCGTCCCTGTAGCGGTCATAGCAGTAAAAGTCGTCCTCACGGTAAAGGAAGGGCAAACCCTCCCATTCCCTGTCCAGTAGTTCTAACTGTCTGTCTGTGAAAAACAGTTGGAAACGAGGGTCCTGAGTCAGGGACTTTAACCATGCTTTTTGGAGGTTGGTAAGCGGGACGGCAGGAACCCCATGGCCCAGGCGGGACGTAAAGGCATGTATGTCCTGTTCCTCCAGAAGGGCCCATGTGCCGTCCGTCAGTTTGGGGATGATGGACAGGGCGCTTTCCTGGAAACCGTAAGCACGGCATATATGCTCCATGTCCTGCCTGGTTATGGGGCTTTGCCAGGCTTCATCCAGTATGTGGCGGACCACATTGTAATGTCCATGATACGGCCTGTAAAGGTCTTGACCCAGGACAGCATTTCATTGGTATCGAAAAATGTACCCGTGTAGAGAAACTGGTTCTCACGTATCTTCATAACCTCCCCTCCCCGGCCTTCACGGTAGAGGCGGTTTAGGATGTAAGGTTCCTTTTCCTCGTCGATGCCAAAGGAGTGAAATCGATTTACATACTTCTTGACTTTAGCATATTAACTTGCTATACTTTTTCTAAAGTGTGTGCCGGACCCACTGCCGGCACAGCATCCCCACACTTCACAAACAAAAATCCAGGAGGTCGATTGAAATGTCATACGTTGATGAGATTTACGAGAGAGTTGTAGCACAGAACCCGGGTGAGCCGGAGTTCCATCAGGCTGTCAAGGAAGTATTGGATTCCCTGAAGCTGGTCATCGATGCCAATGAGGAGAAGTACCGCAGGGAAGGTATCCTCGAGCGTTTCACAGAGCCGGAAAGAGTTGTTTCTTTCAGGGTACCGTGGGTAGATGACAATGGGGCAGTCCAGGTGAACAAGGGATACAGGGTGCAGTTCAACAGCGCCATCGGACCATATAAGGGCGGCTTACGCTTCCATCCATCTGTAAACCAGAGCATTCTCAAGTTCCTTGGTTTTGAGCAGACACTTAAGAACTCCCTGACAGGCCTTCCCATGGGCGGCGGCAAGGGCGGTTCCAACTTCGATCCCAAAGGTAAATCAGACCGTGAGGTCATGGCTTTCTGCCAGAGCTTCATGACAGAGCTGTACCGCCACATAGGCAAGGATACGGATATCCCGGCCGGAGATATCGGCGTAGGCGGCAGGGAAGTAGGATACCTGTTTGGACAGTATAAGAGAATCACAGGATTATATGAGGGCGTACTTACAGGCAAGGGACTTACCTTTGGCGGTTCCCTGGCCAGGACACAGGCAACCGGATATGGCCTGGTATACATTCTGAATGAGATGTTAAAGCACAACGGCAAGGATATGGCAGGCAAGACCGTAGTTGTATCCGGTTCCGGCAATGTGGCTATCTACGCAATTGAGAAGGCACAGCAGCTGGGAGCAAAGGTAGTGGCTTTAAGCGATTCCAACGGCTATATCTATGACAAGGACGGCATTCAGCTGGATATTGTCAAGGAAATCAAGGAAGTGCGCAGAGGACGTATCAAGGAGTATGTGGATGAGGTTCCAACCGCAGTGTATACAGAGGGAAGAGGAATCTGGAGCATCCCATGTGATATCGCCCTTCCATGTGCAACACAGAACGAGCTGAATCTGGACGATGCCCAGACACTTCTTGCCAACGGATGTTTTGCAGTGGCAGAGGGCGCTAACATGCCTTCCACCAGAGAGGCCACAGACCTGTTTGTGGAGAAGAAGATCCTCTTCATGCCGGGCAAGGCTGCCAATGCAGGCGGCGTGGCAACTTCCGGACTGGAGCAGAGCCAGAACTCCTTAAGGATGTCATGGTCCTTTGAGGAAGTGGATGATAAGCTTCACACAATCATGGTAAATATCTTTGCAAAGGTATCAGAGGCAGCAGAGCGCTACGGAGTTGCGGGCAACTATGTGGCTGGTGCTAATATCGCCGGATTTGAGAAGGTGGTTGAAGCTATGCTGGGACAGGGTATTGTGTAGTCTGTAAGGTATGGTGCAGTCAGCAGGGTATTATGCAGCCGTAATATAATCGGAATATAATGCGGAATGAATTCCGCAGGCAGGCCAAAATGGTTTGTCTGCGGGATTTTTTTTGAAACATTTTTTATCCGACGAGGATACTGGCAGGCCATTTTCGTCTGAAGAATCAACAGAGACTGGAAATAATGCATAAAAAACAGAGTTTTTACTTTTAGATATTGAATATATTTAAAAGTTATGTTAATATGATGTTAATACAGATTGTTAACAATCCACAATCTACAATCATCAATACATATGAAAGGTGAAGAGGAAAAAAAGATGGAAGCACTTATTACACGTACGGAAGGCCTGATATTCGTGATTTTAATCATGGTAGCATTTGCACTTTGGCTACAGAGATTCAAAGCATTTAAGTCACTGGGGCCGGTTTTGACAGTTGTGGTATTGGGAATCATTCTTTCCAACACCCATGTGGTGCCGATTTCACATGATTTTTACAGCGCATTGTCTACATACTGCGTGACACCCGCCATATCCATCTGTCTGCTCAGCATGGACATGCATGAGCTGAAGAAGCTGAACAGGGAGCCGGTCATTGCTTTGGTATCGGCTATTTTTTCCGTATGTTTTATTGCCATCATACTGGGATTATTCTTTGCCCCAAGGATTACCGAGGGCTGGAAGTGCGCCGGCATGTTTGTAGGCACCTACACAGGCGGAACACCTAACCTGACAGCCATCGCAACAGGTCTAGACTGTTCAAGGGAAACCCTTGCGGCAGCCAATGCAGCTGACTACGTAGTGTCAACTCCGTTAATGGTATTTCTGTTCGCGGCGCCGGCCATCTTAAAGGCTTCCAAACGCTGGAACAAGCTGTGGCCTTATCAGTTTACAAAAGAGGAGCTGGACGACGGAGAGGACGAGCCCCTGATGTCCGATAAGAGATGGTCCATCCGGGATATTGCATGGCTTTTGACCATTGGTTTCGGCGTGTCCTTTGTATGTACTGTGATTGCACAGTCCATTTTTCCGGATACCTTCTGGAAAGCGGGACGGCTGCTGATTCTTACAACGGTATCCATTGGCCTGGCACAGTTAAAGCCTGTCCAGAAGCTGCGCGGAAATCTTGACCTAGGTCTGTTTATATCCCTGACCTTCCTTGCAACCATCGGATTTGCAGTGGATTTGCAGCAGTTCATCGGTTCTGCGCTTATGATGACCCTGTATGTACTGTTCATGCTGATTGGTTGTATCGTACTGCACCTTATTATCTGCCGCATATTTAAGATTAAGTATGAGTATGTAATCCTGTCCATGGTGGGATGTATTGTAGACGGACCAACCTCATCCCTGACCGCGGCAGGTGCAGACTGGAAATCCCTGATTAACGTCGGCTTAATTATGGGTGTAATAGCCGGGGCCTGCGGAAACTATGTGGGCATCTTTGTATCCTATGTCATCAAGGGTATATGCGGCCTGTAAACATAAGAAAGGCGTAAGCCTAAGACAAACTCCGGCGCTTGTGGTCTAAGGTGCCGGAGTATTGCCATTTTTTCAGAACATGTTTACCGTGGGATTTTCTTATGATAATATTATTTTGTGACAGAATAATTGAAAATTGTTGTTGGAATATGAAAAGGAAACGCTTTTATGGGAAAATTAACGTATCAGACACTGCGTGAAAATGTAGTGAACGTCATTCGTATGAAGATATTCAACCACGAGCTGGCGCCGGGAATGAGAATTATTGAACAGGACATTTCAGACGAACTTGGGGTGAGCCGCGGTCCGATTCGGGAGGCCCTGAGACAGCTGGAACAGGAAGGCCTGGTGGAATATGTGAGGAATGTGGGGTGTTCAGTGAAGAATATCACCCTGGAGGACATTTACGAGATTTATCTGCTGAGGGCCACCTATGAGATTTTGGCAGTGAAGTTGTGCAGGGGAGTGTTTTCAGAGGCTGCCTTTGCCGAGATGGATGCGGCATTGGAGTCTATGAAGGATTTAAAGGAAACGGATTATAACAAATCCATTGCCTGTGATAACATGCTTCATGAGGCCATCATACGCTCCAGCGGATTGCCGCGGCTGATTAAGGGGTGGACGGACTTAAACTATGGAAATGCCATCAATTATTATGCCGGCAACCCTGACAGCAGGGCCATGATAGACCGCCAGTACCCAATTCATAAGGAACTGGTGGACGTGTGCCGCACCGGGAATACGGAGGATATATGCAGGGCGATATCAAACCATTATATGAAGACCATCAGACGGCGGCTGAAGGAACAGGGCATGCCGGAAGATCATTTTAAGTTTTCAATTGATGTGATCGATGGTTGGGTGTGAAAAGAAGCGGATTGTATGTAATCCGCCGCTCCTCATACAGTTCAGTATACGAAGCGGCGTCGTGTTTAATCTTTTATTTCTGGTTCTGTACAAACTGCTTATCAAACTCTGGGTTGAAGTAGTAGAAATTCTTTTCATCCAGCTTGGACTTTATCTTTTCCAGCGCCTCCCCGAAACGCTGAAAATGAACGACTTCCCTGGCCCGGAGGAATTTAAGGGGTTCTCTTACCTCCGGGTTTTCAATAATACGGATCAGGTTGTCATACGTGGTCCTGGCTTTCTGTTCCGCTGCCAGGTCCTCATGGAGGTCTGTTATGGCATCTCCCTTGGACTGGAATTCACAGGCATTAAAGGGAACGCCCGCAGCAGCCGTTGGCCACAGAGCCGTGGTGTGGTCGATATAATAAGCGTCAAAGCCCGCTGTCTTGGCCTGTTCCGGGGTCAGATTCTTGGTCAGCTGATAGATAATGGCGCAGATCATCTCCAGATGGGCAAGCTCTTCTGTGCCAATATCTGTCAGCAGTCCGCCCACTTCCTTGCATGGCATGGTGTAACGCTGGGAAAGATAACGCATGGAAGCAGCTAATTCGCCGTCCGGACCGCCAAACTGACTGATAATCAGAGACGCTGTCTTGGGACAGGTCTTGGTAATTTTTACGGGAAATTGTAACCGTTTTTCATAAGTCCACATGGTTAGACACCTCCTTATTTTAATGTTCCGGGCAGTCCCAAGGCAGAGGTCCGTCTGACCAGGTAAAATGCTTCTGGCCGGGATACTTGGTATGGGATTCGGACTTGTTATTGGTTTCAGGGCAGACACAGTTCAGGGTAAGGGGTTCATATTCCTTTGCAAAGGAATCCAGAAGCTGTTTTCTCTGGGCCATAGCCTGGCTGAACGCGTCTAATGCCTGGTCGTCTGTGGGGTGGGTATCCAGATACAGGTTCAGGTCATTGACAACAAAACTTATCTCATTAATCTGCTGAAGCAGCTGGCAGCGGTCAGGCATTTTTTTCACCTCCTACTATAAAAAACGGCAGATCCAGGCAGGGGAAAATAGTCCCCTGTTTCAGGGCTTTGGATGGCTCATAGGGCGTTTCCCAGGGCTGCATGGGAACAGTGGCAATGGCCAGCTGTACTCCTGGTCCGGGAGCGGGAAGCTCTTTGCCGCACCCGCATTGTGATACAGGTACTTTGGCGTCACAATTGCATAAATTCATATGATTGATTCACTCCTTTCTGTTGATGGCCTTTTGCAGGCTTCATGATTAGTATGAGCTTGATGCGTTTTTTTAGGTTATTTAAAAACTGTCAGTATATCCAGAAATAGTCGGAGTGTTTTTTATGGGATTTTTTGCCTGGAAATTCATTTTTAAATAAAAAAAGGCGGGGAAGCACAGTCTGAAGCCCTCACCGACGGTGGGGGCTTTGCTGCTGGGTAAGATTCTGATTTAAAAATAGAGGTTGGCAAACTGGAGCGTGTGCTCTTATGTCCGCAAGGCGGAACAGTCCGAGCGCGCTGTCAGCCCATTACCGCTCGGCAGTCTGCCCCGCGCCCCGTATCCGGCACACGGCACGGCCCTCCTGGGCATCCAGGGTCAGGGTGGCCCCGGACCGGCTTACGTCATGGACCTTTACGATGTCAGCCAGCTCCTGGGATTCACCGGGCAGAATATCCTTTAACACCTCAGGATATCTGGTAAGGAGTTCAGGCCGGTACAGCCTGGTCTTGCTGTTGTCATTGATGGCGCCGTAATACACATCTGCCTCCACCATGTCCTGGAACATGTGGCTGCCGTAAGATAGTTCCGGGTGGTAGCCTGCCTTTCCGTAGGCCACCTCGCAGATGGCGCTGAACTGGCTAATTTCCGCGTAGACCACGGGTACGCCTAATTCAGGGGATGAGGTTCCGATGCGGCCGGGCACCAGCAGCATCAGCTTCTTATCCGTGTCCTCGAAATGCTGGTTGATACGGCTGATTAAACGGGCCACATCCGGCTTCTTGGCATATTCGTATTCATAGTATTTCTGAGGGTCCACCCACACAATATAGTCGATGCGTTCCTCCTTGGACCGGCGCATGGATGTCCTGCGCACGTCAAAGAGAAATTCGTGGTCCACACAGTCCGGTATATGTACCTGCTCGGATTTGGCAGTCTGGAGGGGACGGCATTGCAGCAGGTTCAGCCTCCATACGCCTTCCTCCGGACTAGTGACGGCAAACTCCACATCCACCGGGCGTTCATATTCTTTCTCCAGCATCTTCATGAGGGAGCGCATCATCCGGATGAACTCCAGATTGTCCACCAGGCCCTGGCAGTCCGCAAAATAGATGGTTCTGTATATGTGGCGTTCGGCCAGCATGTCCTCGGCGTCCGTATCCCTGCTGAGGACCATTTTCTTCTGCCATTTGGGAAAGAGGTCCAGTATTTTTTCCAGGGATTTGGTACAGAGCGACTTGGTGCCAAAGTCCAGGACGTCTACCTTGCGCTGGGAGAACTTGTGGCGTTCAGCCAGGGTGGTCCTTAAGTTGGCCTGTGCCCTGTCAAGGCCGATGAGACGGGGATAATCGCCGGGCGTCCTCTCCACAGCCCTGGTCCCCAACCCCATGACCATGCGCAGCATTCCTGCTTCCGGGCTTAGGTGCTCCATCCATTTATAAGGGTTATAGGAACAGCCCATACCGGCGGCCACCGGCCTATAGAGGGCGCCGTACTGCTGCCCGGCCACCTGCTGAATCAGCAGGGCCATCTGCTCATCCACATCTAACAGATGGCGTTTCCTTCGGTATTCAATGGCCTGTTCGTTCATGGTGCTGGCGTATACGCGGCGGATGGCCTCCTCCAGTTCCTCCATCCGTTCCTCCCTGGTGCCCTGGTTCATGCAGAAAATGGACTCGTATTTGCCGGAGAACGCATTGCCGTATCCGTCCTCCATGATGCTGCTGGAGCGGACAATGATGGGGGTGGTCCCGTAGTGGTCCAGCATATCGCTCAGCTCTTCCCGGATATCTTCGGGGAGGGAACCGCCACGCAGCCGTTTGGTCAGCTCCTCGGTCTCCTTAAAATGTTCCTTTTCCAGACGGTGCCTGGCCTTTAACTCCGCACAGCGGTTATACACCAGATACCGGTAGAAAACATCCGTGCCGATGAAAAAGGAGTTATGGGGTTCCACATGTCCTGCGTACTCCGGCATGTTGAGTTCAATCAGCTTCCTGGCAACCAACAGGCCGCAGGCCTTGCCGCCAATCACGCCTCCGCCAATCTTGCGCATCCAGACCCTGCGGAAATCCTCCTCCGTGAAATGTTTCAGTATCAGCTGCTCCATGTGGCTCTCCGTGGTCATGAGCCGGTTGCAGATACATTTTTTTTCTTCCCTTGTCAGGTTTTCCTTTTTAAGGATTTCTGGCCATCCAACCATTTTTCTTACCCCCTTATGTGTTTGTTTTAAACATCTCTTACTGCCTCAGGGTCGTCAATCTTATAATATATGATATCCGGGTTTTCCGGAAGGCACTTGACCACGGTGTCGCTGACAAATGAGGCGCCCATGCCGTACTCTGTCAGGTGATAGGTGGTTAAGAGCTGGTTCAGCTTTAATGTATAGTTTAGCTGGATTCCTGCCCGGCCCAGTATGGCATCCACGCGTTCCCTGGTATCATTGTGGGACCGCAGCATTACAAAGGGCTTATCCCTGAATTTCTTTAAGGATACGGCAGCAGGGGTGTGTGGCCCTCAAACAGGTTCAGCTTCACGTGAGGGTAGGCCCTGCGGAATTTATCAATGATGGGCGGGAATATGAAGGAGGAGAAGAGATAGGTCCCGCCAACGGACAGACGGCCTGTAGCTCCTGGAGATTGCCTACATAGTAGGCGAATTCATTTTCCAGGTCCATGATTTTCTCGGCGGTCTTGATGTACTTCTTGCCGCATTCCGTCAGCTGGATGGGGCTGGTGCTCCGGTCAAAGAGGGGCATGCCTATCTTTGTCTCAATCTTCTTGATCATGGAGCTGAGGGCCGGCTGGGATATGTAAAGGTTCTCAGCAGCCTTGGAAAAGCTCTGTTCCTTATAGACTTCATATACGTAATTCATCCCGCTGAACATAGCGGCACCTCCTATAAGTTTTTGATTATAAGTTTTATTCAAATATAAATATTTGTTTTTATTCTAGGATATTTTTATAATAAAGGCAAGAACAAATATATCTGACTAATAGCAGCCCAGTTGGATATGAACATGGGCCTGTTGGAGTTCATCACAGCAAAGCTGCTTCACAGGGAAGGAATGAAAATCATAGCAGTCAGCGATGTATCCGGCGGGATCTGTAATCCTTATGGACTTAATGTACCGGCTATCCTGGATTATCTCTCCCTTATCAGGAAGAATCTGTTAAAGGATTACAATGAAGAGGCTGTATGGGATATTGTCGGGAGACAGAATGCCACACTGCGCACCGGCGCTTACCTGATTGCCGTGAAGCGGGTAGTGGAGGCGAAGGCAGCAAGGGCAATCTGGCCATAAAAAAATCATAGAAAAAAGAATTATAGAAAATATCAAAAAGCAACAGTTACAGAAAGACCAGGCACTGGGGATGCCTGGTCTTTTACTGTGTATAAAGGGGATAAAATGTGTGAAAGGGGGAGGGCCCTTTCGGTTTTTGCAACAATTTATTTGCTGTGTTTCTCTTGCTTACAGGACATATTATAATACAGGTATATTGCAAAAACCATTGTCAGAAGACAAAGAAATATTGCAATTAGCACAAGCTGTGATAGAATAGGATTAAATATACCTGCGGCGTGTGCCCGCAGAGGATAGGGACGGCTGCGGACAGCCGTTTTTTGAAAGGAGGAGGTCCATGTACCAGGAAGAAAGCTTTAAGACGCAGAAGGTGGTATATGCCCATACGCGCAGCGATGAAGCGGATATGGAGTATAAGATGCACTGCCATGATGTATACGAGGTTTATTACATGATTTCAGGCAATGCGGAGTATCTGCTGGAGGGCAGGACCTACACACCCAGGCCGGGAAGCCTGATTATCATACCGCCGGGCTGTTTTCACGGGTTAAGGGTGCTGGATTCGGATGAATATAACCGGATACGCCTGCACTTCGCCCCCGAACTTCTGGAGGAAGATGAACAGGCGCTGCTGCTGGAGCCCTTTGGGACCGGATGGTGCTGTTATGAGGAACAGTTCCAGCTGGAGTGGTATTTTCATTCCCTGGAGGAGTGCGGGAATTATGGAAAAAATTTACAGTATATTGCAATCCGCGCACGGGTCCTGTCTCTTTTGACCAAGATTTTTGCAATATTCAGGGAGGCGTCAGGGACTTCCAGGGGAAAGGAAGGACAGGTTCAGGAAATCATCCGCTACATCAACCAGAACCTGTCTGCCCCCCTGACCCTGGAAGGGCTGGCCCAGACCTTCTATATGAGTAAGAATCATCTGACAGCTGTATTTAAGAGGGCCACGGGAACCACGGTGGCCCGGTACATCCTCTATAAGCGCATGGCAATCGTGAGGAAGGAGCTGGCAATGGGGGTTCCGGCGGCAGAGGCGGCGTCCAGAGCGGGATTTGGAGACTATTCCAGCTTTTTCAGGGCTTACAAAAAGATGTTTGGATGCGCGCCTTCTGATAAGAACGCGCCGGGAATGCCTGAGATGGATAAGGGAAGTACGGTTTAAGAATGCGCGGGGCCAAAAATGTGAGGTTTAAGAATTTAAGAATGTACTAAAATAAATTCTTGACAGGAAAAAAATACCATGATATTATCAATTAAACCTATAGAAATAGTAGGAATAAAGAGACGGAGGACAATATCATGGGAGAGAAGCGTAAGAGAGCAGACAGACATTTTAAATTTGAGACAACCCAGCTTCACGGAGGTCAGGAGCATCCGGATCCTTCGACTGGGGCAAGGGCGGTACCGATTTACCAGACATCATCGTATGTATTTGACAACTGTGACCATGCGGCGGCACGGTTCAATCTCAGTGACCCGGGGAATATATACAGCCGTCTTACAAATCCTACCCTGGATGTATTTGAGCAGAGAATGGCGCAGCTGGAAGGCGGCGTGGCGGCCCTGGCCACGGCTTCCGGGGCAGCGGCCCTGTCCTATACATTCCAGAACCTGACACGGGCAGGGGATCATATTGTGTCCTCCGGCCATATTTACGGAGGCACCTACAATTACCTGGCCCACACCTTTCCTGAATATGGGGTGGAGACTACATTTGTGGATCCGGCCGATTTAGAGGCGGTAGAAGCTGCTATCAGGGATAATACAAAGGCTGTCTTTATAGAGACACTGGGAAACCCAAATTCCGATATCGCTGATATAGAAAAAATCGCATCCATTGCGCATCGGCATCAGATTCCGCTGGTTATAGATAATACCTTTGCCACGCCATACCTTGTCCGTCCCATTGAGTACGGCGCCGACATCGTGGTACACTCAGCCACAAAGTTCATCGGCGGCCACGGGACCACGGCGGGCGGCGTGATTGTGGACGGCGGAAGATTTGACTGGGCCGCCTCCGGCAAGTTCCCCGGACTTACAGAGCCAAACGCCAGCTATCACGGCATCCGTTTTGCTCAGGATGTGGGAGCGGCTGCCTTTGTCACCCGCATAAGAGCCATTCTCTTAAGGGATACAGGGGCTACCCTGTCACCCTTCCACGGATTCCTGTTTCTGCAGGGGCTGGAGACACTGTCTCTGCGGGTGGAACGCCATGTGGAAAACGCGATTAAGGTGGTGGAATACCTGAAGGCCCATCCCCAGGTGGAAGCGGTTCACCATCCCAGTGTGAGCCGGGACCCGGTCCAGCAGCAGCTTTACAGAAAGTATTTCCCCAGGGAAGGCGGTTCCATCTTTACCTTTGAAATAAGGGGCGGGGCTGAGAAGGCCAGGGAATTCATCGACAATCTGGAACTGTTCTCCCTTCTTGCCAATGTGGCGGATGTAAAGTCCCTGGTGATCCATCCGGCCTCCACCACCCATTCCCAGATGAATGAGGAGGAGCTTCTGGAGCAGGGAATCCGTCCCGGAACCATCCGCCTGTCCATCGGGACTGAGCACATCGACGACATATTGGAGGATCTGGAGGAAGCATTCCGGTCCGTTTTATAGATATAAGAGATTTCAGGGATATAATTTTTATGGCAGAGGTGATAAGGATATCGACTATGTGGTGGAGCACTATGGTTATGGGGACCAGGGATTAATACGAAGGGGAGGCCCCAGGACCTCCCTTTTTATGGCAGGAAACGGCATTAGTAAAAACCATTTTTATGTCCATCGTACCATTGCGAGATGGCGGATTCCGGTTTGGCCTGCAAAAGGAACAGGATTTCCCTGGCAAATTCCAGGGCAGCAGTACCGTTGGCTGTGATGATATTGGAATCGCATACAGCCTGCTGTTCCACAAAATGCTGTTCTCCTTTGTAATGGGGAGCCTGGGTTTTCATGAACTCCAGAGTGTTTCCCGTGTGGCGTATATGGTCCAGGAACCCGTTATCGGCCATGAAGTTGGCAGCGTTGCAGATGGCGCCTACCGGTATCTGATTGTTCACCGCGTATTCCACCACCGGCAGAATGCTGTTATTGGACTTACCCATCCAGGCATTGCCTCCTGTCAGAATCAACAGGCTGAAGGTGTGGGGATAGTCCTCCACGGAGTAATCGGGTGTGACCTTAAAACCGGCCATGGATGTTTTGGGCGTCTTATCCAGGCTGATGGTCTTTACGATGTAACCGGAATCGTCCCCGTTCAGTTCAGCGCCGATATAGGCGCTCTCCCAGTCAGCGTAACCATCGAAAATAAATATCAGAACTTCTTTCATTTTATTAATACCTCCTGTTAGTCCTGCTTTTGTCAGTCATTTCACCGCTTATTGTATAACAAAAAAGGTGACATCTATGTGTCACCTTTATACAGAGGGATTATTTTTTCCAGGCGGCATCGTATCTGTTGGCGAAGTTCCGGCGGGGAAATGACCCTTACCTTGTCCAGCAGCCCAAACACCAGCTTTCCTGCAAAGTCCATGTCAGAGGTCTGGAAACAGATGCGGCCCAAATGGTCGTTGGCGTCCGGGGAGCGCTGGAAATAGGTGGCGTCAAAGGTTTTTGTCAGTTCGAATTCGTCTGATATGTGGTACTCAAGCAGCACCTGGAAGGAAGGTGCTGGGGATTTTGGGTGAGGGGAGGATCCGCCTTCCGTATGACGGAAGTCTGCTCCGTAGTCCTGGGGAAAGGGAATGGACGCAAGAACCCGCGGCGTGAAGGTTTCATCCAGTGTTTCCAGGGAAGCAATACGGCTCAGCCGGAACAGGCGGAATGCATTTTGCCGGCGGCAGTACCCGTAAATGTACCAGCAGGACTGTTTGAATACCAATTTGTGGGGTTCGATTATTCTTATGCTGCGGGAACTGCTGGATATATACTCCATGCGGACCAGGCTGCGGGCATGGACTGCACTGCGGAGGAAGGATATTTTTTCATGGATAATGCTGTTATTAAACCATGAGGATAAATCAATTACACAATCACTTTGGGAAAAGACAGCGGATTCCTGTTCAGGAACCAGCTTTGCAATCAGATGGGTGATGGAGCTGTCATTGTCAATGCTTCTCAGGCCCCGGAGCGCGGTAAATATCTTTTCCTTATCGTCTGCGGACAGTACCTTATATTTTAGCTTATAGCTGTCCAGAATAGACACGCCGCCGCCCGGACCTATATAGGAAAACACAGGTATGCCTGCGCACCCAAGGGATTCCAGGTCCCGGAATATGGTCCTTCGGGAGACCTCCAGGCGGCTGGATAGTTCCCGGACGGTTATTCTGTCTGTTTCGGAAAGGATGGAGAGCAGGGCCAGGAGGCGGTCGGTTTTCATGGTAGGGGTCCTCGCTTTTCTTTAAATGATATGGATGGTGACAGGTTTTATTGATAGTATTTAACTCTATAATAATACCTTGAATATGCCGGAACCGTCAATGGAATGACGGCCGGCATTTTCTTAATTGTATCCAGATAATCCTCTAATCGGTCAAAGCGGTGTGTAATCAGCTTTTCAAATGTCAGGTAGAAAGCCAGAAGGAACTGCTGGCTTGGTGTGAGACACAGGGAATCGGAACCATGACATATGGATCTTTGGGGGCTGGTATTCTGACTGGAGCAATACGTGAGCTTCCGGATTGGGAAGAGAATGATAAGAGTTACGTATCCACAGCTATCTGTGGGGTACGCGACCCACAGCAGGCATATGAAAATTGTGCCACATATGATTGGGAACTTACAGGGGAAGAGATGAAGTTGATTGACAGTGAGATTGAGAGGCTGCCGATGAATTAGCAGCGTAGGAAACAAAAGGCAATAATAGGAGATAAGCGATAAAAAAGCGGCTGGTCCAGTGGAAAAACCACAAATGGCCCAGCCATTTATTATCAATCTTTTTACAGCCTCTTTGCAATGGCCTTAATAAAGTCCCCGCTGTTAAGTACCACTGGATTTTGAATGGTGGTAATCAGAGAAAGATCTTTTGTCATCTCGCCGCCCTCAATGGTGTCGATGGTGGCCTTTTCCAGCTTATCCGCAAATTCCATCAGCTCTTTGTTGCCGTCCAGCTCGCCGCGCTTGCGCAGTGCTCCGGTCCAGGCAAAGATGGTTGCCACGGAGTTGGTAGAGGTCTCCTCACCCTTTAAGTGCTTGTAGTAGTGGCGCTGTACGGTTCCGTGGGCAGCCTCGTATTCATAGTTGCCGTCCGGGGATACCAGGACAGAAGTCATCATGGCCAGGGAGCCGAAGGCAGAGGATATCATGTCGCTCATGACATCGCCGTCGTAGTTTTTGCAGGCCCAGATGTAGCCGCCCTCAGATTTCATGACGCGGGCCACGGCGTCGTCAATCAGGGTGTAGAAATAGGTGATGCCTGCAGCTTCAAACTTTTCTGCATATTCACTGTCGAAAATCTCCTGGAAGATATCCTTGAAGGTATGGTCATACTTTTTGGAGATGGTATCCTTGGTGGCAAACCAGAGGTCCTGCTTGGTATCCAGGGCATAGTTGAAGCAGCTTCTGGCAAAGCTTTCAATGGATTTATTGATATTGTGCATACCCTGTACGATGCCGGGGCAGGTGAAGTCGTGAACCAGTTCCCGGCTCTCGGAGCCATCCCCGGCAGTGTAAACCAGTTCCACCTTTCCCGGACCCGGTATCTTCATCTCAGAACCCTTGTAAACATCGCCGTAAGCATGTCTGGCAATGGTGATGGGCCTCTTCCAGTTCTTAACACATGGTTCGATTCCCTTTACCACAATAGGTGCACGGAACACGGTTCCGTCCAGGATGGCACGGATGGTTCCGTTGGGACTCTTCCACATTTCCTTCAGGTGATATTCCTCCACGCGGGCCGCGTTGGGGGTGATGGTGGCACATTTAACAGCCACGCCGTACTTTTTGGTGGCATTGGCGGAATCAATGGTTACCTGGTCGTTAGTCTCATCCCTGTATTCCAGTCCAAGGTCATAGTACTCTGTCTTTAAATCTATGTATGGCAGCAACAGGTCGTCTTTGATCATCTGCCAGAGAATTCTAGTCATCTCATCGCCGTCCATCTCAACAATCGGGGTGGTCATCTTAATCTTGTCCATACTGTATCCTCCTGAATTTTCGCATTATTTTATAGTATACGACGAATTGGGGTTTCGCACAAGAGTTTAACAGGGCTGTTTCTACTAAAAAATACGTTCACTGTTCTGGTAGGGCCGTCAGGATGCGGTAAATCCACAACACTCCGCATGATTACCGGCCTGGATGAACCGACCTCAGGGGATTTCTGGCCATTGCCATGTTATTGGGGATATCGGGAATCTGTGCGGCAGCCAACATCTCACCCCTTCTTTCCTGCATGGTGTTTGGAGCTGCTAACATTACTGAAGCATTGTCAACCGTTGGTGTTATTGGTTTTAGCTACTTTATTAATTACAGCAGCGGCACGGACGGCTGTCAGGCACTGTAAGTTTTACTCTATTTTATCAAGAACAGAGCCATAAACACAGGCTTTTATACGAAAAAGGGGAGGGGGGCGCATAAATTCCGCTGCTCCCTCCACGATTGTTAATTAGCTTCTCCGGTCTTCTACCAGAAGTGTCTGTATGGTATCCGCGGAGGGATTCCAGTTTAACACATACAGGGTATAAATCCGGGATGGATTCAATGTTATCGGCGTGGTAACCAGGGTGTTTTCCGGGCGGGCGGAACGGGCTACACGCAGGGTATAGTTACCGGAGCTGAGCCGGCTAAAGCTGGCTGCATCGGCAAAGTTTACAGAGTTAAAATAGATATTGCCAAGGGAGGCATTGACTGGTCCGCTGTAATAGGCTAAATTGCAGACCCGGAAGCAGGAAGAGGTCCAGTCCGTGGGGCATGCCGTATCACTGATAGATACCAGGTCCAGGCCTGTGGAGGAGTTGACAATGGCGATGGTGGCCATTCCGTCACCCACATACATGGATTTGCGGAGATATACGTAACCGTTTGAGCCCATAATGGAGAATGTATGATAGCCCTGGGACAGCTGGCGGTACTGGGTCACTTCAGAAAAATCCAGTCCGGAGAAAACAGCCCGGTTATCTATATACACGGTAAATGGGTTATATCCGGTGGCGGCATTTAACAGGCGTATTCCGCCGCGAATCCACTGGTTATTGTTGCAGAACACGCAGGGGATAGGGGAATATGACGGGTAATTCGGGCGAACAGGGTAATTCGGGCGAACTGGATAATCCGGACGCACAGGATAATCCGGACGTACAGGGTAGTCCGGGGAGTAAGGAGGCGTGACTGAAAAATCAGGGTCGATTTCATCGTCAGGAGATGGAATTACGACGTCAGTATCAGGATATGTGAAACCGGGATCAACCGGGTCTTCTACCTGGGTCATCCTAAGTGTTGGTACAGAGTAGGGATTATTGTTATACATATACAATGGTCCTTAGTTTGTGATTTTATGATATTATATGTCTGGTATGCCGAAGGTGTACGGTAAAAAACAAAAAAAGCCGAAGACCAGGTAAATCAAGGCTTTCGGCTCTGTGTTATCATACCGCTTTGAGGTGGACGTAGATGCTCTCAGGTGGAAATGTAAGGTTCAAAAGTGTTGATTTTATTGGACTTGGAGATACCACAAGGATTAGGCTGAACCTGCGTGGAAATCACTTGACAGAATAGGGAGGATGAGGCTGTTTCTGACGGATGCTGGTTACCGGAAGGCACTGGAGAATCCGGACATCTGCATTATGACCATCCAAACAAGGATTGAACAAAATCGCTGCGCGAATCAGCAATCACCGGGATTATCCGCATGGATGAAGAAAATGTTACGTTTTCAGTAAAAGATTACCGTAATAAAGGCAACTGGAAACAATTAACACTAAAACAGAAAACTGACCCTACGTAGTCTTTGAAATACAGCCGTATCAACAATATATGTCATATAAGCAACAGGAATCTTTATATAGCCATAGATAGGGTCTTTAACTCTTTTGTAATCTTTCATGACTATGCTCCCAATACTTGTACTGAGCGTTGATTCATAAATGCCAATAATACATCCAAAGCTAAATACCCTCTAAACTGTTGGATCAGATCCTCTACTTCTTTATCAGCCTTTAATTTAATACCCCTTTTTCCGTTTTGCTCTCCTTCTTCAAAAAATTCCTAGGCAATTGTTAAATTGCCAAACCCATTGATTTTACTGGGTTTTCTTGCTTCTTCTATATAAATTTTCTCTCCACTTGTAGTAAAATAGAAGTACCACCAACCACTTTACACAAGAGGAGGAGAATATTTATGTCTGCTAAATTCCATCAGATTTCTTTGAAGGAAACCTTTTCTGAATGCCAGGACTTGTTTATCGATGATGCACCTTCCTTTTTTCAGCTTCTTGATGAGCACCTCGATCTCGAATCATTCATTCCTGACTCTTTTTTCAATGCCTTTTACCGCTCTTTAGGCCGTAAACGGCTTTACCCTCTTTCCGGCTTTTTGGCTGCCCTCATCCTTCAGAAGATTTTTTCCATTCCTACAGATTCCTTGCTTATCCTTTTTCTTAATCTCTGTAAGGAACTTCGCGATTTTTGCGGCTTCCATAAGGTTCCGGATGCTCCGCTGTTTACACGCTTCAAACAGGATTTTCTTCCGTTTATTGAAGAAATGTTCCATCAGCTTGTTGATTTTACCGAGCCCATCTGTCTGGCCATTGATTCTTCACTGGCTCAGATGCTCACCTTTGATACTTCCGGGATTGAACTCTACGTCACCGAAAACAATCCCAAGACCCTCAACGCCCTCATCCGCAGATTAAAGGCCTATTATAAAGATAATCCGGAGGTTGACCCTTACATGATGGCTTACGGTCTCATGCCTTCACAGGCCGCCTCTTCTCCCCATGCGAAACAGCAGTACATTAATGGCCATTTCTGTTATGCGGACAAGTTTGCCATCCTTACTAATGGACTTGGCATTATCCGGCACATTACTTTTTTGGATGATGATTTCAAACAGCTGCATCCGGAAATACCGGTAGTAAAGAAATCCGATTCTCCTGATGAAGATAAATCCATTGGGGATTCCACCTCCTTGAAACCGGTGCTTTCTGACTTTTTTGCCCTGCATCCCCACTTCCAGCCAAATCCCACTTGTCCGAAAGACCCCTCTTTAGATATGAAGTATCTCGGACCTACGAAAACATGGATTTCCGCATCTTTCCGGGAATCCAGAGGGATACGGACGAATGGAAATCCCTTTATAAAATCAGGACGATTGTGGAACGGGCAATCAACCACTTTAAAATCAATATGTGTGTTGCCGGGCGCAGGACGCGTAATCACATCACTACAAAGGCAGATGTATTTCTGGCCGGGATTGCCAGCCAGCTTACTGTGATCGTCGCATACCGTATGAATTGTCCACAATACATCAGAAGCCTAAAACCCTTAGCTGCCTGAAAAAGTATTTAATTGTCATACTACTTCGTTGGGCTTATTTGTGTAAGCCCAAAATCGTATGTTTTATGTCACTTCAGAAATTTATCTGAATAATGACCTCGGCTCTCTGGCCGTTTCTGTGGATAACTATCCACAGAAACGAAAAAATCATTTAACAATTACCTAATTCACCCTAATTATTTAAAACGTATTACTTTCAAATCAAGTACCACTTCGCATACCGATTCGTTCCTCTTGCCGCAATCAGCCCATCCTTTTTCATTGCCTGCAAAAGATTCGATACTTTCTTCGACTTCTGATTCTCACTTAGCACCTCCGGCAGTGCTTTTTCCAATATCTCCATCAAATCCTGTTTGCTTGCTTCGCCCATTTTCTCCAATGCCTTTACAATCAACTGTTTGCATATATCATCATCCAATCCCCTGTTCCGAATATAATCTGCCTTTTGCCCTACAGTATCTGCCACCTTAAAAGACACAAACAAATTCGGATATCTTCCCTCCACCAATCCCTGTTTTCTCAAAACTTTAAAGTTCTCTTTGGAAATCGTTTCTTTCTTTTGAACCTTATCCAATAAAAATACTGTTTGTATATCAAGCTCTCCATTAGAATACAATAGCTGCGTATAATTTTTATCCAATATTTTCCCATAAACTGTAACTTTGACCCTGTTAGTGGTATCCAGATCGTATGTGGGCAACGGAAAGCATTTATCCCTCTGAATCTGATACATCATAGGTATTCCCATAGAATTTGTATCAATCATATACAAATTTACCATGGCATTACACAAGAACACATTGCGATAGTAAGGTGGTTTATACCCAGGTTCTAATGCCTGCTCAATTGTCTCCGGGATAAAGCCACCCTCATTGATAAAAACAAGCTTGTCCTCAAATTCTTCTACATTTATTTTTCCTCTCAACCGATAATCCTGATGTGCAATACAATTAATCATCTCCGGCTCATATTGATCCACTTCGTCTGGAAACAAGGTTTGTTGTCCTGCTATATAACGATACTTCACATTTCGAATTCTGGAATATACCTTATCAACAGCTAACAACAGCGGCATATCAAAATGCTCATAAGTCTTTACCGAATTGTCCGCATTATAAAGCGTCCACGTTATTCTCGGAATAAAACCGTCAAAAAAATAATGAGACTCACTTTTTCCCAAAAGGAGCAAGGCTGTTCTTGTAATATTGCCCTTTATTGTAATCCCCGCCTTATTCAAAACCTCCACATCTGACAGCTTTTTCAAAATCTCCTGTGCCTTTTTACGGTCACTCTGTCGTTTTGAAAACAATTCTCTTGCCCGTTTCACAGCTTCCCCATCTAAATCATCCAGAGTAGCACCCTCCACAATTTCTTTTGACCAATCCATTCCAATCTGACTTCTAATTAAATCCACTTTATTCATTGGCAGCGGTGATACCGATTCATGCTCTCTGGCATAAGCGGCTCCTTGCCATGTAGTGGGAATTCCCCTTATTGCCGGCGGAATCTGAAATGCAATAACTCTGCACCCATTCATAGACAGCTCATAGATTTCCATAAAAGTCAATCTCTCATTTGTACCATTTACAAGTTCCCGCTTCAGATTTTGAAGCCCGCCCTGCTTTCTAAACTCTGTTCCCACAAACTCTTTACTGTCTGATATCCCAAAAATCAGCCACGCTTCCGATAAGCCACGCAAGTTTGCTTCATTACTCAAGGCAGAAAAGTATTTTCCAATATCATTGAATGAAAAATTACTTCTGGCCTCTTTGAATTCAGCCACTTCATTTTCAAAAGAATCTATCAGTACTACGATTTTTTCTTTCAGCTGTGCATCTGTGTAAATCATATTGGCACGCCCACCTTTCATCACTCTATGACTAAATTCTATGACTAAACTAGGACTTCCTAGAACTAACTTAATACTATTTTATCCTAAATTCAGTCATTACGCAATCACCAATCGCAAAAGGAGCCACTCATTCTGAATGGCTCCCTGTTTCTGCTGTCTGAAACATTTCTTCTTTTATACTTTCCTGCAATACCCTCTCTATTTTTTTTGTTTTGCTTCAAGAAATATTTTAAGTATGTAATTGGCTGCTTCTTCCACTGCATTAGGCCACTTATAAATGATTTTTAGCGCAAAATGGCAAAATTTCTGCGTAGAAAAAACACTTATGCCAAAGCTGGTATAAGCACAAGATTTCTAATAGCAAG
>OBUT01000227.1_pt1 | contig 19746 bp, 27 predicted proteins | sample 1475941 | NCBI WGS metagenome assembly OBUT01 (sample SAMEA2579956, study PRJEB22360) | human gut metagenome | biome: human gut; feature: human-associated habitat; material: faeces | place: Denmark | collected 2008/2010
AAAAAACGCACTGGAAATTGTGGGGCTACCGTATAAAGACAAAAAGTTGTTCAGCAAATATTCCCTTGGTATGAAGCAGCGCCTTGGTATTGCCAATGCCATTTTGCATGACCCAGAACTGTTGATTTTGGATGAGCCTACAAACGGCCTTGACCCCATTGGTATTGCAGAGGTACGGAAGTTTATTAAAAATTTGAGTGCCATGCACGGAAAAACCATTCTCATTTCCAGCCATATTCTTTCAGAAATTTCTTTGCTGGCGGACGACATCGGCATTATCGACCACGGCGTTTTGCTGGAAGAAAACAGCATGACGGAACTTGAAAAGAAGAACAGCAAATACATTTTGCTGCAAGTAATCCCATATGGAAAAGTGATTACCTTGGGAGAGATTCGTGAATACTTTGCGAAGCTCAATGAAGCAGATTTTACAGAGCCGATAACGGCAGGAATTTTTGTGTCGATTGCAGCTTGGGCGAGCTATCAGCGTTCTGAGAATTTAACGCCTTATTGGAGAACCTTAAAAGCAAATGGAGAGCTAAATCCCAAATATCCCGGCGGCGTCGAGGCGCAAAAAGAGAAGCTGGAGGCAGAGGGGCATACGATCATCAAAAAAGGCAGAACCAATATCCGGTATTTTGTGAAGGATTATTCTGATGTCCTTTTTAAATTGAATGGATCGTAATTCCGTAGTTATTCCGCTGGAAATGTTTGTTTACCTGATACATAGTCAGGAATGGTTATGCATGAGGATTTGACAGCGATTTGTGCAGGTACAATTATATCATCCAGTTTCATATCATTACTTAAGCAGGCGGTCATCCGTTATTGGTGACTGCCTGTTGTGCATATAAAAAAGACAATTTATTCCACAAAATATTTTTGACGTGTAGACAAAAAGTTGAAAATCTCCTTTTATCCTATACCTATCAGATGAGAAACCATCTGAAGAAAGGAGCTTTTTCAAATGAACAATTCCATTGAAATCAAAGGGCTGAATAAATTTTATGGAAAGAAACAGGCATTGTGTGATGTAAATCTTTCCATTCATCAGGGTATGTTCGGTCTGTTGGGGCGCAACGGCGCAGGTAAGACTACCTTGATGAAGACGCTGGCAACACTGTTGCAAAAGAAAGACGGAGAAATTACCGTATGCGGCGTTCCCATTGAAAACGCCAAAGAAATCCGTAAAATCATCGGGTATCTGCCTCAGGAGTTTTCCATGTACCCTTCCATGAATGTGGGAGAGGCCATGGAATACCTGGCGATTCTTTCAGGGCTGCATGGATCTGAAAGAAAGGAACGAATCAATGCGTTGCTGAAAAAAGTGAATCTGACAGAGCACCGGGATAAAAAGGTAAAAGCGCTTTCCGGCGGCATGAAACGCCGTCTTGGAATTGCCCAGGCGCTGCTGAACAACCCCAAGGTGCTGATTGTTGACGAACCTACTGCCGGGCTGGATCCGGAGGAGCGTGTCCGATTCAGAAATCTGTTATCTGAAATTGCAGAGGATAAGATAGTGATCCTGTCTACTCACATTGTTGGGGACATTGAGGCCACCTGCGAGGATATCGCCATCATCAACGAGGGCAAAGTTATCTATAACGGGACAGTAGATGAGCTTTTGCAGGCAGCAGAAGGCAGAGTGTTTACCATGACAGTTTCCAAGCGAGAGCTTCCCCAGCTCAAGAGACAGCTTTCCATCACCAGTATGCACACCCAGGGCAACAAGGTTCACATTCGACTTATTGCGGATACTTTGATGCAAGGAGCAAAGGTATGTGAACCGAATATTGAGGATGCATATATGCTGTATCTCCATTCCAGCGGTGTCCGTGAGATTTTGGGTGAAATTGGGGGTGAGTGGTAATGCTGCTGTTGCAGGAAATCAAAAAGATTGTAAAATCTATTCCCTATCTGATTTTTGTCGCTGCCATCATAATTGGTTTGTTCTCCCAGGGTGTGTTATCTCTCAACGCAGCTGGCATAATCTGTTCTGCTATTTCCTCATGTATAAATCCGTAACTGCCGCCCGGCTGAGGTTCCTGTAATAGATCGTCACCAAAACAGCAGCTATGGCTCCGGTTATTATCCTGTCTTATCTGTCAAATGTGATGGTCTGGAGCAGTTATAGCGGCATGCAGTTGGATTATCTGGCTCCGCTCAAGTATGATTTCGGGTGGCTTATGCCCAGCGTAATGATTTCCACAGCCATTGGTTTGTTCTTGACGGAGTTGACCGGCACGCCCATTGCCGTTGTAGTACAGGGACTTTGGTGGATGCTTGATGTGAATCTAGGAATCAAAACTGTTCATTCGGGGTATTCCCTGCTTCGTCTGACTCCCCGACACAATGCAGGCCCAAAGTCACTGTTCCATACACAGGACTATCTGGATCATTTCCAGAACCTTGTGCAGAATAGATTGCTGATGGTGGGAATCTCTCTGGCGCTGATCATACTCACAATTTTAATCTATGAAGCAAAAAGAAAGGGGAAATTCGGTGGAAATGCATTCTTCAAAAAAGCGGTTTCCGGTATTAGAAATTGCAAAAATCAATCTCAGGCATAATGCACTTTTATCCATTGCGGTGGCTGTCCTCTTATGCCTTGTTACGCCACTTCTCATCGGCACAGCCAATCTGGATCGTAATTCCGCAGCCATGCCGCTGGAGATGTTTGTTTCCCTGATTGGCGTTGTGCTTCTAACGCCGGTGTTTCAGCCGGAGCAGAACGAGGAAATTGACGATCTGGTATCTTCCAAGTATTGCAGCACAGCAAAGGTCCACCTGATACGAACGGTGTATTCTGCGGGGATTGCCACCCTGCTGATCTGCGTATTTACCGTATATATGAAACTGCAAAGCTGCGATGTCGCGCCGGTTCTGGCACTCGGAACGATAGCAGACGTCCTGTTCTTAGGTTCCATGGGTATGCTGACCTCGGCGGTTACGGGAAATACAGTCATCGGATACATGCCGCCGCTGCTTTATTATGTGCTCAACATCGGTATGGGGCCAAAGCTGGGAAGCTTTTATCTGTTCTCTATGGTCATTGGCAGCTACACAGCAAAGCTGTGGTTGTTCGTTGCGGGACTACTGATGATGGCAGCAGCGTTATTCTATCAAAGGATTCGTAAGCGGATACAGTAAAATAGTCGCAGTGAGAATTAGATTACTACTGCCTGTTCAGAAAGCATGATAATCAAAAGCCCTGATACTCCACAATTTGATGTGGATATCAGGGCTTTACATATTTTCTATTCCGTAATTTTTCCAACTAATACAAACCTGGTATTAAAACTCATAGTGGCAGGCAGAAAGCGTTACGAGCCGATCTGTGGTTGCGGGGGTGATTTCACTTCCAAAACCAGAGCGTTCTTTTGTTTCCTTTTTTGCCTTACATAGTCATCGGCAAGCTCAGATCGACTTCAAAGCCGCCATATTCACTATGCTTTATCAGCATTTTTCCGCTGTGTGCAAATACAATTTGCTTGACAATGAGCAAGCCTAAACCGTGCCGTTGCTCAGAGGTGTTTTCGTCGCAGACCATATAATGCGGAGAATGATTGAGTTTCTCAATCTGCTCATCTGTCACACCTATACCGTCATCGGCAACAACAACCGTATAAAAATGATCTTCAACAATAACACGAACAAAGATATGACAACCCTGTTCGTTATGGTTCATACTGTTTTGAATCAAATTGCTTACTGCTCGTTTGATTAAATCTTTATCAATACATACGGGGCAAGCGGTAATAACCGCAGCCTTTTTTCGGTTATCTTCTGATAGCTGCATATCACTTTCTAACTGTCCGGCATACCCCATTACCATTGACAGCGGTGTGCGTATGTCGTGGGATACCCCTGCAATCCAATTTGCTCTTGCGTTTCTTTTTTGCGAAGCTTCCTGCTCTGAGTTTGCAAAATATCTGAGGTCTTGTTAATGTTTACCGCAAGCTCAGATAAAAGTCCTTTTTCCCTGATATGGACTTCTTCGTTTGTAGACAAAGCCTGTACTGCGCTGACTATTGGTTTCACGGATTTTAACAGCTTGGAATTGGCAATCACATAGATTATAAAAATCAAGGCTATATTGATCGCAAAAACAGAAAGAACCGTTTTGGGCAAGTTGGCGATTAAATTATAATCCCAGCTCGGCCACATATGTTTCCAAAAGCTGTCTTTCGGATAGCCGAGTACCACAAGTCCGTTTTCTGCTTCTCCTGTAAATGTCGGATACCCGTCTATATAGCCACGGGTTAAGCTTGCTATATTTGAAACGGTGTATGACATAGGTACGGTTTCGGGAAGATTATCCGTTTGCCATACAACTTTCATTGTTGCGTTGTCAATAAAAATTGCCCATACATTCGTATTTTGAAGTTCAATCTCTGTATCTTCGGTCAAAACATATCCATTACCATCCTGCAACAAATTATCGGCAACTTTCTGCGCCGTTGTCCAAGGAGAACCATTTGGTGCTTGATTGAGCATATATGTCCCTTGGGTATCCGGCAAATGCGGGAACTGTTCTTGTCTCAGATCAAAGATTATGACAGGACAATGTTGATTTCCAGTCATATATTAAGTGAGATCGAGCATATCGCCGATAGGGTGGGTGTACTGGTGAATGGGAGTATTGTCAAAGAAGTATCTATATCAGAAGTAAGGAAGACTTGTCCGGAGGGCTTGGAGGATTACTTCTTCAATATTATGAGCGGAGGTGCGGAGGGATGAAATTGCTGAGATTAGAACTGAAAAAAACAGATATCAAATCCTACTGTTTTGCTGCATTCGCTATTTTCGTCTGTCTTTTAGGGCTGACTTACATATTTGCCTGGGTGCCAAGTCTTGGCACAGCAGATCCGAACGCCGTGGAGCTGTTTTCAACTTATTCGGGAATAGCAGCTATGGGCGGGGCTGTAGGGCTGATGGCATTTTCAGCTTTGGCATCTGCCATGGGATATCGGTATGTGATAAAGGAGTACAGCGGCGCAAATGCAATCCTTTTGTTCACTTACCCCATCGACAGAAAGAGCGTAGTATGGGCTAAAATCAAACTGTTGCTGTTATTCATTTCTATCACCGTACTTGTATGTGCTTTTGGCGGTTTTATTGTATTTGCAATTACAGGTCGTATGTTCTCACTGGTGAATGATAATCTGCAGTTTATAGATATTGCTTTAGCGTATCGGAATGCTCTGGTACTGGCATGTCTTACAGATGGGATTGCACTTTGCTCTTTACGCATCGGGTTTATAAAGAAATCCAATTCAATGACAGTGATCAGTGCGATACTGCTCAGTATGCTGTTGGTGAATCTGGCAGCGGATATCAATCAAAGCTTGGCTTTGGTGCCGGCATGGCTCCGGCGTATGCAGCGTTTATCATTGAGAGAAAATATAACCGGGCTACCGTGAAAAGCTTTATCAAAAAGGTTTTTCAAACCCCAAACGCCGGAAGGAGCATATTGGTTCTTATTCTTTTTGCTCTCGTTCAGTTTTGTGCCTGTATTTTGCAGGAAGAATACTCCGGTAATCCGTGGTATATGTTTATCCTATTTATGCCAATGATGATTTTGGGTGGGGGCTTAGAAGAGATTGGCTGGCAAGGTGTTTTTCAACCTTTGCTACAGAAGAGATTTCCCTTTCTTATTGCGGCTTTGATTGAGGGAATCATATGGAGTATATGGCACCTGCCTCTGTGGCTGGGTCCAAACACGGCACAAAGCTCCTATCATTTTGTAGCGTTTACGCTTTTTTGCGTTACATTAGGAATTACCTTAGCGGCAGCTCACAAAATTACGAAAAGCATATGGGTTTCTGTTCTGCTTCATGCATGGTCCAATACTGTTTTAGGAGGGATGTATACCTTAACTTCTTTGTGTGGTTTCCCAAGTCTGAAAACCTGGATTGTCAGTTTGGCGCAGATAGTGGTGATAATGATTATAATGGTTGCTTATACTCGGAAAAGGTCTGAGTAGTTTCATAAGTCTGTTACAGGCTTTTCCAGACCCATTGACAAATAGGAGTTTTTTCTATATAATTAAACTGTAAGTTTAATTATTGGAGGGTACTATGGGAAGGAGAAAAAAAGAACCGAGAAGCGTACATCGGGAAAATATCTCCTCTGCGGCAGCCACACTTTTTATGGAAAAGGGAATTTCCCAGACGTCGATGGATGATATTGCAAAAGCGGCGGGCTACAGCAAAGCCACGCTCTATGTGTACTTTGAGAGTAAGGAAGAAATTGTCAGCGTATTGGTACTGGACAGTATGAAAAGGTTATGCTCATATCTTTCCTCGGCTATACAGCAGCAGGAATCTACAAGGGAAAAGTATGACCTGATTTGTCAGGAGCTGGTGCGGTATCAGGAGGAATATCCGTTTTATTTTAATATGACGCTGGAAAAAATCAATATTCAGTTTGAAAACCAGAATACTTATCCAGAGGAGAAGGAAACCTTTCAGGTAGGAGAAGAGATCAGCAAAATGATAAAATCTGTTTTGCTGTCCGGCATGGAAAAGGGCGACTTGCGAACAGACTTGGAGATTGCGCCTACTTCGTTTTCATGCTGGGGGATGCTGGCAGGGCTGATACAGCTGGCAGCAAGTAAAGAAGAATATATCAAACAGTCTATGGGACAATCCAAAGAACAGTTTCTCCAATATGGATTTGATATGTTCTACCAATCTATTGCGAACACGGAGGCAAAGCAATGAGCCAGAAACGAGTACTTGCGATTTTAGGTAGTCCTCATCCAGATGGAATCACGGCAGCCATGCTGAACCATGCCGTTAGTGCGTCGGAAAAGGCGGGATATACTGTTACCAAAATCAATTTATATGAAAAGGATCTTGCTTTCTGCACAGGATGCAGGGTTTGTTTAAAAACAGAACAATGTGTGCAGAAGGATGATATTCAGGAAATCACTTCCCTGCTCCGGGAATGTCAGGTTGTAATCCTTGCGGCTCCTGTATACTGGGCCAATGTTCCAGCGCCTGTGAAAAACCTCTTTGACCGGTTGTTGGGAATTGCCATGGAAGAAACGGCAACCTTCCCTAAACCGAGACTGAGTGGGAAGCGATACATGCTGCTGACCGCCTGCAATACGCCTGCTCCCTTTTCCTGGATATTCGGGCAAAGCAGAGGTGCGATCCGCAATATGGACGAATTCTTTAAAACAGCCGGCATGAAACCTATGGGAAAAATTGTCTGTGCCAATACAGGAAAGCGGAAGACCGTACCGGATCAAGTCCTAAACAAGATAACGAGGTGCTGGAAATGAAGCGATATTATTGAGGATTTCCTTAATGGTCATTTATTAGGAAGCAACGCCAGACCTGACAGCCGATTTGACAAATTCACACAGATATGATATTGTTTTAACAGAATAACAAAATAAAACATCAAAATAGAAATGAAGCCATAAAAATAAAACCTGTCACTGGCAGGCTAAAAAACTGTTGGTAAAGCCCCGGATCAGGTACTTTCCGTCTGAAATGGTTTCAAACAGCCGGAAGGTTTCTTCCGACCAGACAGAGAAGCCAGTGTAAGCTCTGCCTTTTACAGTTTTCTTCCCGCAGACCCCGTTGATCTCCTTTTCTATGCTGGCAGCGGGGACAACGTCATGGATGGCATCCAGGAACCGTTTGTTTACAGCTTTTGCTATTTCTGCATACCGGTTGAGGTTGGCGATTGACTTTCCCATGGGAACCCAGCGCTTTGAAGCTGTGCCGTCCCTGTGGCGGACATCCTTATAAGTTTTGAAACCCTTTGGGTCATTGATGGTCAGCTCAATCCGCAGGCAGTTATATTTATCGTACATCTTGATGCTGTTTGACTTCATTTTGAATTTGATCCTCCAGCCCTCGGGACGTTTACGGTAATCGGAGACTGCCTCTCCCAGAAACTTTGCATCAAGTTTGCGCCCCAGAAAGGAAAAAACATCCGTGCATTTGAAGTCGTAGAATGCGTGCCCGACCAGGGAAGGATAGATATCCTCCAGCGCCTGACGGCTCTTAAACATGACATCGGTCGCGTACTCGCATTGGTCCACACACCAGTGGTAGCCGGAATGCAGGATTTTCTCAACAGTACCAAGATAAGGATTCACTTTATGGGCAAAAAAGTCCAGCTGCCTGCAGAGGGATTTGGCATCGAATTTATCCGCAAGCTCCTGTGCTTTTGCGATATCACTGATTCCGGAAAAGGAATTGTCATACATCTGGTAAGAGATGCCGTTTTCTTCCAAAACATGCTTCATCATCTCCCGGCCGTTGATGTATACCTGGATCATGAAGGGGAACCATGTCTGGAGCTTGACATGCATGAAGCCGAAATTTTTATCCAGGTAATAAAAGTAATAGTATTTGCATTTACGCATAACGGTTTTAAGTTCCAGCTTTCCGTCCGGCTGTTTAAGGGGCTGGAAAGTCTGGCATCCTTCCACAACGGAGAGGATGCAGATAAGGCCTTCCGGTACGGGGGTTGTTTTCAGAATATCAAGGGCAGTCTGCTCTTTTGGGATTTTGGAGGATGTCAGGTAGACCAGGGGACGGTTTTCAGATGCCGCCATGCTTTCCACATGGGAGACGATATCGTCCGTGACCGTATTGGCGTAAGCAAAAAAATCCTTCAGCAGGACGTCAAGGCAGGAAAGGAAATATTTCCGCCCGGAAAGGGAAAACAGCTGGAAAATATGCCCTTTGATGATAATCCTGTCAAAAAAGGAAAAAATACCGTTGATTTTATCTTTGTATTGCTCTAAAATAGTGTTCATAGGGTCATCCTTTCGTATGAATGCTTGCAGGGAAATTTAGTTTCCGATGGAGAGTGGTACACAGATACCGTATATGTGCATTATAGCACGTGCATCTACGAACAGGATGATTCTTTTATGTTTTTAAATTTGTTTGCAGCTGTAAGCTGCGGTATGGTATAATATTAATAAGCTGGGGGACTACTGCGTAGTTGAGAAGGTAAAACCTGACCCTTTGAACCTGTTGGCCAATACCAACGTAGGGAGCTGAATGAATACAGCATTTGTATTTTTCAGGACGCTCCATGTGGGCGTCCTTTTGTTTTTAATTTAATACTGATTATCTGTGTTTGCGAGGGAACTGAACAAGTTGAAAAAGGTTAAGACCTGACCTCTGGACCTGTCGGCTAATACCGGCGTAGGGAAGCAATTTCTTACGCCCGTACTGCGTCTGAAAGAGCTTCCGATTGATTCGGAAGCTCTTTTTTTATCTTCTGGCGGCATAGATAATCGGAACACACAGGAGGAATCAAAAATGTCATTTATGAACGAGGTGCTCAAAAAGAATATCCCTATTTGGGATGAGTGTATTGCAACGCCATTTGTCCAGGAGATGAAGGCTGGGACGCTGCCCTTTGAATTCTTTAAGGAATACATGATACAGGATAGCATTTACCTGAAGCATTACGCCCGTGTTTATGGAAAAGAAATCTATCATGCAAAAACGCTGCGGGATATTCAGCTTTATTACTCTGTTCTGAGCTTTGTTACGGATACTGAGTCTGCAGTGAGACTGCGATACTTAGAGCGGTTCGGTATGACAGACGATGATATCGAATCCATTGCCCCGCTGCCGGAGAACCAGCGCTATATTGACTTTTTGCTGGAAACCGCAGAGCGTGGTGATGAAAAGGAAATGCTGATGGCGGTACTTCCCTGCATGATGAGCTACTGCCATATTTTCCGCAGACTGGCGGAAGATCCGAAGAGCAAGGAATCAAGATACTGGGATTTCATTGAGGATTATGCCGATGAGCGCTATGCAGAGAGCTGCCAGGAATGGTCGCAGTTTACAGATGAAAAGTGCGAAATTCTCTCGGATACTGAAAAGGAAAAGCTGAGCGGTATCTTCAAAAAAGCTAGCCTTCTGGAACTGGATTTCTGGAAAATGCCATATCGGAGGTAGTGCCTTGAAAAACGGTATTTGTTATGTTGTCGGTGCGGGAGACTGTATCGGTCTGGAGTTTCAGCCGTTAGCAGAAGACTTGGTGATCGCCGCTGACGCAGGATTAGAGTATCTGGAGCAAAGTGGCATCGCTGCCGATTTGATTATCGGGGATTTTGATACACTGGAGAACGCTCCGACAGGTGCAAACGTCATCACACTGAGCTGTGAAAAGGACGACACGGATATGCTTGCGGCAGTCCGGGAAGGGGTAAAAGCTGGATATACCGAGTTTCATCTAATCTACCAATTGTCGTGATTGGTGGAATCAATTTGGATAACGCAGGGCTGTTCCGCCCGATGGGGATTGACGGCCTGGCTGTTGTTTCCGCTATTATTGGACAACCGGATATCCGAAAGGCTGCCGCACAGATGAAGGAAGCATTTTACACAGAGGTGAATCATGAGGTTTGAGGCAGCTATTTTGGATCTGGACGGAACGCTTTTGGATTCCATGGATGTTTGGGAGCAGATAGATATTATGTTTTTGCAGAAGCGGGGATTGCCTGTTCCCGAAAACTATGTGACAGAAATCTGTGCTCGCAGCTTTGAAGAGGCAGCGCAGTATACGATAGATTTATTTGGACTTACCGAAAAGGTAGACGATATGGTGCGGGAATGGAATGAGATGGCTGTTTATGAGTATGCCCATCATGTGAAGCTGGTTCCCCATGCACAGGAGTATCTGATAATGCTCAAGGAGGCGGGGATTAAGCTGGCAGTTGCCACCGGTTTGCCGGAGAAACTGTTCGTGCCGTGCCTTGAAAACAATTCCGTCTTAGGGTTGTTTGACGCTCTCTGCTCCACAGATGAAGTAACACGCGGAAAGGAATTCCCGGATGTATTTGAGCTTGCAGCACATAAATTAGGAGTAATTCCAGAGCGGTGCCTTGTTTTTGACGACGTACTTCCCGCGATTAGAAGCGCAAAGCAGGCGGGAATGCTCGTTTGCGGTGTGTATGACAAGTATTCAGCTCACCACCAGACTGAGATTGAAAAAATCAGTGATTGCTATATAAAAGATTTTACAGAGGTGCCGCTGCCTGAAGGAGAAATATGACAATGACGGAAAGATGGGATTTGTACAATGGTGCCGGGGAGAAAACTGATGTGACGATATTCCGTGGAATGCCGATTCCGAAAGGATATTATCATCTTTCAGTGAGCGCATGGATCTGTAACAGCAAAGGACAGTATCTCCTCTCACAGCGTCATCCAAAAAAGCAGTACCCGCTTTTGTGGGAATGCACGGGCGGGAGTGTTCTTGCCGGAGAGGATAGTCTTTGCGGTGCGCTCCGGGAAGTGAGGGAAGAGCTGGGAATCACATTGGATCCCGAAGGAGCGGAGCAGCTTTGCCATACAAGAAGAGATTCTGTTCAGGATTTTTATGATGTGTGGCAGTTTCATGCAGATATTGAATTGTCCGAGATTAGAATGCAGGAAACAGAGGTTGTAGATGTAATGTGGGTATACCATGATGAACTTCTGGATATGTACAAAAAAGGAGGTCTGCTGCATCCTCTGCTCACTGTAAAGTGAAAAAAAGAAAAAGAATTGAAAACACATGAATATAGCAAGGTTCCGGCAAGGTTAATGCAGGTCTGCTGTGATGATTTTTTTAAGATTGAACGTAATGTCAGAGTAAGGTGGCGGATGTATGCCGGCTTTATCTGCATTGGATTTCGCAGGAAAAAAACCTCAATCCCTGCGAAAAAATATTAGCAGGGTCATGCTATCAGTTTGTACGGTCTGAATGCGAGGAAAGTTATGAAAGGATCAGCTATAATGAAGTGATATAATAGCGCAACTGTATTATGGAATGGATGCAACGATTGAACCAGTCAATTGAATACATAGAGCAGCATATTACAGAGGAACTGGATTATGAAAAAGTGGCAAAAGTGGCTGGTTGCCCGTCCTACTATTTCCAGCAGATGTTCCTTTATATGACGGATTGTCCCTTGCGGCAGTAGAACTGCAAAAGGACACCGGAAGGGTAATTGATATTGCTGTCAAGTATGGGTATGAGTCTCCGACAGCGTTTACCAGAGCCTTCAAAAGCTTTCATGGCATTGTGCCTTCTGTTCTGAAAACAGAAAATGTTTCCCTGCAGGCCTTTCCGCCGATTCAGTTTCATATCCATGGACGGAGGGCAGCCGTTGAAATTCAGAGTGGAGGAAAAGGCCGCATTTCGGATTGTGGGTGTTCCCTCTCCGCTGGATCGGGATCTCGCTAGTAATTTTGAGACAATTCCTTCGTTGTGGGATAAAGCGCTTACGGATGGAACGCTGGATAAGCTTGATTCCCTCATGAACGGAAGGCTGAAGGGACCACTGGGTGTCAGCATCCACCATACGGAGGACTGGAAGTATTTTATCGCAGTCTGCTCGGACAAGAAGGACGATGACTTTGAAGAGTATCGTTGGAAAAGCGCGTGATTACGGAGTGGCTCCCTACTTCTGGCTATATATATGCAAACACACCGGATATTGAGGTGTACATCAAGGCTGACCCACAGGATGCCATTTATGAATACTGGATTCCTATTTTATAACTGCATTTGGAGAAATGAGACTATGGGCGACACAAAGATCAACTATGACGAGCAATTCGGCATGAACACCTTTAGACGCGAAATTTGTGCGGCATTGGGGGAGGCGTTCTGGGAAACGCTGACGGATGGGCTGATATTACCGGATATAGAAACCGAGGGAGCCTTTCAGTGTGCGAACATGTGGTGAGATCCACTATCTGGAACAACCGGGTATTGCATATCTGCGTTGGATATATGTGGAAGAGGGGTTGCAGGGAAAAGGGATTGGCACGAAGTGTATGTGTAGCCTGAAAAAATACCTATATGATAAAGGAATTCGAAAGCTTGATACAGATACAGCTCTGACAAATACAGGTGCGCAACACTTTTATGAGAAGAACAAATTTAATATAGTCTTGGGGTGTCTACAGCAGAGGTTAGGAGCCTTGCCAAAAGGGATGCGTATCAAAGTAACTTAAAAACTCTCTTCTCCTTATTGCATATCTGATAATGGGAACCGATTTTATCTGGACACCTATGGTTCCAAATGGCTGGCATTCCTTATCGAAACAGAAACTTGACGGACGGAGCCGGCGCTCAGTATGGTACTGGGTGCCGGCTTTTGATTGTTTACGCTCTCTGAACAGGCTGCCAATTATTCAGTTTTGGGAAACCACCCTGATTGATAAGCTCAGAGAGGGACAGTGGCGGCTCTTTAGGTGGTTCAGCTTCAGAAAACGGAGGAGAGGAGATGAACAGTTCGCTAACATCAGCAAAAGGCAACGCGTGACCGTCCGGAAATACCAGTTGCTTTTCTGCTGCATTGACCAGCAGCCATCCGTAATTTGGAGACCAAACCGGTCTGCCGTGAAAGGCAGGCAGGGATTGCGACGAAATCGGCTTTTTGGAATCCAACATATAAGAGTCTGAGCGGCCTAGCAGAAAATCTGTAGTTACCCCATAAAGATCAGCCATGTTTTCAAGGCTTTCTACGGACGGGGATTTTCGCTCCCCCTCCCATGCACTGAGGGTCGGCTGAGAAACGCCAAGCTTCTCGCAGCCTCAAGTGCTTTTAATTTGTTTAGCAGCCGTGCTGTTTTGAATTGTTTTGGAATCTCTTCACCATCCTTCACTTTAAATTAACCAGTTTACCCCGGGGGCCGCGCCGACGTTCTATATATATCCTTTTTCTTTCAGAGATTTACAGAGTCATGTTACGGTTTTTCTTGAAACACCATATTGTTCAGTGACCATTTTTTGTTGCACCTATTCTTTCAAGGATTCCCTTCTCTTTTAGAGATTTAATTCGGGCTGCCACTGTTTTTCTGCTGACAGAAAGTCTTTTTGCTATTTCATCCATAGAGTAGCCAGGGTCTTCACGGATCAAATCCAGAACGTCGGCCTCTTTATCAGTCACTTTTATAGTCACCTTTGCAGTCACCCTCTGAGGGCCGATACGAATAACCCTGTCCTCAGAAGCAGTGAACTTAATCATAATATCGCCGGGATTGATAGTGTATTCCGGTCTTGGACTGCCATCCTTATCACAGGCTTGACATATTTTTTCAATGCCGCGTCCCCAGCTTTCAATAAATCCGGCAAGATAATAGACATTGGCAATAGAGGGGTTATATGGCTTTGAAGCATGTTTGGACATCATCAACCGTCCAATTTTCAGGCAGCTTTCCACAGTTTGCAATAGAGTGTCTGCATAGTGCTTCCGCTGCGCAGTATTATCTGAAGCATTTATTCAACGGGAAATGGAACAGTTCGGGATGCATCTTCCTGGACAGCCGAAACTCGCCGGATTTCTCAGACCGGCACAGCATAATCTATGGGCACCATATGAAAAACGGTACCATGTTTTCCGGTTTGACAGAATACAAAAATCAGGAGTTTTATCATACACATCCGACCATACTACTAATAACGCCGGAGCAAAACATCAGAATAGAAATCTTTGCCGGCTATGTGGCGAACGTGAAAGATGATGCTTGGGAAATAATGTTGGAGCCGGATACAAAATTTGAAGACTGGCTGGAAGGAGCCAGGAGGCGTTCCTGTTTTGATAGAGATATTATTCCGGCAGTCACAGATCGAATCGTTACGCTTTCTACCTGCAGTTATGGGTTTGATAACGCAAGATTTGTGTTATTGGGAATCGTTCGATAACCATAAGCGCCATTTTGCAACAGCAAAAAAAGTCGAGAGGCTTTTTTTGCTGTTTGTTATACTAATATGAGAAAACCAGAAGAAAGAAGGATCAATGATATGTCATATCAAAACAGCATTGTGATACAAGGGTTGAGCCAAAACAACCTGAAAAATATTTCCCTTGAAATCCCAAAAGGGAAAATAGTGGTCTTTACCGGGGTATCCGGTTCCGGGAAATCCAGTATTGTCTTTGATACTATCGCGGCCGAGAGCCAGCGCCAGATGAATGAAACCTATTCCGCCTTTGTCCGGAGCAGACTGCCAAAGTTTGAAAAGCCCAAGGCATATAGAATTGAAAATCTGTCTGCTTCCGTTGTGATTGACCAGACCAGGCTGGGAGGGAATGCCCGCTCTACAGTAGGTACTATCAGTGATATGTACTCCGCCCTGCGTCTGCTTTACAGCCGGATTGGAGAGCCGCATATTGGTACTGCCTCTTACTTTTCATTTAACGATCCGAACGGGATGTGCCCGGAATGCTTTGGTATCGGTAAGGTAATGACGCTGGATATTTTGCCGCTGATTGCAGAAGAGAAAAGCTTGAATGAGGGCATGGTAGACCTGCCCACCTTTCATGTGGGAAACTGGTATTGGAAACAATATACGGAAAGCGGTCTGTTTGACCTGGATAAAAAGTGGAGGGACTATTCAGAGAAAGAGAGAAATCTTTTGCTATATGGTGCAGAGGAACCAGGTGGAAAGCGTGTATCCAAGCAAGTGGAAGGCATCCATAATATGATGAGCCGGCTGCTGCTGAAACGGGACAGCTCTGAAATGGGAGAAACCTCTGCTAAACGGCTGGCAAGCTATGTCCATCCGTCTGAATGTCCTCTTTGCCATGGCAAACGCCTGAATACGGCCGCACTTTCCTGTAAAGTTGCGGGCTATTCCATTAACGAATTATGTGAGATGGAGTTTACAGAGCTGAGAAAAGTGCTGGAGACAATTACAGATCCGCAAGGCAAATTCATTGCAGGCAGCCTGGTGCTCACCCTTACGCGTATGATTGATATTGGTCTGCCGTACCTTTACATGAACCGTGAGTCCGCGACCTTATCCGGCGGCGAGGCGCAGCGTCTCAAGCTGGTGCGGCATATGGGCAGTGCCTTAACCGGAATGACATACATCTTTGACGAACCAAGCACCGGAATGCACCCCCGTGATGTCCACCGCATGACCAAGCTGCTTTGCAGTCTGCGGGATAAGGGAAACACGGTTTTGGTGGTAGAGCATGACAAGGATGTAATCTCCCTTGCCGATGGAGTGATTGATATTGGACCGCTGGCAGGCAAAAACGGCGGAGAAATTCTTTACCAGGGCAGTTACGATGGGCTTTTGCAATCCGGCACCCTGACCGGGAATGCCATGCAGCAGAAAACGCCGATCAAACCTTTGTCAAGAAAACCGAAAGATTTTCTGCCGGTACGGGATGCAGCCATTCATAACCTGAAAAACGTTTCTATAGATATTCCGCTGCATGTGCTGACCGCTGTGACTGGTGTGGCGGGTTCTGGGAAAAGCTCGTTAATCCGGGATGTTTTTGCTGAGAAGTACGCGGAACGGGTGATTTTAGTAGACCAGTCTCCGGTTACAGCAACAGGACGTTCCACTCCAGCGACCTTTTTGGGATTCTTTGATGAGATACGCAAGCAGATGGGGAAGGAAAATGGCGTCAGTGCGGCGTTGTTCTCCTTCAACAGCAAGGGCGCCTGCCCGAATTGTAAAGGAAAGGGAGTTGTTACCACAGAACTGGTCTTTATGGATCCGGTAACAACCACTTGTGAAGCCTGCGGCGGCAGCCGTTACAGCAGCGAAGCTCTCTCCTATACCTATCATGGTAAAAATATCGTAGAAATCCTGGATATGAACGCAGGAGAGGCGGAGACATTCTTCTCTGACTGCCCAAAGGTCCGCAAGGCTCTTCACGCCATGGTGGAAGTAGGGTTATCCTATCTTTCTTTGGGGCAGCCCCTGTCAACCTTATCCGGCGGAGAGCGTCAGCGTGTGAAGCTGGCGAACTATCTGGATCAGAAAGGCAATATTTATGTGCTGGATGAACCGACGACAGGCTTACATGCTTCCGATATAAAGAAAGTCATGGAGCTTTTGGACGGCTTTGTGAAGCGCGGCAATACCGTAATTGTAATCGAACACAATATGGATGTGGTAAAGCTTGCAGATTATGTAATTGATATCGGACCGGACGGCGGAAGTATGGGCGGCGAGGTTGTATTTACAGGTACGCCGCAGGAAATGGCAGATCATGCAGATACAATTACCGCAAAATATCTGCGCAAGTCACTGGAAGACTGAGACAGCAAAAAAAGTCGAGCAGTCTGCCATTGTTAATGGTAAAATAGGAGATACAGATGGAGGTGAATGAATTGCAGGAGCAGATGAAAGCAGTACAGCGAATGCAGGAATATATAGAAGAACACTTGGATGAAGAGATTACACTGGCTCACCTTTCTGAAGTCTCACTTTTTTCGAGTTGGCATTCCTACCGGCTGTTTAAGAATTATCTGGGAATGACTCCCGCAGAGTATATCCGCCGGCTGAGGCTTTCCCATTCGGCTATGCGGCTGAAAAAGGAGCAATGTCTTGTGATTGACGCTGCTTATGACTGTGGATTTGACAGCGTGGATGGATATACCCGCGCTTTTTATAAGGAATTCGGATGCAATCCTGGGGAATATGTGAAAGACCCGGTTCCGATTGGATTGTTTATCCCATACGGAGTGAAATTCAGAGAGCTCAGAAAGGATATTGTTGATATGGAAAATTTGCAAAGCGTTTTTGTCCAGGTGATCCGCAAGCCAGATCGCAAAGTGATTATCAAGAGAGGAATTAAAGCGGAGGATTATTTCGACTATTGTGCGGAAGTGAACTGTGAGGTATGGGGGATTCTGATGAGCATGGATTCCCTGTGCGGGGAGCCGGTCTGCCTCTGGCTGCCGGAAAAATATAAAAAGCCGGGAACCTCCACCTACGTGCAGGGAGTCGAGGTAGAACCGGATTATGACGGTGCAATTCCAGAGGGATTTGACGTCATTTCCCTGCCAGCGGCAGAGTACCTGGTGGTGCAGGGAGAACCTTTCCGGGAGGAGGAATATTCCCAGGCGATCCTTTCCGTACAGTATTCCCTGAACCACTATGATCCGTCCGTGATTGGGTATGAGTGGGATAACAGCAATCCGCGTATCCAGCTGGAACCGCGTGGTGAGAGAGGATATATTGAAATGCGTGCCATTAAGAAAAGGGGGACAAAATGAGAGAAGAAGCAATCAAGGTAACAAACCTTAGAAAAAGTTATAACGGAAAACCGGTGCTGGACGGCCTAAGCCTATCCGTCAAAACCGGTATGGTATTCGGGCTGCTGGGTGCGAACGGCGCCGGAAAAAGCACGACAATCGAATGTATTTTGGGTACGAAACAGGCTGATTCCGGAGAAGTTTCCGTACTGGGTTATCATGCGAAAAGGGACCGAAGGAAGCTGTTCCAGGAAGTAGGCGTTCAGTTTCAGGAGGGAGATTACCAGCCGGAGATTAAGGTGTTTGAGCTCTGCGAAGAAATCGCCTGCCTATATAAAAATCCCGCGGACTGGAAACAACTGTGTGAACGCTTTAGGATTGGAGACAAACTGAAGAATACAGTAAAGAGCCTGTCAGGAGGAGAGCGCCAGCGGTTGTTTATTGTACTGGCGCTGATACCGAATCCCAAATTGGTCTTTCTGGATGAATTGACCACCGGACTGGATGCCAAAGCACGCCGCACTGTCTGGAAAATCCTTGAAGATTTGAAAAAGCAGGGCTTGACTATTTTCCTGACTTCGCATTTTATGGATGAAGTGGAAGCTCTCTGTGATGAGATATGTATTTTGAAAAAAGGAGAACCCGTATTTTACGGAACTGTGGAACAGGCGAAATCCGAGAGCGGCTGTGAGAAGTTCGAGGACGCATACTTAAAATTTTCGGATGATGAGGAGGGAATCGGTGCATGAGAACTTTTACAAAGCTTTTGAAAACAGAACTGAAACTGAATATCCGGAATATGAACATGGTGATCTTCGCCATATTCATGCCGATTATTGTGCTGGTCATCCTTGGCTTCATCTATCAGGCAAAGCCAGCATTTGAAGGCGCAGGCTATACATTTCTGGAGCAGTCCATGAGCGCAGTTTGTACCATTTCCATTTGTGCATGCGGACTGATGGGATTGCCGTTGGTGGTGTCTGGGTACAGGGAACGTAAAATTCTGAAACGCTTTCGCGTTACGCCGATTAGTCCGGTGATGCTGCTGGGCGTGGAATTTACCATATATGTGCTGTACGCAGTAGTTTCCATGGTTTTGCTCTTTCCGATTGCTGCACTGTTCTGGGGAGTGACGCTCCACGGAAGCTGGCTGGCTTTTATCGGGAGCTGGCTTCTGACCATGGTTTCTACCCTGAGCATCGGAATGATGGTGGGCGGCATTGCGAAAAATGAGAAGATGGCCAGTGTAATTGCTAGTGCGCTGTACTTCCCTATGCTGATATTTTCCGGGGCTACGCTTCCTTTTGAGGTCATGCCTGGGGTTATGCAGAAGATTGTTTCTCTGTTCCCACTCACCCAGGGAATCCAGCTCATGAAGGCAACCTCGCTGGGGCAGCCGGTAGAGCATATCTGGATTCCAGTGACAGTAATGGCGGTTACAGTTATCTGTACAGGTGTTGCAGTAAAATGCTTTAAGTGGGAATAACAATATAATAATTTCAGTGACAAATCTGCTATACTATACATGTTAGTTTCAGTAATTGCTTCAAAGCGATTATAGTTTTCCGGTTACACAGCGTCTGAGAGTTTCTGCTTTCAGGCGCTTTTTTTGTTTCTTATGCTTCTTTTGTAAGAGGCACAGAAAGGAAAAGGCAGGAGGGGATTCCCTTCCCTACCAGTCCAATCCGTTACAATGATATATTGGCCCTTGGGCAACAAAAGCACTCAGAGAGATTGATTCTTTGGGTGCTTTTTTTAT